>Ga0099824_1007710_pt1 | contig 14127 bp, 6 predicted proteins | sample SiratrowhiteBW_FD_76837 | JGI IMG/M metagenome (GOLD analysis project Ga0099824, IMG submission 76837) | Root nodule microbial communities of legume samples collected from California, USA - Siratro white BW | ecosystem: Host-associated > Plants > Roots > Nodule | place: USA: California...
AGAATCAGTAAACTGAAGACAAATTTTAATTCTGGAAAACCAGTAGACTGTTAAGCAAGTTTTAGAAAAATACAGTGTGCAGTAAAAGCAGTATTTAAAGATTAATTCAAGAAGTCAAAGAATTATATCAAATTCAGGTTTGAAATGAATTACGAATTAAAAAACCTTTTATCAAACAACACAAGTTATGTTCAATGTATGAAATCTATTTTTAACCAATAATTGTGACAAATCAACTTTTCTGGAAAAACTGACTAATGAACAGTAAACTCAGTAAATTAGAAAATGATTCAGTTCCAGAATTAACACGAGTAAACTGTATTCAAGTGAGATATATGTTTTTCAAAAATACTTAGGTATTATCAGAATATTAACCAAGCAGTTTAGTTCACAAGTTTTTAATAGATTCTGAAAAATCTAGAAAGTAAACAAGATATATCAAGAAGTATCAAGAGAGTGCAAGAGAGAACAAGAACACAAGGATTTATCCTGGTTCACCCTTTCTCAAGGGCTACGTCCAGTCCCTTACTCCACAGCAAGGATTTCCACTATAAAAGGATCAAACCATATTAGTTTATAGAAATTCAACCACTTGCTACCCGCAATAATACACTGCTCCCCGTAGAAAACAATCTGCTAAAACCTACAGCAGATCAAGAACTATACAGTATCCATTGTATAACCCAGAAAACCCTTTACTGGTCTCCTCAGCAAGTTACAACTTGTACAGAACCTACTGCACAAACAGAATTACCATACTAGGTAACTCACACCAGAATAAAATCCAGTGCAATGAAAAAATTCAGATAACCACAATGGCACAAGTACTTCTATACAAGAACATATTGCAAAAGTAATAAAAGCAATAGTATAAAAGGCTTATTCAGAATGATCAGATCAGTAGTATAGCAGAAGCAGACAATTCAAAGCTTCAACAGTATTGAGGAAACAATTCTTGAAGAGCTTTTCGAATGATCTTGATCACAAAAACTATTGAGGCACTTTTTCTCTCTCTTGGAAAACTTAGAACACTTGATTTTAAAAATGATTCACAATGATTTTATTATGTTCCAAAGTTTCGTGCCAACTATTTATAGACAATTGTCATTTAAAATTCAGTCAATTGTTTTGTCAAATAGTCGACTATTTTTCTCCAGTTAGTTAAAACCGTTGTTCAAAACTCAAAATCTGATTTTAGTAATTTCTCAAAACCTTATTTAAATCAGATTTGAAAACATGGAGCTTATCCTTGATTGAAAATGCTTATATTGCTGAATTGAATCAAACTTGCCTCACACACACAATCCTAAGTTCTAGACTGAGCCTTTCAATCTTCGTGAAATCTTTATGCAGTCCACATATGATCACATGGTCTTGAACTTCTTCACATGGTTGGCTTCATCAAATCTTCACAGCAACTCACTCGTGCTAACAGAAAAAATACTGTCAATTACAAAAATTAAAAGGTGTTCGTGCAAGGACTATCAAATCATAGAAAATAGTGATAGCTAGACCAAACATGGGTTATATTAAAACATGTCCTCTGAATGGATTATGTAAGAGTAACTAACCCAATGAATTTTTTTAGATGTTATAATTGTTGCACATATTTCATACAAAAGTTTTTCTTTTCTAGCCTTTGTGGTTGGATTAAAAAAATTGTTTGTAAACTAAAGCCAAAAAACAAAAATTTCAGCATGCCTTACTACTAAAGACATTTTTGTGGACTTACCTGAAATGTGTTATATTAATTTCAAATATGATCAAACTTGCATATTTGTACAACACATATTTAAGTAGCACTTCCTCTTTTGATTACAGAGTAAAATAGGCTGAAATATTATCCACATGATTATGTTGTTAAAATAGCAAAAAAAAAGTTACCTGACCATTTTATTGCAGCGCATGGAGATCATTTGCATGCTTAATTGCAACATTCATTTACATATCTGCTAAACAAAAATATATATGTAAAATGCGTAAACAAAGTACAAAATATATCATTCATGAGTTGTGGGTAAAAGGAGCTGGCCCTAAGATAGATGAAAATCGCAACCGTTACGGTAAAAAATGAAAATAGAAATTATTTTTATTATTAATACCATCCTTAGTGCTTTGTGACAGGATTTCATCATCCAACAAAGTTTAACAAAAAACTTTTTATTCACTTAACAACATCATAATCCAAAGACATTGTAATTGTGTCTAGAAAAAAGGACATGTGAACTTTACCTGGATGTAGATATAAACTTGGAGAATAATTAGGACATTCTTCTATGGTATGTTCAACATCTTCTTGTAACTTAAATCCGTGGTGAATCTCTTCGAAGTTTGGCAAATTTTTGAGTGTTATACATGTCAAGTCCTGTAGTGGTACTTGTTCTCCTTTTTTAGCCATCTCTTCTTCACCACCATCATCAACTTCATGATCAAAACCAAAAGCCTTGTGCAACTGAGAGCACTCATCTATTTCCAAATCTGTTAGACGGGTAAAATGACTGGCCGAGAGATTATAGAAAAGATATTTCAACTTATTGCACTTTGTAACCTCAATTGAAGAGAGTGCTGGGAAGCACACTTGTTGGGAATAATATAGACTATTAAGTTCCTGTGCATCACCTAAATCAAATATTTGTTCCAATTCATCACAGTTATGTATATACAAACTGCTCAGCATTGGCAAACTTCTAACAACAGTGGAGGAGAAGATTGTTTTCAATTTTGGACATTCATTTATGTAAACAGAGTAAAGCTTTTGGAGGCTTAGAAAACCTGTGGGACCCTTCCATATGAAGTTAAGCTCAGGTAGGTTCATCAATTGTAGATGAGCTATATCCAAGTTTAGGGGAACCAGTTCTCTAGTGGACCCTTGTTCTCCCATTTGGAATTGCAAAAGACCTTTTACTCCAAGATGAGACAAGTAAAGATGTCTAAATTTGAGGACAACTTTAAGGTTGGGATGAAACAATATATTGTCCAATTGGTTGAATGTGTTGGTAATCAACCATAGTATTTCACTCTCCTGTATACACAACATAAACATAATTTACGTTTAAAATTAATTAATTTTAATAAATTTTATGAAATAATAAATTATAATTGTGTTTATATATGAAAACTAATCTAGTTATGTTTAATTAAAGAAATCATTATTTTGAAATAATATATTACCATTGAAATTGTTTCTTGTTGGAGATTTGAAGCAGTCACCATCTTAATTATAGAAGAGTCAAGCAATTTAGGACAATAAGTGCAATATAAGCTTTCAAGATTCGGGAGATGTGGGGGACAATAGTCAGGCCAAATGTCAATCACACTTGGTAAATCCATCAACTCTACAGTATTCAAATTAGACAAACTTTTGGAATCAGTCTGTTGGACACTCGGATACACTGCAAGATTTCGTTCCCTTTCACTGCCAAACACATACTTCAACTTCAAGTTGTTAGTGATCTCCAAACTTTCCAAACTTATTAGCCTTTCTGCTAAACACACAGGGAATATATATTCCAAATTGTCGCATTTTTCAATCTGAAGAATCGTTAATTTTGGGAGCATCAAAGAAGAATGACTTTGAGTGCTTGAAAGAACAACATTCCCTTCTTTCACTTCTTCTATAATGTGCCTCAATGTGTTGCAGGAATGTATTTTTAGTACCTCTAACAACACCAAAGATTGGACAATGGATGGCACGAAGAGAGAAGTTAGCATAGGGCATTTCCATATTGAAAGGACCTTCAAATTGCATAGCTTAGACTTCCTTGGAAAGGATATGCTGTTCAATTTACTGCAATTTAATATCAAGAGCTCTTGTAGATTTTTGAGAGAACATCGCAAAGAGGGATCACAAAACACCTCTTGAAGGCTACATAAACTTTCCAGCCTTAAGTATTCAAGTTTAGAGAATACAACTTCAGTTTGAAGAAAATCAACACTGATGTTGGTATTGATAGTGCTATCAACGAGGCATTTTATCTTTTCACATTGTCGGAGTTCTAGGGCAGTCAACTGATTCATGCCTTGTGGATCCATGGATGGGATTATATTTTTATAATCTCCCCGAAGGTTCCCCAAATTAAGGAACTCAGCTCTTATAAAGAGATCCCTTATTGGTAATGATATAAAATTTTGAGCAGTCACATCAAACCTATCTATAAATAAACTTCCTGACTGTGCGTATTTTTTCATTGTAGTATTATGAAAGTTTTTATAATATTTGGAACATATTATAACATACCTTTGTAATTTGGAGAGAGATATATAATGTGGAAAGTTCTTCATGTAATTGACCAAGTACAAATACAATTCCTCTAACTGCAAACACTTTCCTATAACTTTGTAAGCTTCCTCTTTATTTTTCTTAATTCGACATTTGTACAAATCCAGAAGCTTCAGCTTCTTTAATTCTACAATCCCAACAGGAAATCCTTCAAAAGAAGAGCCTTTCAAGTCAAGAATCTCAAGTGCTTGCAGTCTTTCCACAAAAGATATGTCACCCAAATTGTGACCTCTCAAGCACAGTGTTTGAAGATTTTTCATTGACTTTAATGACTCCGACAAAGGCAAAACAACTCTATACCACTTCTTTAAATTTATGATTGCTAAGGTTTTAAGCTTTTCCAAGCTTTGAGGATACACATATAATACTTCTCTACCATCCGCTCTATAACAAAGCAGAAGAATTTCAAGTGTTGGACAGTTTATTTTATAATCACCAAGATGACATTTCAAATCCCATATAGCTAATGCTTTCTTATCTTTCATGATTTCATCATCTACCAACACACTTGGATCCACTTCAGTACATGTAAAAATTGCTTGACCACTTTTAGATGCAATCCACAAGGCCACATCACGAACCAAGTCATGCATCTTCACCCTTTCTTTTGTTTCGGCATGCATCAACAAGCAAGAATTCTTCAGGATGTTAATAGCCACATGCATCTCCCTCCTTGCATTCTCCATTGTTCCAAACGTCCCAATTGTGCCAAATCCTTTTCCAAATCGAAATAAATCTTCCAAATCTATTTCACAATCCTCTGGAAACATAGAACACAACTGTAATAAGAATTGTGCTAATTGGTTTGTCAAGTTATTGTAACTTAATTCAAGACAAACATAAGGACTTCTTAAGCCTTTTGGAATATCTAGTGGCTTAGAATTTTCTAGCCTTGACAATGCTAACTCAAAATCTTCAATAGTTTTGTCCTTTAGTGTGCTTCCCACAGTCACAATTGCAATGGGCAATCCCTTACATTCATTAATAATTTTTCTTGCCACACCTTTCAAGCCTTCTGAAGAGGCATCAGTTATGTTTGCATGACGTGTGAACAAAGTCCAAGCTTCTTCGTCACTCAAGAGATTAAGTTCAATTATACTTTGGCATTGCATAGAACTGCAAACTTCTGTACTACGAGTTGTTATGAGTATACAACAAGTCTTACCATTTTCATCAAATGGAATACCTAAAGCTTCAAAGTCTAGCTTTTCCCATACATCATCCAAGATTAGAAGAGTTGTATTGTTCCTTAATCTCTTTGATAGTCTTTGTGCTCTACCTAGATCTGATGCTTCCGTTAACTCGAACGTCATTTGGTCAGCAATCTGATCTTGGATACCTCTAATATTTGGAGGTTGAGACACCGTTGCCATGACAACCTTCTCAAAGAGTTTCATCTCTTCAGCATTTTTACCCACTTCTTTTGCCAAAGTAGTTTTCCCAGAGCCTCCTAATCCAACTAAACCAATCATAGAAGAACTTTTATTCTTTAATGCTTCTAGAAGCTTGTTGTACGATGCTTCTGTAGATTTAAACATAATGAAATCCTTAGAAGAATAGTACTTCACGCCTGGAAGTTCACTCTTTGTGGAAAACGGTTCAAACTTGCTATTAAGATCGAGCTGAATCATTTTAGCTGTTTTTCTTGCAATTTCTTTTGCAAGAGAATATTGACATTGTCTTTTGAAATAACTCTTGTTTACATTTGATACTCTTTCTTCCAGTAGTTTCACTTCATCTAAGACTTTCTCAACATCTTTCAGCCACTTCTCGACAGTTGGCTCAACGTTTTCAGTCCTATTGGTGGCTTCTCTAATTCGCTCCTTCAAACTACTTCGAGTTAATTCCAGTTTCTCTTTGACATTTTGAAGATTCAAAGCAAATTTGTGGAAACAACACAAGTATTGAGCATGGTGTAAAATTGGAAGCACTGCATGTTCTGCAATCTTTGCTGCGATGGAAAGAAAAAAGTCCTCCATTTGAATTGACAAAGTCCCTAAACATGAATGAGTTCATCACTCTTTAATTAGCTACGAAATATTATTATATCATGTATTCTAGCAAGAGATTATGCAAGTAAGAGAAAATAAAATAAAATAAAAAATGTGTTATAATACCTTTGATAGATGTTGTTATATCACAAACTGAGAGAAAAGCAGTCGTTGTTGCAGGTTGAATACCTTATTTTGATCTAAGCAAAAACTAGTATTAGCGATATGCATAGAGGACTACTTGTGTTATATACATGGTACTTGTAAAATGCACTAACTATTTATAACAAAATATAAATTGACTTGTTACCCAAACAAATTAGGAAATGATTGAGAATACTATCACGTGCATTTTGGCCTTTCAAAAAAGTCAATTAAATCATAGTTGAAAATATGTAAATAATGACACATTTATTATTTTCATATTTCATTACTATAATTATTTGTCTTCATTTTTCAAAAGAAATTAAGATTCTTATCTTTCAAATTTACGAGACAACTAATTTTTATATATAATTATGTAATTATATTAACTAAAATAACTTTATTATATTCTTTCAACCAATAAATTAATATAAAAAGAACATGTGATACGACTTCTAGATAATATTGGATACCTTGGAACTAAAAGGTGGATTAGTAGTTTTTAGTAACAATAAAGCTTATATAAGCTATAAGGAATAACGTCTATGATATTAAAGATATTTGATGACTAGGAGATGTTGTTGCAAGAAGTGAGGTATGTTTCAAAGATGAAAAGAATTATTTTATCATATGTTTAATCATATTGGTTTAACAACTAAGATTGAATACATAAAGATTCTAAGGAGAGTGTCTACAGTTGTTAAGGGGAGTGAAAAAATAATTTTTATATCTTAGATAGTTGAAGAGTAATCACAAACAAGTTTATTGCGAGTCAAACAATGCAAAATATATGAAGTTGTGACATCTACGGTTGGGACACATCAGTGAGAACAATTTGGTGGAGATGGGGAAGTAAACCTACTATAAGGAGATAGGTTGGAGGACTCAGAGTTTTGTGATCATTGTTTACTAAAAAAAAATCTCATATTGAAGTTTGAGATTGGTAAACATGTGTCTAGTAGACTTTTTGAGTGTGATCATATAGACCTACGAGGTCCAACGTGTGCTCAAACTTGTGGTGGAGGTCATATTTCTTTGCTACCGTAAACGATTACTCAATAAGGGTATAAATTTATATCTTGAAAAGTAAGATTGAGAGAATTTATAGATTTAGAGTGTAACACACCATGGTGAGCAATAAGGGACCAAATTGAAATTGCTTAGGAAAGACAATGAATTGGAGTTTGTTTCAGTGGAGTTCAATGAATTTTGCAAGGTGGAAGGAATATAGAGGCATAAGACAATTACATGTACAAAATAACAAAAATGGTTGGATTGTCTGAGTCCTTTTAGGGAGAAGCTGCATACATTGTCTACTTGATAAATGCAAGTTCATTGTCTCATTGTCTGCTCTAAACTACAAGACTCCTATGAAAGTATGGAGTGGAAGACCTGTGGATTATGAGAATCTGAGGGTGTTTGGGGCCTTGGAATTTGCACATGTAAAGAAGGATAAACTAGAAGAACATCTTCATTGGATACATAGAAGGTGTGAAGGGGTATAAGTTGTGGAGAATAGTGCTTGGAGGGGCTAGATGCTTTGTGAGTAGGGATGCCACAGTCGATGAAACTCTAATGACTATTGTATGTGGAGATCTAGAGTATGATAAGGAGAAAGTTCATGTTAAGGTGGAGCCTTCTAGTGATGGAGCAGACCATCTAAAGGTTTCAGACGATGTAGACCAACCTTTTACCTCTTACATGAGAAGGTCAACATGTGCAAAAGTTGACCCTAACTATCAACTTACGCGTGATATTGAGAGGAGAACAATCAAACCTATACAAAGGTTTAGATATACTACCCTCATCAACTATCTTTTGACAACAACTAATGATATATAACTTCAAAGCCTAGGAGCTTTTAGGAGACTATGAGGGTATGAAAGGTCAGTAGTGGCAGGTTCCCATGGAGGAGGAGATTGAATCTTTGAGGAAGAACCACACATTGATGCTTATTGATCTACCAAGAAACCAGAAGGTGGTAAGATGCAAGTGGTTATTTAAGAAGGATGAGGGAATACTAAGTGTAGAGGAATAGAGGTTCAAGACTAGACTGGTGGTGAAAGGGTTTACACAAGTGGAAAGGATAGACTATAATGAGATCATCTCACCTTTGGTAAATCATTGTTCAATAATGATTTTGATGTTTATTGTTAACTGGTACAGTCTAGCGTTAGAACAATTGGACATGAGGATAACTTTCTACATGGAAATCTAGAGGAGACCATCTACATGCAGCAACCTAAAGGGTTTGTTGAAGAATAGGAAAAAATGCGTCTCTTGAAAAAATCATTATATGGCTTGAAACAAAGTCTCATGAAGTGATACAAGAGATTTGATGATTTTCTAAGGCATACAAGCTTCTAGAGGAGCATTTATGATAACTACATCTATATCCTCAAAAGAGAAGGGTATATGTTGTTCTTGCTCTTATATGTAGACCATACTTTGATGACCAACTAGTATGAAAATGAATTGAAAGAGCTCAAAGAAAAATTAAGCTCAGAGTTTTGAAATGTTGGTCTCGTGAGGCGACTATTGAGGATGGACATACAATAGGATTAGACAATTGGCATTCGACATTTATCTCAAAAGGAATACTTGTAGAAGGCGGTTGAGAGGTTTAGGAAGCATGAATTTATACCTATGGAAACACCTTTTATACTTCAAACGAAGTTTTCAATTACCCAAGCTCTTAACTCAAAGGAAGAGGGTAGGGAGATGAAGATTACTTCATATTCCAATGAAGTAAGGAGCATTGATTATAGACATTAATTATTGAGAGAATGCTGATACAAGAAAATCATTTTCTGGGTATGTTTTTATATTGTTTGGAAACGAAATTTGCTAGAAATCCAATTTGCAATTGATGGTGGCTTTATCTACTACCTAGGTAGAGTATATCGGGCTTACAGAGGGGAAAAAGGAGGCAATATGGTTGAAGGGGATGATTGGGAATTGAGTATAATGAAGGATTGTGTGACTATTCATTGTGATAGTCAAAGTTCCATACATCTAGCTGATCATCAAATCTACCATAAGAGGATGAAATACTTCATGATAGATGTTGTTGAGTCTGGGGAGGACAAGATTAAGAAGATAGCCTTGGAGAAGAATTCCACATATGTGTTTACGAAATCCTTGCCAGGACAAGATTCAAACGATTCAAGGTGGAGAATTGTGATGATTGCTCTAAATCCTATTCAACACACTATTTGATAGAGAGCTTAATTAGATGAACTAAATCATTTGATGGAAGGGAGTAGAAGATCGTTTAGCAATGGTGTTATAAATCTTCTAGTGCAAACATTTATTATGCTTAGCTCTCTCAATGATTTTATGTTATTCCTTTAGTTTAGATTTTATATATACCGATCGTTATAAGTATAAATGGTACATTGTACAGTGATAGAGTCCTTATGCATAAAACCTTCTAGTGTTAATAAAGTTCTTTCTTTCAATCTTGTTATTTTTGCTTCATTCTAGTTATTGTTTTAAACTCAAAACATATAGTGAAACCCAATTTAAAAAAAAAATATTAAAACCATTCACATCAATAATGAATATGAATTTATCATGCATAATTTCCTTGCTTCTAAAGGAATAACTCATCAAACTTTTTGCATTGAAAATCTGAAATATACTAGCATTATTGAACATAAACATCAACATTGCTTAAACTTACACAAACTTTTTCTTCAATCAAATATCCCACAAACTTTGTAGTGTTTTAAACTAGCTCACATTGTATATTTAATTAACTATATTTCAACACCTTTTTTAAATAACACCTCCCCTTATGAAAACATGGCAACCCATATGATACTTCTACTCTTAATTTTTGGATGCCTGTTATATCAACACTTTAACAACACATATAAAAAAACTTGACCCATGAGCTCATCCCTATGTATTCTTTAGCTTCATACCCACACAAAAGAGTATTTTTTGTTTAATCTCCATTCTCACACTCTCACTATCCCAAGTAACATAACTTTTGTTTATGAAAATAGTTTCTCATAGTTTGTACTAACATCACTACTTTCTCCTCTCTTTATCCTCTTCCATTCTCATATGATAATACATAACTTACCAATACTTCACCTTCTACTACTCCCACCTTAATCCTTACCAATATTTTCTCTCTTTCTAACTTATATTGCTCAACATGTATTTGATAACCTTTCTCTTACCATCAAGATTACCATAATGTTTTTACAACAACTATTGTATCCTTTTGTTAAACATTTTTTATCCCCTTCATTATGTTTTGGCTTATTCTCGTCTCTCTTCATCATATCATTCACCTTATAATGTATTTATCTTTCACCATTAAATCCACTGTCTTGTTGAGGCTTTATAACTTGATTGTGGATTAAAGTTATGCAATTTGAACTACATGCTCTTCAAACAAATCACACTTGGACTCTTATAACACTACCACCTCACGAAACTGTCATTGGATGCCACTAGGTATACAAATTTAAATACAGATCTGATGGACCATCAAGCGTCAAAAACCTCATCTAATTATAAATGGTTATACATAAATGGAAGGGCAAAATTTTCTTGACATTTTCTAAAATGTGGTTATGCTCACCATCATTGTTTCTTGCATTAACAACTAACGTATAAAGTAACTTGATGTTCATAATGCATTCTTATGTGATGATCTTCATGAGGACGTATGTATGCAGATCTTTATTAGTTTTCATATTGCTCCTCTTGATAAGGTATGTTCTCTTCAAAAATCGACACATGGGCTCAAACAAACCATTTGTAAATGGTTTGCTTGCTTAACATCTTTATTGCAAGTTGTATTACCAAGTTGCTCTATCCAAATATCTTTCATCATCTCGTATAACTATCGACAATCTCTTTTTGATAACTCTCTTCCTCAATTTTTGTTGGCGACATTATTATAGCTCCTCTAATCTACATTGATGGCATTGTTCCAATAGGGAACAACTCATCTAAAATACAACATGTTATTGCCCTTCTTGATCACACTTTCAATACTAAAGGTCTCAAAAATTTAAATTACTTCCTTGATCTCGAGGTTGCATATAACAATTTTGACATCCACATATTTCAACACAAGTACACACTTGAAATAGTTTCGAATATTGTCATGCTCGTTTCTCATCCTAAATATTCCACTCATTTGAATTCAACCTCAGGAACCCTTTATCTAATAGAAGATTAATTGGATGAGTAATTTATCATACTACTACTCATCTTAACATCACTTACAATGTCCAACACCTTAGTCAATTCCTGTCACACTCTACTACTACTCATTCATAGGTTGTTTTTCTTATTCTCTATTATCTTAAAGGTGCTTCAGACTCTATTTTCTTACTTAGAAATAAATTATCCAAATCCAAGCATTTAGAGATTCTTATAAGGCTAGATGTTTCAATTATTGTCATTCCATCACCAACTTCTTTGTGTATCTTAATTGTTCTCTCATCTCATGGTGTTCAAGGAAGTAGACTATAGTTTATTAGATCTTATCTGAGTTGAATATCTTGTTGTAACATCCACTACATGTGAACTCTAGTGCCACTAACATTTTAAAAGATCCCTTCATCCAACCTGTCATTCTAAACTATAACAACCGATTTTTCATTCAAATTGTCTTTGATCAGGTTTCTCATGAAACAACTGAACATATTCATATCACTTATCATATACTTTGCAACAAGGTCAACATTGGTTTACTCAAGTTTTTGTTAGTCTATTCTTGAAACTTGTTGATAATTTTATGATCGTAGATATGTGTTTCGAACATGAAAACATAAGTTATTGCAAGATAATTTATTTAGAATAATAAATTTTAAAAAATAATTATCATTAGCATCACTCAAACTAACACTAATTTAGCATAATTAAAACTCAATTTGAAACTTGGTAATACCATAACATTAAGTTATAGTTATTTAGAGTTGAGTAAGCTAACACTACTTAGAGTCAATCTTCAAAATTTGATGCCAGGAAATTAATGTCCATTAATTAATTAGTTAGTTTATATACGTTAACATCTTTTGACATACGCTAAATATTTGTTTTTGTTTTCTTTTAGGGTTAATATTTATGAAACAGTCAATAATTATATATCTTATATTTTTTTTTATTTGATGAATACTCTTTGATGATCTTGATGTGTAATTATACATGTATTAATATCAATTATTATATGTTAATTGAATAATTAGTTCATCCTTACACTCTATATATGTTTTGCCATCCTACTAATTGTATAAATTTATGAGAGAAAATAATTCCACATAAACTAAAAATAAAATGAAAAAAACTTATATTTGTCTTCGAAAACGCTTTTGTGTTAGGTATCTCACTTTTAGGTTGTACATATTTAAGATATACAATATAAATATATATTCATTATGTAACTAAGAAAATATTATATAATTTTTATGATTTATGAGACTTAAAATTATAGATTTTGAGGTGTGAAAAATCTATTTGGTCTAAAAAATTGTTAAAAATTCAAATAGGATATATATAAATAAGAGGAAAATAAATCACCAATTTAATTTTAAAGTGTTAATTCTTTTATCGTACATGATATCTTTCAAGTGTCGAAAACTGATATAAAGTACAAAATAAATGTTTATTCCATTTATTCCTCTATTGAATTAAAAGGTTTCAAATGCAACAATGATTTGACTTTGTATTTTTCATTTTATTGCAATTCTTCAATAAAAGTATCACTTAGTGCTTATAAGATATAATTGTATTAGTAAGAGTGGAAAAGAAAATCAAGCACCATTGGTGTGGTGAAAGAAAAGATGACGTTTTTATTGAATAAAACTGTTAAAAATGAGTTAATATAAAATGTTTATGTGTTGACAGCCTTCTTAATAAACCTTTTCTTTTTTTTTATTTCTTGATTTGATTGTCTTATTTGTACATCTAGCTATGATTATTGTGGCTTAAATCATATTGAAAATAAGTCTCAATTTTTAATGCTGCTAAAGCCTCTCAAAAAATCATTTTGTTTTTGTGTGTATATACCATTGTAAACTTAGTTGATGGCTAGTATTAAAACTTTTTTCTCCAACGTTTTTTATGATGCCAACACCGTAAAATTTATAGTGAAATAATTAAAATTTTGGAGCATTAAAGCAAACAAAGAGTTTCTTTTTTTTATTAAAAATGAGGCACAAAACAAAATTTCACACAATAATCACGTGAATAGGAAGTAGGAATCAAAGTAAATTTGGGGATAAAAAGGTTTGATTTTACGTTTCACATGAATTTAAATAAACTTTGGAATAGTTTAATTTATCAAGAGACTAATAGGATACATATATCAAAACATTAAGGATTAAAGTGGAAAACGAGTAATATCTTGAAAATCAAATATGGTATGGTGAGTTTATATTTTATTTATGTAATGGTTATAATAAGTAATTCATATTTATAAACTGCCAAATTAACTACGATCAAAACGTTGAAAAACAGTTCTCTTTAAATGATTTTGGGTGTATGTTGATCTTTCATCTTTATATATTCATGAAATTGATACTACAATATTTTTTGTAATTGAATTAGAGAAGAGATGAAAATGAATAAAGTTATCTAGCCCAGGCTAATTGTCTAGTTTACATATAAATTTGTTTATTCAGAAAATGAATTAGATTAAAACTTCTATGTAATTAGAAAATTAAAATTAGGCAACTCAGAAAA
>Ga0099824_1007712_pt1 | contig 14124 bp, 9 predicted proteins | sample SiratrowhiteBW_FD_76837 | JGI IMG/M metagenome (GOLD analysis project Ga0099824, IMG submission 76837) | Root nodule microbial communities of legume samples collected from California, USA - Siratro white BW | ecosystem: Host-associated > Plants > Roots > Nodule | place: USA: California...
ATAAAATGGTAAAAAATTAAAATGAATTAGATTAAATTGATTTTAATATAAAAAATATAGAAACTGAATTAACTAACTAAATATTTTTTAGTAGGTTGATAATGATTTTAATTAATCCAACCCGTGAACATCCTTATTTTTGTGTGTTAATAATTTTATATTTAAAAAAAATAAAATTGTTTTTAAAATGAATAAAAAATATTTTAAATAACATCTTCTCCCTTCAATTTCATCATATATATTGAATCAAATAAGGAGACAAAATTTTTTTTTCTGATTTACTTCAATTAAACATTAAGTAAACATATTTTTATTGATAAAAAATAAAAAAGAAGAATAAATAGAAAAAATATAATATTTATAATATAATTTTATTATTTCTTTTATAAAGTAAACATTTTTTAGTGATTTAATTATTTTAGGTCAATAATATAATTATGAATGGATAGATTGTATTAAGTATGGGTAGATTCAAGGAAGATTAATTATATTATAGCTGTTTTGAAAAAAAAAAGTATTATGAATGAAAAAAAATATATATAATTATTGAAATCAATTATTTGAAGAATTAGGTATAAATCAATTTATTTTTTATATATAATATATATATTGTTACAAACCTTAAACCCACTTAAAGGAGTATTTTGTAATTTTCAAAATCAAGGGTATTTCGTAATTTCCATTTCATTTATTTATAAGGGTTATTTCGTAATTTTGATCTTCATCCCTTCAAATCCCTCCAAATCTCTTCAGATGAGCAAAGATCTAATCCTGCAAATCTCTCCTCATTCAATCTCCCAATTCAGGTCAACCAAACAACCTTCATCCCTCAAATCCATCTTTTTGAACAATAAATCTTCTCAAATTAGTCCAACCAAACACAACCTTAGTCTTTAGATTCCACCAGAACATTTATTATTCTTAATCTTTAGGACTTTGTAAGAACAATTATTACTATTATATTTAACATGTTTGGGTTGAATATTACAATACTAATTGTTTTTGTTAAATTTAAAATTGTTGACTAATTCATTGATACTAATAATACCAGTTTGGAGAGCTTCAATTGAATGGTACCATAATTATTCTTATAATTTATTAATATCCATTAATTATTAATACCAAATTTAATGTGTCTTGGTCGTATAATTATTCAATTATAAAGACACACATAAATATAAGAAAATATGTTATCATTTTCCAGTTTCTATTTTATAATAATTAGGTTACATGAATTAAACAATATCTTATATAAATGACATTGTGCTTGGCAAAATGGTTTGAAAATATATGTTTGTATCATCCATGAATAGAGAGTTTATTTTCAACAAAAAATAAATACATAGTATTTTAAATCCTTTCCGAAGTAATTTTATAACTATTAAATATTATTGAATAAACTATATATAATATTTACACAGATGATTGTCTATATTTTGAAATTATTAAAAATTAATTAATAAATATAGATAATATTTACCCAGATGATATGACTATATTTTGATATTTGTGGCAATTTTATTAGTGTGTTGTACTCTTATATATTATATCTAAGATTTGTTAATGTTTATTGGAGTTTTTTTTATAGAATGCATAAAACTTGTATAAATTAAATAAATTTTCTCTATAAGTCATTTGTCTATACAACCACCTTAAATAAACTACATTACATAAGAATATAAAAGTAAAAAGTGTATTTCACTAACAAAATCAAAGTCATCTTATTCTTTTGGTTGAATACAATTTAACTCAATTTATAATAAGTGTTTTTTAATATAAAGTAAAAAGTCAAAATCATGTCAATACTACAACCTAACCTTAATTTTTTTAATTTCATGTTGTTAAAGTTATTTTCATTAATAAAAAATTTAAGAATGGCGCTCCTTATTCAACTATGATTTATATCTATCTTTCACATTTCATTATTGTTATCTTTTACATCTTAAAAGAGATTTTCTGGATTTATTTTCTATTTAAAGATCCAACTCACGCTTTAATATGTGTTTTATTACTTTTATTCTGGAATACAATTTCCTCCTTGCCTCATATTTTTTAGTTAGGTTCCACTACTCTCCTTTATTTTTTTTTATTTACCCATATTATTAACTTACACTCATTTAAATTTAAACTCATAACAATGGTTTTTAAATTGTGAATTAAAGCTTTTAATGTATTATAATTTTGTTAATTATTTATATATGGTTAATTAAAGTCATTTTTTTCACATAGATGAAATGGATAGAGTTTAAAAAGCGAAAAAATTGGAACAATCTATACATAATTAAATAAAACCCCAATCCCTAAATCTATATATCAAAGATTAAATAAAACATAATTAATGAATGGATGAGATGTTATTATGTAATTTAATGTTTAATGTGCAACATCTCTAAATTTTACCTAATAATAACTATATACATAAGACAATTAAGAATATATTACGTATATAATATGCACATCACACCAAGTAATACAAAATATATCCCCTTTTATAAGAACTTTACTGTGTATGAAAAAAAATAAAAGAAAACATTCAAAAGAAGAAAAAAATAAGCATGCTCTTAATCATCTCATTGAGAACTCTTATTACTTGTCAGATTATTTGCTATTAGACACCAAAAGCTCAGGAGTGATCTTCGATCCTTAGTCTAATGTCAAAAATTTACCAGAAAGACAGAAGAAACTAAAGATAATCTATTTCTAGAAAGATAATATTCATGTGAAATGAAACTTGAATATAAGCTCTTTCTATAAATATTTATTTTACATGTTTTATATTTAATATTAAAATATTCAGGTGTTAGTTTTCACTTTTACTATTTATACTTTAAAGAGCCATTTTCGAAAGTGTTACATTATGCATTTTGAATTTGAATTTAAAAATTTTATTTAAATTTAGTTTAATTTAAGAAATATGTGTTTGAAGTATGTTAAAGTTATTTTTAATTATATTTGTATGGGTACATATAAGCTCATATAACCTCTGAGTTTGCAGGATAGGTGCAATATATTAAAATTGAATTTTGTTTAAGATGTTAATTATACCAACCAACTTTTTTTAATGTGCATTATTGTAGGTGCGGGTATAAAATTTTAAGCATACACAATTCCCTTATAACTTTAAGCATTTACATTGACAACACAATATATCTTTTTATATCTGCATTGCTAATTTTTTCTTTCAAATTAAATCATTACTATAAAAGAATATTCTACATTATTTATTTTTCAAATTTTACATTGGTTAAAACGTTGATGTAGATTCCATCCATGTAGAAAGTCACACATATTTTACATCAAGTTTTATCCTGATATAATATATACATAAAATATAATGATTATAAATACTAATTTACGTAATATCCACTATAAAATGAACTAAAAGTAGAAAAATCTGTAGGACATATTACATTAGTTATGGTCTTGAACCAATTCAATATATGTCAATTTTGTGTAAATATAAGAAAAAATTCAACATATTATATCGGTTATGGTCTCCAACCGATATAATATGTTACAATTTTTTATTACAATTTACTAGCTTTGTGCATTTTCCAACCTATAATTGTAAATATACCTCACACAACATACCATATAGTTAACAAAAAAATGCTTCAATGTTGATCCAAACTAATCTATCAAAACTTGTCTAGTTAAAGTACGTGAACATTTCAATGTAAAAACATTAAAATATAACTAAACTAACCATAATTATTAATAAAAACCAAAGTAGCAATATGAAACGAAAAATATCTAAGTGCCAACCATAATTCTAAACCCTAAATAATATTAATTTTTAATGCATGGAAAATATATTGCCCATTCATAATATTAATTTTTAATGCATGGAAAATATATTGCCCATTCATGATGAATCTCTTCAATTACATCTATGCTCAATGACTTGTCATTGACAAAATGCTGAAATGCGAATAATATAAGTTTTTCACAATAACATATAATAAACCTCTAATTAACTTCTTTTAGAATATTTAAGGTGTTCTAATACCTTTTTTTCCAAGAATCAACAATATTGACATAGGCGATGACCCACATCCAGTGCATGATATAGTAGTCACATTCATAACTTCCTATTGCACTAGTATACGAAATTCAACTAAGTTAATTTATTGAAAGTAAAAAAAAAAATATGACTTTAATAGTTTCAATGAAGAATTAAATACCTTAGGATAAATCTAGTGTAGATTATGTGACATTGAAGTGGATTTCACATTTAACGCAATGCATTCATTAATAACTCTAAAAAAAAATCGTTAGTAATTTACAATGCATTATATGAACAACGACATGTTATTTTGTAATTAAAACATATCCTTGCACTACAAATTTCATATATGCAATTAACTTTCTGTGTAATGAACAAAACCAGACGACAATAGTATTAGTGGGACAAATGAGCATCAATTACTAATATAACCTAAATAAGTTCAATAATTCAAACAATAAATTCAAGTTCAATATAATGTTTGTCATTTACTACCTCATTTGTTTTGTAAATATAATGAAATGTGTCAATACTTTATATTTGATGTAATATTTAATCTCAAATAGGAAATTAAGATTCACTCAGTGCAATATATGACACAATGCAACTTTTTTTGTTAACAACACAATGATTAAGATAGAGACTTCTAACTTAATAGCACACATTGTCAAGGGTCAAACACTCTTAAGGCAAAAGTTCAACACCTTGCACTTTTGGTTAAGTGTTTAAACAATAAAACATGTAGTTGTGTTTGATAATACAAATATTAGATAATATCAACACATCATTTGTTAAACGATAAGAAATTGTTGATCAATGCATAATTGAAGATAAATTAAATAACATACATAAATAAATAAAATTAGTGTATAACTGCAAATGATGAGAATCCGTTTGTTAGGATTGAAGAACGAACTAGTCTGGGTAGGAAATAGAATTTATTAGAAATAAGGGCTTTAGGTAAAATGGGCGATAGGGACAATCAACACCACTTCTATGAAAGAAGATAAATCACAAAGACGCCACAAGGGAATGAAAAAGCCTTGATAAGTCTAAGAGTTGGTTCAGTCAAGAACCCAAGAGATTCACTCTCATCAATTTGCAAAATGTCTTTTCCATATTGTTGTCCTTGAATAGTTGGGCTTTCAGCAAATGGGTGACATTGTACTGCAAAGCTTCTTGGGTCTTCCTAAGCCTTCCTCTAGTCATAGGCTCACCTAAGTCTTAAATTGGATCTTGGACTTTATTTTTTGTTTCGTGGGCTTGGTCTTTCTCATCAGACAAATTCTTCCTCCACCCTCATACTTTCTTCCTGCACCCCCATACAAAATTTTAATTCCACAACTGCCCTTAAGGAAATTACCAAAATACCCTTCTTTTATTAAGCAACTTTGAAGTTTCTAGTAGGGTACCCAGATGAGGCCATTCGATTATCATTTTTTAAAATTTGAGAACCGGACAGCCTGACGTCCGGTTCATAAATTGTTAATCGGATGGATTGGATGGGGGGTGCCATCCGGTTTGTAAGTTGTGAACCGAACGCCACCCCGTCCGATTATCATAAGGTAAAAAAATTGCAAACGGGATGGGTGGTGGGTGGACCTCATCCGGTTTGTAAATTTGTGAACCGAATAAGGGTGTCATCCGGTTCACATTTTTTCAATTTTTTTTAAACTGTACTGTGACAGATTGGTGAGGAGCATTAATATACTTGAAAGTAAAAAAGAAATGAAGAGTCGATTCTTTTGTTGTGTTTACTTCTCATTCCAATTTCCAACCCCAATCCCATCTTAATGAAGAGTCTCTCTTTTCTCCTGATGCATTTCACCAATTCATTGGTTCATTGGGTTTCATAAAATTAAATTAATTTAATTAAGGGAAATGAATAGTCAAAGAAGAGTCTCCTCTGTTGCATTTCAGGAAGAGTGTCTCTTTGACTCTTCATTTGCCTTAATTAAATTAATTTAGTTTTATGAACCCAATGAATCAATGAATTCATGGACAGGAGAAATGAGAGACTCTTCATTTAAGATGGGGTTGGGGTTGGAAATTGGAATGAGAAGTAAACACAACAAAAGAAGAGACTCTTCATGTTTTTTTTACTTTCAAGTATTAATTGGGTGGTGATAGGTAACAGCTAACCAACTCCTCTGCTCCTCACCAATCTACATTAATTTTAATTGGTGGTGATAGGTAACAGCTAACCAACTCCTCTGCTCCTCACCAATATGTCACGGTGCAGTTTAAAAAAAATTGAAAAAATGTGAACCAGATGGCACCCTTATCCAGTTCACAAATTTACAAACCGGATGAAGTCCACCCACCACCCATCCTGTTTGCAATTTTTTTACCTTATGACAACCGGATGGGGTGGCGTCCGGTTCATAACTTACAAACCTGATGACACCCCCCATCCAGTCCATCCGTTAACAATTTATGAACCGAATGTCAACCTGTCCGGTTCTCAAATTTCAAAAAATGAGAACCGGATGGTCTCATCGGGTGTCCTACTAGAAACTTCAAAGTTGCTTAATAAAAGAAGGGTATTTGTGTAATTTTAACAAGGGCAGTTGTGGAACTAAAATTTTGTATGGGGGTGCAGGAAGACGATATGGGGGTGGAGGAAGAATTTGTCTTCTCATCATGGGTGTCATGGAGTTGGGCTTGGATTTCCACATAATTACCCCCGTTTCTTGGAGAGCATTTGTCCTCAAATGTTGAAAATCATTCCCTACATTAAAAAGAGATAAATCAGATACATTAAAAGTGACACTTACTCCATACTCAATAGGTAGATCAACTTTATAAGCATTATCATTAATCCTCTCCAACACTTGAAAATGACCATCTCTTCTTGACTGGAGTTTGGACTTCCTTTGCTCAGGGAATCTTTCTTTCCTCTTATGAATCCAAACCCAATCACCGGGCTCAAAAATAATTTTCATTCTTCCTTTATTAGATTACTTAACATAACTCTCATTTTTCTTTTCAATTTGCGCCTTCACATGCTCATGCAACTTCTTCACATAATTAGCTTTAGCATGTGCATCCTTATGCTTAAAAACAAAAATATCAGGCATAGACAATAAATCAAGCAACGTTAAAGGATTAAATTCATACATAATTTCAAATGATGAACAATTAGTTATGCTATGGACAATCCTATTATAAGCAAATTCTACATGAGACAAACATATTTCCCAAGACTTAAGATTCATTTTTAAAACAGTCCTAAGCAAAGTGCCTAAAGTCCTATTCACTACCTTAGTTTGTCCATCGGTTTGTGGATGACAAGTAGTAGAGAAAAGTAATTTAATACCAAGCTTATCTCAAAATGTCCTCCCAAAGTGACTTAGAAACTTAGTGTCCCTATCACTTACAATACTCCTAGACACTCCATCAAGTCTCCTAACTTCCCTAAAAAATAAGTTAGTTACATGACATGCATCATTTGTTTTATTGCAAGGTATGAAATGTGTTCTTTTTGAAAACTTGTCAACAACAGCAAAAACAAAATCCTTGTTATTTTTTGGTCATGGCAATCCTAAGACAAAATCCATAAAAAGGTCAATCCAAGGGTATTCAGGTATAGGCAAGGCGTATATAAACCGTGAGACATCATTTTTGATTTTTCCTTTTTACAAAAAGTGCAATGCTCACAAAATTTATGCACATCATGTTTTATACGGGGCCAATAGAATTGCTCATGCAATGTTTCTAAAGTCTTTTGTACCCTAAAATGTCCCATCAAACCACCTTCATGCGTCTCTCTTACCAGTAAATCCCTTATGAAACACTTAGGCACACATAATCTTTTATCTTTAAATAAGTAACCATTGTGCATATTGTATCCATTTTGAGACACCTTTTCACAGGCAGCACACATTTCAGAAAATTTAGTTTCAATAGTAGAAAGTAATGCATGTCTTCTCGATAATGCATCAACAACAATGTTCCCTTTTCCCCTTTTATGTTTAATGACATATGAAAATTGTTCAAGGAACTTGACATGCCTTTTATTCAACTTACGTTATCCTTTCAAATATTTAAGGCATTCATAATCACTGTGAATTACAATTTCTTTGGGCAAAAGATAATACTCTAAGTTTGCAATGCACGCACTAAAACGTACAATTCCTTGTCATAAGTGGGATATTTTAGGGCAACCCCATTCAATTTCTCACTAAAATAAGAAATTAGTGTCCTCCTGAATTAAAACAGACTCAGTGCCCACATTAGATACTTCACATTCAATTTAAAAAGATATAGTAAAATTTGGTAATGTAAGAATGGAAGCATTAATTAATCTATGCTTAAGGACAATTAAGAGGTGCAACCAAGGTACTAAAATCCTAACAAACCTCCTTTAGAAACTACCTAAACCATGAAAACTTCTTACTTCACTCACAATTTTAGGTGTAGGCAAATCTTGAAAGGCCTTAATCTTTTCCCCATCCACTTGTACCCCTTTAGCACTCAACAAATCCTAAAACACAACATGGTCAGTGTAAAAGGTACATTTTTCAAGATTAACAAATAATTGTTTTTTTCTAAGCACATTCATTACAACACTCAAATGTTCAACATACAAATTAATATTAGTGTTATTGATCATAATGTTAGCAAAATATACCACAACAAATTTTCTCAAAAATTCCCTTAAGACATAGTTCATTAATCGCATAAAAGTGCTTAGGGCATTAATTAGCCCAAAAGACATCACCTGTCATTCATACAAACCATACTTAGTCTTAAATGCAATTTTCCACTCATCCTCTTCCCTTATCCTAATTTGATGGTACCCGCTTTTCATTTCAATCTTAGAAAACACACAAGCACCATGTAACTCATCAAGGAGATCACGTAACTTGGGAATAGGATGTATATATTTTGATTGTGATATTATTGAGAGCCCTGCAGTCTATGCATATCCTTCAAGTCCCATCCTTTTTAGGCACCAACATCACGGGAACAACACACGGGCTCATGCTCTATTACACTCACCCTTTGCTCATCAATTCATCAACTTGCCATTTTAATTTCTTGAGTCTCTTGCTGATTGCTCTTGTAAGCTAGTCGATTGGGTAAAGAAGCTCTAGGAATGAGATCAATGTGATGCTCAATTCCCCTTAATTGTGGTAGTCCATTTGGGATTTCTTTTGAGAATGCATCCTTATATTCCTGCAAAAAAAACTCCATACTGGCAGGAACAAGTTCATTAGAATTGTTAGCAATCAAAATATTATTTTTGCAATAAACAAGTAAAGTGGCTTATTGGCCAACAACACCTTCTTCACCTCACTCTCTCTCACCAAACAACTTTTTTTGCTCCCAAGTGTTTCATTATTGCTTCCCTAATGATGTATTTTACTCATTTTCTTTCCATTCTTTTTATGTGTTTCACTCTTTTCTCCTTTCTCTTAGATTTTTCTTTCTCTCAATTTTATTTAGTCCTCACAAACTTCTTTAGGAGATCATGGTTTAAGAATAATTTTTTTTCTCATTGTATATGAAAGAAATCTTATTGTGAACCCATCATGAATTGTCCTTGTATCATATTGCCACGGTCACTCTAATAAGATACACTATAAGAAATATGATTTTTTGTGACAAAAATTTAATGATAAATATACAGTTTGTCACTATTTATATATTATCCATGACTATACTTTTATTTGTCACAAATATTATCCACAATAGTGACAAAATTAAGAAAAACGTCACAATATTTATATTAAAAATTACATATCATAAATAATTACTAAAAAGAATATATAATAAAATTAGTTTTCTTATAATAAGAATATAATTAATATAAATTTATTAAATATTTATAAATGAAAATTTATTTATTTTTAATTATTTGTTATTAATTTCAAACTATTAATTATTAATTAGTGTGTTCAAATTGTTTCAACAATAATATTATTACAAATTTATATACTTAATAGAAAAATTATAAATACATATATTTATGTTAGGAAAAATATATTAAATTTATATTATTTTAAATTTAAATTTATGACTTTTTTCACAAGTTAACATTATTTTTTCATTTTGTGATGATAATGTAATTAATCATAATAAATATAAAACTTGTTACTATTGATATATAGTTTATGACACATTTTAATTAATCACAAACAATATATTAAAAATAACTAAACATAGACGTCACAAATAATTACTTATTAATATAAAATATTATATAATAAAATTATTTTTCTTCTGACTTGAATATAATTAATATTTTTTTGTTGAGTTTTATAAATTAATAATAATAATTATTATTATTATATTACTAGTAATTATTAATAAAATTAAATTTATTCTACTTTATATTTAAATTTATGACTTTTTAATGACACAACTTTGTTCTTACTATGCCACCTTAAAATTACAAGTATATTTATGTTACAAATTCATTGGAATTTATGATTTTCTTTTCATATGTCAACATTATTTTTGTAATAATGTAAGATATTAAATTTGTTATTATTTTTTATGTGAGTGGTGACTATTTTTTTAATTTGTCACAAAAGATTCGTTAAAAATGACAAAATATACAAGTCACAAATAATTATTTATTAATATAAAATATCATATGATAAAATGATTTTTCTTTTAATAAAAATATAATTAATAAAAATTTATTTAATGTGTATAAATTAATAATGATCATATAATATAAAATATCATATAAAAATATTTTTCATTATTATTATATTACTAGCCGTTCTTAAAAAAAAGTATTAAATTTGTTCCATTTTAGACTTGAATGTATGACCTTTTGTTAAAAAACCAACTATAGCTATAATTCCATGGTATCATTTTACAATTATGAGACTTGTATTGATATTTTTATTCATCTATATATACCTTTATAATTTTTATTATGATATTAATAAATAATATATTCACTTCAAATTTAATTTTTTTATTTGAATTTAACATAGAAAATTTAAATTATATAAACTATTCTCTCTCTCCATATATAAATATAAATGTAAATAATAGTTATATAGATATATATGGTTGGAAATAAAAAAAAAAAGATATGATTCATTTAAATATAAATCATTGAGAAAAAATTAACGTAACTAATAACAAAGTTTGTTTTGTAAAATGATACAAAACAATAATCAATTTTTATCACTATCATCTTCATTAATAATATTATTTTCTTCATCATGTGTTAAATCAATACTTGCATCATCACTTCCTTCATCGTCATCGTCATCAATAACTTCCATAGACATCATTGAATTTCCATTAGTTATAGTCTAGGCTAAGTCATTTCTATCCATTGAAAATCCATGCTCATTATCTGACTCATTAAATGTAAATGAAATTGAGCCAATGTCTTTGTTTTCTTGACACGCTTTATTTATATTTTCCTTTGGCATATCATACCAATCTCGAGGCTTTGTTTTCACTACTATTAGCCAATTAGGGTCTTTGGTATCTTTAATATAATACACTTGTTGAGGTTGACTAGCTATGACATATGACTCATTAGTCTTCAATTTCATATAAGTCAAACAGTTTTTGTTTTTTTTTTCTTCAATTGATTGGGGCAAATGACCATTGCTCATCATACACTGTTCAGGTTGTGTGTAATATGAAACTAACATCATAGGTCCTTCAATGTTGATTTTGTCTTTGTTGTTTGTATCAATGAGATTGGATCCCTCTTTTAGCCTAGCAGCTTCTTCTACTGTCAACAAATGCTCTGTGATCACCTGTTAGCGATAAATATCAACCATTAAGACAAAAATGAGTAATCCTGAATTAGAAAGGTCATATAGATCAACAATTCTGGGATGAATGTCAGAGAAGTAATAAAATATGCTTGTATCCATAAGCTTGAACCCCTCTTTTAGCCCATGAGTTTTCTCTACTCTCAAATGCTCTGTGATCACCTGTTAGCGAGAAATATCAACGATTAAGAGAAAAATGAGTAATCCTGAATTAGAAAGTTCATATAGATTAACAATACAGGGAAGAATGTCATAGAAGTAGCAAAATATTGTTGAAAACATTACCATTAAAATATAGAGATATATCCACAATAAGCAACAAGTTATAGAGTTGACAAGTTATGTATATTATTGTGTGTTGTCGCAGTTTGTAGTAACATATGATTACAAATGACTTTGAAACAGGCATAAGTTTTGACATCAATTTTCAACCGTATATATATGATGCAGGAAGACCCTACACCTTTGGTCTGTGTTGATTGGCTTACATGTAGACATTAACGAGTATTTTAGCTTATGACTGCTCCCACTAAACTTGAATTTATCTATACTAAGTTATGTTGGGAGTTCATGATGTGTTTAATAATTAGTTGGTTTCTTCAAATTTCGGTCCATTTTTTCTACTTGATTATTGCATCTTGAGTAGATTTTTAGTGTTTCTTACATGTAGTTCTTGTTAGATGGATGTGCGGTTGTATGATTTAATTATTCATTAGTTCTAGTTTCTCTTCATATATGTAAACTAATTCTTTTATAAGACTTTGCTAGGTATATTGAATCTTGTTTGTTTGTAAATGGAGTAGTTTGGTCTGTGTGGATTGACTTACATGTAGACATTATCGAGTATTTAGCTTATGATTGCTTCCATTGCACTTAATTTATCTATCAGGTCCTACTGCTCATTTTGCATCTGTCATCACATTGGCTTCTTCTTCATCTAATAATTTATCTTATTTTTTAATATATATTTTTCTTTAACTTTTGTGATTATTTAAATTTATATTTTGTAGATAACAAGATCATTAAAATTAAGTTCTAAAAGGATCAATGCCTCTAAGTTGGATGATGTTAAGCAACCTGAAAGAAGTACAGGTACTTGAAGAACATGTTTTTCTAAAATTAAAGATTTCAAGTGCTTAAATTTGTGTTTATTTTTTTTCCTTAATTTAATTTGGTCAATATGTTAAGAAGCAATGTGGGCACATCATTAATCCGAAACTCCCAAAGAAAAGAGAAAAGTTAATGGTGATGGACAAAACATTTCATATCTAATTTTCTCCTCCTTATTTTAAGCTTTGTGGAAAACATGCAAAATATTTCAAGGTTGAAGCAAATGTGTGCATAGGAAAAAAAATCTCATTTACAAGTTAAGACTTAGAAAGAGATATCTGAAGATGATCTAAATATAATGTGAAAACATATGAATGTTAGTATAATTTTTGCACGTAATTGATTTTGATTTATATATTGAATGTATTTTAACAATGTTCTATTTGATATTTCTTCCAACTTCATGACTTTAGGATGCATTATATTTGATGGAAGAGGATAGAAAACATGCAATGAAACAGTTGCAAAACCAATATAGAAATATAAACATCATTATTTACATCAAACATATATTTAAAACAAAGATAGACCAAATGATGTATGTCCTGAAGAGTTAGAATTGGTTAATAAATAATAACTGGAATGATGCTAAATTTAAGGTAAATTACTTTCTTTATATATTTATATCTTAAATTTGAATTTTATTTTTTACGTATTTTTATATATAATATTAAATTATTTCTACATTTATAGAAAAGGAGTTTGAAAAATAAAGTTAGTTGAAATAAACAAGAAATTAAGTTAGTCATTAGTATAATATTAAATTATTTCTACATTTATAGAAAAGGAGTTTGAAAAATAAAGTTAGTTGAAATAAACAAGAAATTAAGTTAGTCATTGACACAAAATGAATTGTCCAAAAGACATTTAAAATGATAACGTTTCTTTTGTGTTTCATGTGTACAATTTTTTTGCAAATTTTATATAGGCTTTATATGATTTTTTTATGTTTCACGTATACAAACTTGTTTGTTTTTGTTTTTTTATTTAATCTAACATCATATTATCTTATTTCATTTATTTTTAATAGAAAGAGGAATTAAAAAGTGATGAATGGTGTTGAAACTTGGTGTATTCCTCGTGGAGAACAAATTTATAGTAAGTAAAAAAACTACTTTCATTTCTTGTTTAAAAGATTTAAAAGTTATATTTTTATCTCGTTAAAGTTTTACAATTTGAGTGTAAAAATTTGGATTATGATGTTGAAATGTGTGTAAATAAGGTGACATGTGAATATATATATATATA
>Ga0099824_1007713_pt1 | contig 14123 bp, 8 predicted proteins | sample SiratrowhiteBW_FD_76837 | JGI IMG/M metagenome (GOLD analysis project Ga0099824, IMG submission 76837) | Root nodule microbial communities of legume samples collected from California, USA - Siratro white BW | ecosystem: Host-associated > Plants > Roots > Nodule | place: USA: California...
CAACACAGTACAGGAAATTGTAAATATCTTACCTCACCAGTCCATAGTCTAAACGCAATGTGATCAGGGTAACTAACCAAAACAGAACGATCAGAAGGGCCACCTGGGAATCCCCCTGCCTCAGCAGCTTCATCACGTCTGTCTCCTCGCCTTACAAAGGCTGTCGGTCTTTCTCGACCCCCTCTAGTTCTTGCCATAGCTCTAAAACAAGGAAAAAAAAATTAAAATCCAAAGTAACCAAAAAATACAACATTTTTCAGAAAAAAAAACATGTTGCGGGTTCTATAACCCGCAATGCATTTGAATTTTCAATTGCATTGCGGGTTACAGAACCCGCAACGACGACTTTCAACTGCGAAAAATGCCCTCCACCGTCGTCGTCCGCCATTAAACTCTCAAACTTTCACTCCAATATGAAATTAAACATACAATACACCTTACCTTTACTCCAATTGATTGTATTGTTGAAAATTTGATATGTGGTGGAATCTTTGTGCTGCCCGTGGAGAGTGGATGGAGGTTGATGGAGGTAGATAGAGGATACAATGGTGGAACTTTTGTGGTGCTCAAGCTTTTCTCCAATGTAAAAGGAGAACAATGGAAAAGATTTGGAAGGTACAACGTATGGAGGTATGGAGGTGCAGGGTTGTTGGAGCGTGAAATGGGAAAAGGATGGAAGGAGATGATGAAGGTTGGAGCGTGAAATGGGAAAAGGATGGAAAGAGATGATGAAGGTATGAAAAGGGTAAAATGGGTTTTTCAAAAAAATTAAAAAGATATTTTTGTAAAATCGTTATTAGTACGGAGGTGCAGGAAGTCGTCATGGAGGTGCTCGAAGAATCACTCAAAATTTTGACAGAAATGAAAAGAAAAGCATGAGACTGCTTCCTGCACCTCCATAAAATGCATTAAAAAACTGAAATGTTCTTAAGTAAATCTACTAAATAACCTTAATATACTCAATCATCTCACTCTAGGTCTCGAAAAGTAAGTTTTGTTAAAAAACATTTTGAATTATATAATTTCAAATTTGAGAATAACTTCCTCTGATAATAATTTTCAAAATCAGAAAATAGTTCCAATCTGAAAATACCTTTAAAATTGTATAATCTAGAAATTATTTCAGAATTTTAGAAGTCAACTCCAGATTCTGAAAGATATTTTCAAGTTCTGAAAGTTATTTTTGGATAAAAATATCTTTCAAATTATATAAAAAATGACTTATTCCAAAATACAAAATTATCTTTTAAATTAACTTATTTCAGAATACAAAAATAGTCCTGAATTGAAATTTAGGAAGTGTAATCCATAATATATATTTTTTATGTGGAATTGGACTAATCTTAAAATCACCAACATATTCTAAAATAAGCTAATGTAGAATTAAAATTTCCAAGAATCCGAATTTTATAATTCAGGTGCAGATTTCAAAATCCAAATTATAAATTCAACCATGCTACTCCACTCATCAAAGGCACTTAAGTTTTTTCGATAAAGGACACTTAAGTCTTTTCAACAAAGATCTTGAAAATATAAGATTTTATAGAGGTGCAGAAAGAAGGTATGGAAATACAGGAAGAAGCAGTCGATGTCTAGGTGAGAAGAAAGAATAGTGAATAAGAAATAAAAATCATAAATAACATAAGAGAATGAAGTAAAAACATAAAGATGCTTTGGTTTAAGAAATAAAAAATAAAAAGATAGAAACATGTTAATAGAAAGGTAAAAAATAGTATGTAAAAATACTACATGAAATTCACTCTATATATCTATCCGAGTATTTCCACTTCCTCCTCCCTCTAAAACAAATCATTAGAAATTTGACTGGTGTATGTGACCTGTGTTCACACATCCAATATAAGAATTATATAGTAGTTTCTATACATATCACTTGTTTTTCCTATGTCAAGCACACTGTAATTCTCACGTATATTTCAAGAATTGCAGTTTATTTCAATTTCAAAACATCAATTCTGTCTATCAATTAGCAATCAACATTGCTACAGCCCTATATTAAATGTAAGTTCCCTAATTAAACGAGTTGCTTGCTCATAAACTCTTCGCTACCAGTATCCCTGACATATAACTCTCATTATGTGTAATAATTCGTGCACACCTAAGAGCAGTACATCACAGACAACTATGACTTCCGGATCCAGTTGATAATAATGTAGCGGAAGCAAACTCTATAGCTAATGAGAAAAAATAATCTGGGAAAATTCTCTACAAGAACTAAACTCCGGAGTCTCTTGAATGATTTCACAATTTTTAATGTAATAGTTTAGATACAAATACATTATCGGCGCATTTAAGCTAAACATCCTTTTTACTTGGAGTGTTCACCCTTGCAGCATCATGTATAAAAATTCCACTTCCCAATTTAAAAGTAAATAGTCATAAAACCTAAAACCTACCAACCCATCAACCATATAAATCTTGAGTTCCATCGAGCAAAAATTTCTCCAACCAAAAATCTCATCTACGTCTCATTCCTTCCACGACTTTTTCATGCCAATAAATTCCTTCCTTAAAAGTGCTGAGAAGCATATGGCAATCGTAAATAGGAGTTATATTTGAGTCATGCCTGTTGTTCAGTGATCATATATACCTCTAGATGAGAGTAAGCTGAAGTTTGGGACGGTTAGGCTGAGGCTCCACAACCTCCATGTGAATTTGGACTGTCTGCAAAACACTGTATGAAAGGCTACCATCCATCTTTTTTATTTTCTGCTGTTGCTCTTCCACGTACCATTCTCCATTTCCCTTTCCGGCTTTTGTCAAATATATAGGTCCTTCTATGCCATATCTGTGAACGGGTAAAAGGTCACGCAAACTGTAAATAACATAATCGCTGAAAGTAGAGATAACACATAGCTTCTTGAAGGATTAACATTATTGACATGACTATCTCCTGCTCAGATTAAATCAAAAAATTCTTTCCTCTTTTCTGTGATTCACCTTTACAACTGATATATCACAAAGGAAATTTAAAAGGAAAGCAGCAAGGCAAGAATAAGATACTTTACTTGGGAACAAACACAAAAAAACCATTGGATCTTATTTTCACTATCCTAGCCTCCGTGTCTGTAGGCCTGCATAAGCAAAGATAAATATGTTAGAATAGGCTGCAAACTGTGTATAGATAAAAATAACAGCAACAGGAAGCAAAAGTTATGTTGCATACCTTTTCCTGAAATAAATTAGAGTATGTAGCTCTACAGATGCTCGCCCTGCATACTGGGCATTCCTGTGCCGATAATTTAAATCTGAACCATATATGACACACCAAAAGAATAAGAATCATGAAGTTATTATTTGATTCCCAATGAATAAAGTTAACATAGATTAAAGTTCACCCAAGGGATTGGACACAATTGAAAACAGAAACACAAAATGATCAAGTTCTACAAAGCATGAAGGAGATTTCATACTGTCTGCAATACTACTGAGCTGGAGTCTGTCTTGAAATACAGATGGTAACTTTGATATTCCTAAAGAAGCAGCAAGTAGCCTGTGCACAATGACATCTACAACAAAAAATGTTTCATCTCACATTGTTCACAATTGACGAAGTAAACATTTAAACATTTTACCAAAATTATAGCATAACTACCTGCATATCTTCTTATAGGTGATGTGAAATGGGTATACAAAGGAGCTGCAAGACCATAATGATGATATTCTGGAGGGCTAAGATCCCCACTGCAGAAATAAACTGCCTAAAAAAATAACAAGAACTCAATTTTACTTTGTAAATTCTAAATCTGGATTCTCATTCAAATTCAATTTACCTGACTCATGCACCTAGTTGCCAGTATACGGATTAACTTATTGAAGTATGGATCATCGCCCTGAAAAAGGCATTTTGTACAAGATAAGAGTGAAACCAAGTAAGACCGTATGCTTAAGCTAGCAATGTGTGTGTAAGATAAAGAAAGTAAACTATTAAAGATACCGCTGATGGATATCCTTGTAGCATCATAGCTAATAATCATGCATGAAACATATAATTATGTTTGATGGAAAATTATTAAAAACAAGAATGATGCAAATAATTAATAAAAAAAAGGCAAGACAAAATATTTACCACAGCATGGTCAAGAGAATCAGCCAATGCTTTTGATGATGAAACATCCAAGTGCAAGCCAACTGCAGCAGCAGTCTGTAATAAGGGTTCAAGCATCTCTCTGGTTGGTGTTGGATGACGCCTAAACAAGAACCAATAAATAGTTAGTAGAGTAACAATCACACCATCTTGCCACATGAAATTGCTTTTAACAGTTTCAATCATGTCGAATCATTCAATTCACCACTTCTAATAAATAGTCTTGCATACTTAGTATTTGAATTGCATCCGAAAAGCTAGCTCAAAAAGGGAGGTTTGCCTAAATCTTAGGAAGAGTATCAACACACTCCCACTACTAAATATCTAGAGCACAGAGTATTCAGGCCTAGACATTCGAAGGCAGCCCAATGTCAAGACTGAACCATATTAGAAATGCATCATGACTGATTCAACCTCAAAAACTAGCTAAGGGGGGAGAATTACATAACTCTTACGGGGAGTTTTTTGGCCATATCACTAGCCAATATAGGATATACTGACACACCTGTTGAAAGGATAAGTGACCAAACAGGTCCCGCAAGATGGTAATGCACTGATACCATTTTTGAGAAGAGAGAAGCCAAGAAAGAATATAATGAATTCCGTGTATTTTCTATACACACGAGTATTCTTATTAATAATGAAGAAAAGATACAATAATAAGGAACAAAATCAGTATATAATAGGAAATGTTTGGTAAGATATTTCTCTATCAAATCATATCATATCTCCTTATTCATATATCTAACACTCCCTCAAGCAAAAACATTTGTATCATAAGAAATGTTTGTTACAACTTACAACTGTCATCAACACAAGACCCATTAATGACAAAGCTAGTACATATTTCTCGGACATGAGTTTCTCTTTATTAAAGTGACAATCAATCTTCAATATGCTTCATATTTTAAAATCATATCTTTAACATTCCCTCAGAAGTTAGAAGATTCATGTCATGAGTCAAGTTTCTTAAAATTGGTCAAAAGGATGGTGGCTGTCCCAGAGCAAAAATGGTCATCACACAGCAAGGTGATATCAATGGAGGCTGTCGCTGGCCAAAAACAGCTTGTCGGAAGAAAAAAAAAGAAACCAGTCAAAAAACTGCTGGTGACGAACAGTAACACCTGCTGGAAAAGCTCAAAGAAAAAGAAACTCACCTCACCAGAAAAAGTCGGCGATAAATAGTAGTTGCAAAAAAGGTTGATAATAAACAGTACTCGCCACGAAAACATCAGCAGTAAACATTACTCACCAAAATAACATTGGCATTAAACAATATTATTCACCGGAGAAATGTTGGTGGTAAACAGTAATGCTGGCCAAAAAAGAAATCATCAAAGAAGGCTTGCCAGAAAGTCAGCAATGAACAGTGGAACTGGTGTGAACAATGACGGTTGGAAAAAAAAATGGGGAACGTACAATTTCTAAAAAAATCTACACTGGTAAGCAGTGGACCCACAGGGAAAACATAGATTAGCGTTCCATCTTGTAAGGCTCTCGATACCATGTCGAAAGGATTAGTGACAAATCAGGTTGTAGAGGATGTTGATACCATTTTGAAAGGATTGATAACAAAAACACGGCACAGAGGATGGTATGCTCTAGTACCATGTTAAGAAGAGAGAAATCAAGGTAGAATATAATAGATTCTGTGTATTGTGTACGCACATGAATTTCTTATTTATAGTAAAGAAGAAATACAATAACAAGGAACAAAATCAATATCTAATAGTGAGAAACATTTTTGGTAAGATATTTTCATATCAAATCATATCTCTTTGTTTAGTATAATCAAATCATATCTCTAACAACATTCACGCCCAAGACTCAAAATCTAGCCAATATAGGTCATTTCTGGAGTACTCTTGTCTCTCTTGGGTGCAAATGCGCTGCATCAAATATTCTTGATTGGATTCATTCTGCTTTCACCCACTAACTCCACCAAATCTCTTCTAGAAATTTTTTTGGCCCTAGCCCGCCCATGCAATCAAAACTATTTATGGTTCTAAATGCGTATTGAATTTTACTTGTTATCCTCAATTAAAAAACTGAATTCCAACAATTGACATGGAAAAAAAAAGGACAAAAAACATGCAAAAATAATACGATAAAGAGTGAACCAATTAGTAGACAAATAAAGGAAGCCCCTCCCAAGAAAACACCATATCAAAAATAAAGTAAAAAAAAAAAAAAAAAAAACCTTAATAATGAGCAAAACGGAAAACTTTTAAGAATTTGTTGTGCAACGGAAACATTAGCAGCAAGCATAAACTCCTCCACCATTTGGTTGGCCTCCCGGATCTGGTACATTCCTGCATATAAATTCAAACAGAAAAAATAATTTTAAGAAACAGAAAGAGTGGAAAACAACTGCTCTCTCCTCCCCTTCTATGAAGGAATATCTAAAAGCAAAGTAAAAAGAAAACCATCAGCTCAGGCACTCTTCCTTACAAAATATCCAATTAAGTGTAGGTACAATGAAACATACTTTAAAAAATCAAATCAATTACTGTTGAGATTTTACAGATTAGAAAAAATGAGAAATATACTATAATAAAATTAGACTTCGAATTGTTATACAAGAGAAGTATAAATCAATAATGCTAACAACATACCAACACATAATAACTTTGAGACAATATACTTAACATGTCACTCTGATAGGTTTGTAAGCTAAGGGCCTTAGTTAGTTAGTGGGTTACGAATAATGTATGTAAATAGGAAGAAGGTCAGAGAGGGGAGTCATTCATTATGAGGGAATTAGTAGAGGAATTGGGGGAGACTTGGACCTCCCAAAACTCCACGGGTATAAAATCATTTCCTTCGTTTGCATTTGAACCAGTTTCTATCACACTAACGTTTTGTGCGTGGAATTATGGATTACATTGACAAGCAGTAAAAGTTGATTGAGACATAAAAAATTCAAAAATTTATTTTCATGAGATCTCACCAATATGTACAAAAATGGGTTCACAAAACATTATTCCAAAACAAGGACCTAGACAACAGCTTTGAAGTGAAAGTCTTAGCATGGATCAAAATGGAGAACATATATTGAAAGTGATCTATCACCCTTCAGCAAGTTTATAATTAGAGATCATTAATTCAAGGTCTGCTAATAAGAATGGTTTAATCCTGTAGGACCTGATATGTCCCTTGTCCAAATGATTTAATCCTCCTAGAATGAATAATTTAACGACACCAGCAGAACTTCATATTCAATAAGTATACACAATTCCCCACCTTCTACAACTTCAGAAAGAAATACTAAATAATGTTAAAAAGCAAGAATATAGTACCAATATCAAGAGGGTCATGAGTCTCCGTGTCAATTTGAAATTTGACTTCAGCAGATGCAAGAGTCAAAGCTCCTCTCTCAATGCGCCTCAATCTCATTTTCTGATAGATCCATACACAACGCTACACTTTTCAGACAGTTTCCTTACATAACAAGCAAATACAACCATACTTATAATTACATGAGTAATAAACCTGCGTCAACAAAATCCATACCTTAGCTAAACTATTCATATTCCTCAAATCTGTAGTAATGGGATCCTTCAGTCGACTGTACAAACAGGACATAAAACAGAGTAACTAAACTATTTGAAAATAATATTGCCTTACACAAAGTAATACACTAGACGAAACAATTAGCAATCCACAAGAAAATGAACATCTAAGCACCTAAAAAAATTGAACAAAGGATCAATCAACACACAGTTTGAACAACATGAACACCAGCCCAGTCATTCAGCGTCAGCTTTGGTTTGATATGAAGAATACACCCCTTCTAACTCGTGATTTTGGTTTATTTTACAAGATACACATTTCATAAGTAATTAAAGCACAAATATATTCTGAAATAACAGAATCCCAGAAAAGAAACATCATTATCTTTTTCCAGTCTACATTATGACTGAGTGCTAATTAAAGACACACCAAACCATTTCATTTTACAAAGGATCTGAGAGAAATAAAAGCACACCTATCATCCATCCTCGCTTGTGCTTCAACATAAGACAATGCTGCAGAAGATTTTATGACACTTTTAGTATATCTGGTGGAAATAACGTCCGCTTCAGGTGTCATTTCCTGAACACAAGTAAATAGTTTTAGTTCAATACGGTGAATAAAATAGAGAGTGGTTAAATATAAATTGATTCAGTTGACATCCTTTTGGAATATATAATCTATGCTGTAATCATATTCTGATCATATTATTAAAGATAGTAGATAAAATAAACTTGAAGAATATCAAATAGTTAATATAAATGCATATGCACTTTCTGCATTATGTACAGTGACACAATACCCCAGAGATATGCCAGCAATAACTGCTAATGGTTGCAGTTGGCAACAAAATACACTAATTACCCATCTTGTAAAGTACCTATCTACACCTAAAAAGCAAAAAAAAAATATTATACATCCAAATCATTTTTTTAAAAGCTTAAACAAAGGAAACTTGTATTGTGTCAAGTTTGTAATTCCTGCATTACATTTTCTGTAACAATAATTCTCCAATTCAATTAAAATTATAAGCCATGATAAAAGAAAAGAAAATAGAGATTGTGAATTATGGCTGTGATAATGTGATATAGCACATGATGGTAATAGTAGTAATAGTGTGATAATAATGAAGTGTGGATGGGAAAAGGTAGTAATGGAAGTTGGAATAAAAGGAATATTACAAAATACAATGCAGGCAACAAAAATGAAGATAATCTCAACAAAAATGGTCGCAGTGGCAGTTGTGAATCTAAATTTTAGTGTTCAATGTAGACAAAAAAGCAGAAAAACCAGTCATGTGCTGGTTGCATGTTTTGTAAATGAGCTTTATTGTGGACATTCAGTGAGAAGAAGGGAAGTAATGTTGCAACAATGAGGTAAAAAAACATAGCAGAAGTACAACATGGAGTACCGAAACTTCAAACAAAATAAGGAAAAAGATTTAAGTGATGTTTCTGATTCTTTGGTAAATATTTAGAAGATTCAACAACCACATAATGATATTTACCCCATACTCATGCACAGGTGTGTACATAAATATATAGATGACAGTAAACTTAATCATGGTAAAACTATGTCAGTGCACATACCCAAATGACAGAGAATGCTAGCCTTTCCACATCAGAACGAAGAGAACATATGTCTGCCAGATAAAGCTTTATCAATGAGGCAAAAGAAATTGCTATAACCACAGAAAATTCATTTTTTACAAACGAGTTAAAAGAAAATTAAATGACATTACCCTCCGTAAGAGGTTTGGGAAGCATGTCTATTCGCCGCTCCACAAGGTAGACAGATGTACCCCTCTGTGAAGCCTCATCATCAAGTGGAGTGCCAGGATGAACAAAATTTGTAACATCAGCAATATCTGACAGAATTCCATTAAAGGAGACATAGGAAAAAGGTAGAAAAACTAATGAAGCAAAGAGGACCAGAGGATAAAGCAGCATCCATAGAGGATGCACATTAGTGAATTGCTCAGAGATGTAAGCACCTAACTGCATCATCTGATAACTTCAGTTGAGACATGCAAAACATCATTCAGGTTGTCTAAAATTTGAGCCAACAAAGCAGAATCATATAATAGGATCTGGCTCCTCTAAAGTGAGCACTTCACTTAAGAGTTAAATTAAGTACTCAATTGTTCATGACAAAACCGATGGCTGATATTATATGCATATGCATGACTGAGATTAATTAGTTTACCCTCCTTTACTTTTGAGGAGCCAAAGTTCACATGATACTACATACATTACTATACAATACAAACATACTAGAATAAAGCATTAGCAAATTTTGAAAGGATACTAGAAGTAAAATAGTAAGCAGACAAGCTAACTAAAATTCCTATGGTATGCTAATAAATTATTAAACCATAACACCCATCCAATTGTAGTAACACACAAATTCTAATTTGAATACATACAAGCCTACTGACACTTGCATCATCAGTAAAATGTATGTCCTCAAACAAAGGATACGAACTCCAACTTCAAAGTTTCCATTTGGAAGAGCGTGACAATGGAGTGCATCATCAATATCCTTGCAGCCTGCACGCAAGAAGCAGCAGAAATACAAAAGCCTTATATAACATTACCATGTTTTCTTCTAAAACAAAGTAAAGCAGCTACTTCAAATGGTTCAGTATCAAGTTCAGTGACACTACTAATGACAGAAATTGGTAAACATAAAAATAAGGTTCTTTCATGATGCAAATGTTATGTGTCAGAAAAAGGGAAAAAGAAAAAATAGAAACACAAACAGTATTCCAATGTGCCCATTTTTAACAGCAGGAGAGACAAGCACTTCCATTTTCATTATCAATAACGAGTATACTCATTCAAGAAGAAAACAATAATCAGCTAGAGTAAAACGCGTTGTATACAAGATCATAGGGTTTTGGCTGTCTCATACAAATAAAAAGTTAGAGCGAAATCGTTCCAATCTCTTGCTTCATATAAGATCTTTTATGATTTCACCATAATCCTTCTATTTCATTCAAAAGACTTCCTTCTCTACATTTTGTATATAATGTTTTTGCATATCTCATCAATACTCTACTGTTAACATTTCATAATTTATTAAATATTCTTGTTTTCAGTAGAAGATTGGAGGTATGGGATCAGATTGCCCCAAGGCATGTCACAGGTTTCGATAGCATCATCTCGAGCATGTTGAAATTGAAAGTATATTTTTCGTCAAAAAAAAATAATCATAAAGACAACCATATTGTCATATCATTTAATGATTAGAAGCTGGAATAAACATTAAGAATAACTAATCCATGAATTTTTCACAATAATGTTCTTAGAATAGATCTTTGCGGCAGAACACCAAATGATACACTGATAACATAAAAATCATACATAATACAGCAATTACTTGATGTTCTAAAGACAAATTTCTTTTAATCCTTTCGTTTGTGAGATGACCAAACATATTGAGATAGAATGTCCTTTCATAAGAGAAACGCTGGAATCAGAAGACATCACCACTAGATTTGTCAACTCTAGTGAACACTTGACAAACATATTCACCAAGTCTCCAAGCGAAGCATATACAACATCTATGCTCTAGCTTGAGGAAGAGTGTTATAATTAGAGAAATAGAGGCAAAACCTATATAACCAGAAATATCTAGATTATACATGTATTATTACTAGGAACGTTTTTAATTATTCTCGTGTCATAATTACAAGAGGATTTAAAATTTCCTCTATTTCTTTTATTGATTTCATTTTCTCAATATAAATAAAGTATTTGTACAGTCTCGGAAACACATTATTTCAGCCCAATGTCTTTATCTTTCCTATAGTTTAATAATAATATTTAATATAAAAGTTTCAATAGTTGATGAGCAATAACATTTCACCCATTGGTTATACAGATGGAAATTAAATAAAACCACACCTGGAGGATCCACACTGAACACAAGCAGATGACGCAAGTCCTGCCTGATTGGATTGGATAAATCTTCAGAAGAGACCAACCACGGCAATGGTGGCAAGCATGCCAGCACTTGTGAAGAGAATGGTCGTGTATTTATATCATTTTCTATCAAAACCACCTAATTTGAAACAAAAAGAAGAGGCGTCATTATCATTAATTTGGTTTAGTTGGTTAAAAATATAACAAATAGTTGCCTTATCATATTCAGAATTCGGATATATGAAATTGTGAACATTGTCAACTAGCAAGACACAAGTATTAAACATTAGAGTTCAGGTACTGCAGGATTTAAAACAATAACAATAAATCATGAAACACCAAGTAAACCATCATAATATATCAGAAAACATACAAAATGATGAATAGGTCATTCCATAAGTGGGGAAAGTGCGGGGTCTTATGATTGGTATTAGTCATTAAAGACACAGTGTAAGCTAGAATTTATCAAATTCTTGTGTACCAAACAATATTGAAATAAAAACCAAATCAGAATGAATAAAAATTACAGAAAACAGTTCAGGAAGTATCTTATGATGTCTGCACTCTGCAGTCCACAGCATACAATAAATACCATCCTACAACAGTGTGGCAAACATTTAAAATGCTTCCTTGCACAGAAGGTATTTTCAATTATGAGTTTCCTTGCATGTGTTCAAGGGAAATAACAATTCTGATTCCTTTCTAGTTAATGAAATCATCAACAAAATGGAACAAGCTGAGTAAGTTGCAGAGACCATAAGCATGTGGGCAGGTTCTTAATGATTTCTTCCCGTGACTGATGATTATATATTAGTTTTCACAACTTAGGTTTGAAACCTCACATTTTAATCATCAAGATAATGAGATGAAGGGAAAAGACATAACTTCCTAGACAATTTAATATGAATCAGCTTCATCAAAAACATAATAGCAATCAAGCAGAAGGTGCCATACCTCACTTTCAGTATCTCTATCACCTATCTCCCCTATAGTTCTCACATAATGGCCTGATGGATATCTAGACTGACGATCCCAAGAATCAACTGCAACAATAATCCTCTTATCCAAAAGGTTCTCAAGTTGGCGTGTTTGGATTCGAATCTTGGGAATTCTGCGATCTTTGGAGACAAACAAGGCATGGGCAATTCCACCACTTCCTGCAGGCATAGGCATTGGCTCCAAAGATCCACAATACCTGAAAAAAACAATTTAAATATACCAATTGTCAAACAACAGAACATGTACAGTTAAAAAATTAAATATACAGACCCACACTCATTGGTTAACATTTCAATAAAAACATTCCGATCAGTTAACAATGCCCAACATTTATATAACAAATGCTAAATCTATCTCAAAGAAAGAATCTACATGCACCTTTATACTCAAAGACATGTCAAACTTTCCGGTTCATTTCACTTTAATTTTTCACCTTAAATGTCATACCTAAAGCTACCTCGTGTATGTAAGAATAGGTTGCCGTCACATAATCACATCACAAAAATCAGCTATATAGTTAACTATCTCCCTTTTGCATTGACAATATAAACAGTAAATGTACGTTGACAGTTACAAACATATTACGTATCTAACAATGTCTTATAGATATAGTTGCTAAGACTATACAATGTAAATATTAATGAACCTACACCAATGTGATCAAACAATTTAAAATTTGTTCATTTAGCAGTTAGCTTGCACACTAATAATTTTCGATGCAATTTCAAGGGATCAGAAGACTCTTGGTTTTTGGTGAAATGAAGTTTGCAATACTCCTTAATGTGAAGACAATCACACTGTTAAACTCTAGTAGATTTAAAGCCATTCGTTAGGTCTATAGCCCAAAGAACACTTGTTTGAGGAAGCATGTTAGATATAAAAAACATTCATTAGGTCTTTAGCCTAAGAGAGTAAAGTTTTGGGAAAGTTGGCCATTGACAAAGACCACAAAATTAGAAAAAAATTTGAATTTCTCAGCCAAACAAGCATAGCTTGTACGAGTGTAGAGTGCAAGCCCAATCTCTAACAACAAATCAGCAGAGCTTGAAGATTGTATGCTTCAATTCCTATATGTTCTGGTTCAACTTGCCTTTTACTAACTTACAGGATTAGTTGATGGAACAATACTCATGAAATGATTAAGGATTTTGAAGAGTGCTACATTCTAAAGGGTAAGGCAATCCATATTCTGCTGTGACAAAACTTTGTAAAGTCTTTCTTGCACTGAGTCCTTCCAGATGCATCCTCATGATGAAAAATTTTATCAAATATAAGAAAAAAATATGGAATGTTCACAAAATTGTTTCTGCAAAAATGTTGTCCGTTATCTGCATTTAAAATAGGTTTGTGCTAAAGTGATGTAGAAAGTAGTGTAGCTTCATGGTGCTAGTAAAATGAATGCATCCCATTCACATATAGTGCAACTGACATTAAAAAAAAAAAAAAAAAAAAAAAAAAAAAAAAAAAAAAAAAAAAATTTTTTTTTATATTTTTTTTTTATAATAATCTATATTTTTTTTTATTTTATATAAAACATTCTTCAAAAAAAAATAAAAAATTAATTATACCACAAAATATTC
>Ga0099824_1007714_pt1 | contig 14122 bp, 13 predicted proteins | sample SiratrowhiteBW_FD_76837 | JGI IMG/M metagenome (GOLD analysis project Ga0099824, IMG submission 76837) | Root nodule microbial communities of legume samples collected from California, USA - Siratro white BW | ecosystem: Host-associated > Plants > Roots > Nodule | place: USA: California...
GGTCAATACCTATAGTTAAAAAATGTGAAGTTTATAAACAACATAAATTTTGGTCTTCTAATCAAGATCAAGTACATATAGTAGAATATAGTTATCCAGGAACAAAAAACAATAAAGTCATTATCATATTAGAACAATCCTTATTAGATCAACATATTAAACATGGATATAATTTTATTCATTTAGGATTAATACAAGTTGCAGCAAAACCAAATTACAGGTTAGGCATAAACAGTCCCATATTAATAATGTTAAGAGATATAAGACTCAAAAAGTTTAATGAGTCCATAATAGCTATATTAGAAAGTAACCTTCATGATGGTCCAACATTCTTTAACTATTATCCTAATTTCTCTGTGAACATAAGGAATGATAAAACAAGTAACTCCATAAAGTTATATGTTCAAACCCCAGAAGACATAGTAGATGAATTATCAGGACCTATTCAGATTATTTATAGAATTTATTATAAGGTTACCAAAATAGATTATAATTATAAAGCATTAAGATCTTTACCCAAAGATGAAACCATATTAGTAGAAGCAAATCTTAGAAAATCATCAGTACAAACTCCAAAAAGATTAAGTCATGAAGAGGTAGTAAGAAGAATCCTAGAGGAATGGATATTAGAAGATATTATAGACGAACCAAAAGTATATAATACTCAAATAAGAGAAATAGTTCAAGATGGTACATATATAAGATTAAGAATGAATAGATCATCATCTTTAACGATAAGAGAGCCACAAATAATTCATAAAGGCCAACCATCCAGGCATTCTGTAGATAATTCCACTATAAATTTGGATTTAAGAGGATTAGATAATATTACTCCCATAGTTAGTAAACCATTATACACAAAATCTAAAAAATCTGAATCTTCTCAATACTCTCCTACAACATCACAAAGATTAAGCACATTAAATAGAGAAGAACCCTTCGAAAATAGATAAAAATTGGATAAGAGAAGATTTTGGAGCAGAATATAATAAAGATAAAAGGGATTGGTATTTTAAGACTTACTCTAAAAAAGAAACAAAAGACTTTAGAACAGAATTTTATAATTACATGATTGAGAATGAGATAAATTTATATTTCTTTGATTGGTTTAAAAATTATAGTGAAGAACATAATTTAGAATATCCATCAGTAATAAAGAAATATATCCATTAGAAAAGGTAACTAGTACATGGACAACTATGAATAATGAAATCATAGAATCAGAATATCCTCTATTACAAGCAATAAAATTACAACCTTCAACAGACTGAGAAATAGAAGCTAGTCCATATAAAGACATTAGGATAGAAGACCAACAAGTAGAAACAAAAGATATTAAAAAATTACATTCACAAATTAATTATTCTAATGCAGTTTTAACTATTATGACAAAACAATTAACTAGAATGGAAAACTCCACCTCCTCATCATATCATAAAGAGGTTCCCAGTAGCTCAAGACCTGTAAAACCAATATATAAATTATTTAATGTCCCACAAAAAGAATTAGATGCCCTTAAACTAAAAAGTGATACAGATATGAAGATAGATGAATTAAAAAGAAACTAGAAGAATTAAATAAAAATTTCATTAAGACATTAGAATTAAATAAAATAAAAACTTATCCAAAACTTAGAAATTATTACAATAGACCTACCCCTGCGGATGTACAATTCGAAGAAAGGGGAGAATTAGTTCAAAACTCATTTTCAGGAAACGAAATAACATAATGGAATTTAGATGGCCTAAGTGAACAGGCTATATTAGATTTAACATGTCAAATGACAATGGCAGCTACTGCCCATAAAACAAAAGGATGTAGTGACAAGTCTGCCGCTATAGCCATAATACAATGATTCACTGGTCAATTGAAAGGCTGGTGGGATAATTTATTCATGAAACATGATAAATTAACAATAATTAATAGTGTCAAAAATGAAACAAATCAAGAAGATGCAGTAGCAACATTAATTTATTCTATAATACAAAACTTTGTAGGAGAACCCAATATATTTAAAGAAAGATCAACAAATCAATTAGCAAATTTGTATTGTCCAACCATGTCAGATTATAAGTGGTATAAAGGTACATTTTTATCAAAAGTAACTTTGAGAGAAGATTGGTATGCTGGATTTTGGAAAGAAAGATTCCTTGCCGACTTACCTAAATTATTTGCAGAAAAAGTTAAATTAAACTTAGAACAACATTATGGTAAACCTATACAATATGATTTCTTAACTTATAGCCAAATACATAATATAGTAATAGATACTGGAATACAATTATGTACTGACTTCAAATTACAAAATAAACTTAGAAAAGAAAGTATGATAAATAAAAAAGAACTAGGAACATTCTGTCATCAATATGGTATGGAACCTATTAGAGCCCCTAGTACTAAGAAAAAGAAAATCATTAAGAAACAAAATAAAACAGAAAGGAGAATATATCGAAAACCATATACTAAAAAATATAATAAAGCACCACAAGAAAGTAAACCACATAGAAAACCCAAATATAAAAAACTCAAGAAAAAAGATAATGTTTGTTGGAAGTGTGGTAGACCAGGTCATTATGCAAATAGTTGTAAAGTAGTTAAGAGAAAATAAATCAGATAGAAGATGAAGAATTAAAGAAAAATTTATTAAATATTTTCATAAATTCAGAATCAAAAGAAAATGATAATACATCAAAGGAAGAAGAGAGTGAAATAGAAGTAAAACAAATAGAATCAGATAATAGTAGTGAATATTCAAAAGAAAGTGAAGAAGATTATTATTTACGTCCAGGATTATGTAGCTGTGAAAACTGTATCAGTGATAAAAATATAAATATGTTCCATAAAGATCAGACAAACACCTTGATATCTATCATAGATAAATTAGAAGACTCACCATTAAAAGATGAATTTTTATCACAATTAAATCATTTAATCATAAAAAGTGAGGAAGTACGAGAACAAATGGAACCCATAAATATGAAAGATATTTATAAAAGATTTAAAGTTCTAATCAAAATATAACTATAAAAGATTTACAAGAAGAAATAAAAAATCTTAAACAAGAAATACAATTATTAAAAGAAAATGATATTTCATTAGAATATAGATTATTAGAATTAAAAGGAAAAGATATAATAAGAAATCAAAGTAAGGTAGAGTTGGAAACAAAAACTTCTAATTATGAGGCAGAAACATCAAATAACAATTATATAAATTTATTAAGTTTGATCACCACTCATAAATGGCATACTGAGATAAAGCTAGTAATAAAAGGAGAAATATTTAATACTATAACATTAATAGATTCAAGAGCAAATATAAATTTTATACAAGAATGATTGATACCAGCTCAATATTATGAAAAGATATTAGAGAAGGTAACCAGTGCAAATGGTTCTAAAATGAATATTCAATATAAGCTTTCTAATGCAAAAAATTGTAAAGGTAAAATATGTTATAATACCTCCTTTGTATTGATAAAGAACATGAATGCTTGTATGATATTAAGAACTCCATTCTTAACATTATTATATCCTTTTCAGGTTACTGAAAAATGACTAATAACAAATATCATGGGTAAAGAAATATGTTTTGAATTCATAAAACCCCCTAGAACTAGAGAATTAATTTATTAAAAGAATCTTCAATATCACACATAGAGGGAAAAAGAAAACAAATAAATTTATTAAACAAAGAAATAAGATTTAAAAGAGTAGAACAACAACTTAAAGACCATAATTTTCAAACCATCATAAAAAAATATGAAGAAAAAATAGAAAAAGAAATTTGTGAAACAAATCCTACTGCCTTTTGGCATAGGAAAAAATACAATGTTGCATTACCTTACATAGATAATTTTGATGAAAAACAAATCTCTACTAAAGCCAGACCCATACAGATGAATCAAGAATATTTAGAATATTATAAAAAAGAAATACAGGAATATTTAGACAAAGGATTAATAAGACCATCAAAGTCACCATGGAGTTGTTCTGGATTTTATGTTATGAAAGCTTCCGAAATGGAAAGACGAGCTCCAAGGTTAGTTATAAATTATAAACCTTTAAATAAAGTATTAAAATGGATTAGATACCCATTACCTAATAAAATTGATTTAATGAAAAGAATTCATGATGCCACAATATTCTCAAAATTTGATATGAAATCAGGATATTATCAAATATCAGTAAAAGAAGAAGATACATATAAAACTGCTTTTGTAGTACCCTTTGGGCATTACGAACGGAATGTAATGCCCCAAGAATATCCATATATGAAGTTCTCTATTGTATATTTGGATGATGTATTAATATTTTCAAAAAACATAAATGAATAGAGACAATATTTAGATGAATTTATAAAAATAATAAAAGAAAATGGATTAGTTGTATTAGTAAAAAAGATAAAACTATTTCAAACAGAAATAAGATTTTTAGGATATGAAATATATCAAGGAACTATTACACCAATACAAAGATCATTAGAATTTGCAGATAAATTTTCAGACGAAATTAAAGAAAAACAACAATTACAGAGATTTTTAGGATGTGTTAATTATATGACAGACTTTATTCCAAATATTAGAATTATTTGTTCGCCATTATATTCAAGACTTAGAAAAAATCCACCACCATTGAATGAAAACATGACCTCAACCATAAAACAAATTGAAACCTTAGTAAAGAAATTGCCACGTTTAGGTATTCCAGACCCTTTAGCTTTCCTAATAGTCGAGACCGACGCTTCAGAATTAGGATATGGGGGATTTTAAAACAAAAAATTTCTCATGATTCAAAAGAACAAATTGTCAGATATCATTCTGGAATCTGACATGCATCACAATAAAAGTATTCTACCATTAAAAAAGAAATTCTTTCAATAGTTTTATGTTTACAAAAGTTTCAAGATGATTTATTCAATAAAAAGTTTTTAATAAGAGCTGATTGTAAAGCTGCACCTAGTGTTTTGACAAAAGATGTTCAAAACTTGGTTTCAAAGCATATTTTTGCTAGATGGCAAGCATTATTATCATGTTTTCATTTTGATATAAAACATATAAAAGGAGAGAAAAATTGTCTTCCAGATTTTTTAACAAGAGAATTTTTACAAGCATCATCATGAGTGGTAAAACAGTGTCAAAAGATCATTATGGTCCCCCACTGGGATCAAATAAAGCTCAGACTTCCATAAATAGTGGTAAAAGTCATCATGATGCATCTTCATTATTGTTAAGGCCTCAAGTACCTCATAAACATTCAACAGTAGCCGATGTTGTGAAGAATCCTAATCCATCAACTTCCACAAATAGATATACCCCATTACAATATACCAATATCCTTATAGGCCCAAAAGACTTTACAACAAATACTTCTAAATTAGCCACTCTCCATAATCCTTCAACCATAAATCCTCAAACCACTTCAGCCACCATAGAAAACTACATAAATAAGCCATAAATATTACCCATCATTACTTTAGAAAAAGAATGGATAAAAGAGACCCCCACTAAAACTGCCGAACCATATTTCCTCCAGAGTTCCATTATCCACCCATAGACACTACCAAGACTCGTACCTTTTATGAGTTCATATTAGTTTATACAAATTCCGCTAAAATATCACATACCCCATATTCTAATGGCCATATAATGTATTCAGAAATAAAAATATTACAGGTTATAACTCCACAGAAATGGAATAAACCATTACATGGAAAAAGATCATTTTCCAGAAACTTCAATCCTCAGTATGATTCATATTATGATTATATAGATACTTGGAGTCACATATTATATTTTATACCAGAGAAACATTCATGGTTTATATTGTTCAGAAAGGGAATCCCATTAAAATTTCCAAAATGGTTTACTATTATTATTATTATTATTATAATTATAATTTTTATTTATTATTATTAGTATTATTATCATGATTTGTGACCGAATCAATGACCGATTATGTGATTGAATCTGTGACTGATTTTGTAACCGAATCTATGACTGATTTTGTAACTGAATCTGTGACTGAATCTGTAATCGAATTAGTGACTGAATTAGTCACTAATTTTGGTCACTATTCAGCAATTTTTTAGTAGTGATCAACCACTCAATCATCAAAGCCTAAACCACTGACCAAATACAACTAACTAGAGAAAAGTACCAATCAGAATAGGAACCGTAGTTGTTCTTCAACTTATACTTAATCCATAATCAACCCTTAAGTTGTGCAAGGCTAAAGCTCTCTTCATCATCCACTACCCCACCACTAAAGACTACCTTATTTCTATGACTCCAAATCTCGGATACAATAGCCACCCACATACCTTACTGTCGTATTGCCAACCCACCTGTCACACCGGTCCTAAACTTTCTGCGTCACCTTGCAAGAGCTAATAAGGTGCTGGATAGTTTCCACTTCCTCACGACATAGCGGTCATAACACATTGTTAACAAGCACTCCTCTCTTACCTAGATTATCCTTAGTCGATAATCTATCCAACATAACTCTCCACGGATAAACAAGCACAAACAGAGAAATTTTAAGACTCTAGAGTGTTTGAAACACCTCAGACCCTTGCAATGAATCCTCCTTATTCAATACATTGTACCCTGACTTAACTATGTATTCTCTCTCAAAATTCCCTTCCCAAATTAGCCTATCCTTACCTTCCGAGTTCCTGAGAACATTAGTTACCTTATCCATCATTTGTCCTTTTATACACTTTTCCTATACAAATCGCTCTCTTCTCCAACCTAATTTCCAACTATGTCTATCACTACTAGTCCTTAGCCCTTGATCCATCAGATCACTCACCAAGCTTTCTTTGCAGGTAGATATATTAAACAGTCTAGGATATTCCTCTTTCAACACTATTTCCTCCACCCACTTATCCTCCCAAAATTTAATACACTTCTCATCTCCCAACATCCACTTGGTTCTACAATCAAACCAATTACCTTGTGCTCCTCTACCACAAATCCTACATATATCCTTCTACCATAAAGGTTGTTTCCTATTAACTAATGCGCTATCCATATTCCTCCAAGAACCATACCTTGCATCCAAAATATCTCTCCACAACCCCCCTTCCGTCGTCTCATACCTCCATTTCCACTTAGATAACAGAGAATCATTAAAGCAACCAATGTCTTTGATGCCCAAACCTCCAACTTCTATAGGCCTACATATCTTTTTCCAATTTGAAAGTCATACTCAGTGAAGCACTTAAGTCAACAAAGTAAACCATTGTCTGTTGCCTATTGGGTTTTGCACACCTTGCTGGTTTCCACCTTTGAGAAATTTATGTATGCAAAAGTCGTACCGAGCAAACCACTTAGGTGAACAGAGTAAACCATTTCCTGTTGGATTTTCCACACCTTGTTTGGTTTCCACCTTTGAGCCATGTATGTATTCGAAAGTTATACTTAGCGAACTACTTAAGTCAACAGAGTAAATCATTGTCTGTTGCCTATTGGGTTTTGCACACCTTGCTGGTTTCCACCTCTAAGAAATTTATGTATGCGAATGTCTTACTCAGCGAACCATTTAGGTCACCAGAGTAAACCACTTATTATTTTGTTGTGGAGTGCTTGTTTTAGTGTCTGCAACATGTATGTATGCGAAAGTCGTACTCAGGGAACCACTTAAGTGAATAGAGTAAACCACTTATTGTATGTATGTATTTATAACCAATGCAAGTATGAAATTGATTCTAAATGCAATTTAATAAAAAAAATCATTTTTTATGTAGAAATATTGTTGATAAGCTATCTTATACAAAAAGAAAGAGATTATTTTGAACTTGAAATTTCGAATGGTGTTTCATTTCTAATTGATCTAATCAATGTGTAATTTAGATGATTAGAAATAATTATATATAAATTGTCATTAATATAATTTATTAATTCTAGAATGTTTTTACATCTTATGAGTGTTTATCGAAATGATTGGTACAAAATTCATAGGATCAACTCGTTAAATAATGTTATTTAAAATTGGATCAAATCAAAAGGAAACAAATATTGTTATTTTTTTGTAAAAGTTTTTAGAAATAATAATAATAATAATAATTATAAAACAAATTTTATTTTCTAGACGTCACGTCCAATATGATCTCTTTTTCAAACTATATGATTATAATATCATTTTTTTAAGTAAAATAAATATCTGAATTATATAAATTTAGAACCAGAGATAAGTACTTTAAAATTTTGAATTAGAGTGTAGCTGGATGATTATTTCAACATGTGTCCAGTTAGATTCTTTGTTAAAAATATTATGGATGGTGAAAAATAGCAGTGATATCTTTATAGTTTACAACATTACTACATTATCCAAAGAAAAAGATTTCATATTTAGTCCAGTATTCCAATATGGGTAAAGTATATTTCAGGAGAAAACCCTTTGGTCTAGTTATATACCAACTATAGACTAAATCAAATTTATCAGTCAAAATGAAAAAAGGTCTAGAAATAAAGATAATATTGGAATATAATAAAAATAGATTGAATAGAAGTTAGCAAAAGGACTTGTTTAGGCTGATATTGAGTCTTAAACTATAAGTGGAGTGTAATTTAATAATTTAAAATTCCAAAAAATGATTAATTGAAGTGTAATTTAATGATTTAAGATTCCAAACATGATTGATTAGATATATCGTATAAAAATAAGGAAAAGAATCATCTAATAATAAAAGGATATTTAACAATAATATAATATAGTGATTGAACATCGTCGGTAGGTTCCAAAATATGTGTTAGATTTAACATATATAAATCCATACACAAAACATGATGCGTCTAATGAAAATAAATGATAAACGTAGGTATAAATTAGTTGAATTTTGTGTGCATGAGATTGTAGTTAGAATAGTTCTCAAATAAAATAATCATTCATCCATTCGAATTTATGTATTATATAAGAGTATGTATAATTTACAATAATATGTGAATATTAGAAGTAAACATTAAATTAGAATAATCCTATCTTTCGAAATGTAACCGAGTTCTTCATTGTGACATAATTCCAACTGTGATTCTCAATAATGATGTCAACTCTGAAGGAGTTTGAGAGGTTACATACACCCATCTTATTTGGAGATACTTTATATTTTTGCGGTATATACAACAAGAAGAGAAAATTAAAAAAATGAGATTAACATATGTTAAAATACTATTTATCAAACAGTAAATTCAACAGTTTCATTAGACAATGCAAAATATCATATAAATGATTTTAAAAATATCAAATTAATCCTCAAGGATTCAATTCTCTACTGTTTTGGCATCCCATTTAGGTACAACATGATCATGGATCTTTCCACAAAGTGGAATCATAAGAATTAGCACATGAAAGTGCTGTAAAAACTAGAAACAACAACTAAAACCCTGATGGAATATGTAGCAACCACCTTAGTCAAATAATAAAGAGGACAAAAAGACTGAGACTGGATTAAGAGCTTTTTAAAATATTAGGCCCATTTGAGTCTGTTTGGGCCTCCAACCATCTATTCTAGTCAAATACAATTTTGAACATATCACTCTATAGAACATTAAGGAGAAGTCTTCTAATTGTATAAATTTTTTAGAAATAGTTTAGAATAATTTGGGCCAAGAGGAATTTATTTTGGGTTTTGTATATTGGACCAAGTAGTGTAGGATTTCTTTTTGGACCTTGAAATTGGGCTAAGTTTTGAAAACAACCAAAACCTAACCTTAGTAGAGAGAGAAGACACCACCTAGGTTAAGAAACCCTATATTGGGCCCCAAGTTAGGTTAAAACACTACAAGGAAAACACAAAATACCAATGAAAATTTTTTTGTTGATAAAATGTCACTACCGACAAAGCAACATAAAGTTTTGCGGTCAATTTACTGACGATTTTAATCCTTCGATAATTACCTACGAATTTATGAACGAAAAACTTTAATGCCAAATTATCCATCGGTAAATTGACCACCAGTTTACCAACAAATAAATTTCGTTAGTAAATCGCTCGTCAAGTTAGCAATAGATTTATTTTGTCAGTAACAATTAACATATTAATAATAATAATATTGATAATAATAATAATATTTACAATAATAATATTAATAAAGTATTATTAATATTAATAATAATAAAAATGGTACTAATAATAATATTTGTAATAATAATATTAATTATATTTATAATAATAATAAAAATATTTATAGTAATAATCTTAATAGTAATATTAATATTAATAATAATGATTCTAATAATAATAATAATATTAATAACATTAACAATATAATAATAATAATATAAATAATAGTATAATAATAATAATAATTGTTAAAATTATCATAATAAGTACGATAATAATGATAACATGACAAAAAAGTTCCTATGATTTGATGGTTTGATGGTTATGGTTTGGTGCTTTTGTATTTACAGATGGATTTTGGAGTGTTACTGACGAATTTTTGTCGATAATTCCAGTTGCTTTTTGGAGTGAAAAATTGTAACTTGTCATGTAAGCTAGGGTTAGGAGCCTTCACCATATGCTTTTTTGTCACATGACACTCTCTCAATGGAAATGGTCCTCTCCACTCATAGCTTTTCACTTATCATGCTCTCATTTGAAAGTTTTCGTGAATCTTTGACATATAAATAAAAGTGCTACTACATGTAAAATTAACTTAGAATTAATAATGAAATGTTATCCACTTTTAGCTATTGAACTTGTTCCTAAGTTCTCTCTAGGTTAGTGTCCTTCTAAACTTAGCCTAAACTCTTTCCTAGTGGGTGTTAGCCTCCTCTCTCACTCTAACAAATTCCTATTCTCCATCAATCTATTGAACTTAATTTTTTAATTCATTTAAATATCAAATTTTTCTACAACAAACACTCATTAATTGCATGATGGTATTTAGAGACAAATTGAGCACGCTTTTACAGAAGTTAAGTTCTTTTAAAATTTTCAAATTGAGAAACTCAACAGAATTTGTAAATAGGTGAAAACTATGGTCAAATTAGATCATTTTTTTTTGTAGAAATAAGCATCCTAGAAGAATAAATTTAAGATAAATCTAATTAAAGTTTAAATTGTTAAGGGACGTGTCTATTACCACCAAGTATGGGTAATAATATTAATAATAGGGATTTAACTTAAATGAAGAGATAAACACATTAAGTATAAAAATCTATGAGCATTAAATGCAATAGATAAGAGTAAAAATGAAAATTGATCAAAAAGGACATGAGTCAACACCTATTTAATTCTTAATTTTGACTTTACAAAAGAATTTTAGGCTGAGTTCAAAAGAGGTGTGAATTAAACTTTTAAAAATTTTCACACAAAAGATACAAATTGAAAGAATGATTACTTTTAATTGATCAATTTATTGCGTTTAAGTAGTGACACAATATAAAAGTAACCAATTAAAATATGAAAACAAATTATGTAACAAAAAAATAAATCAATTTAATTCAAGAATGAATTAGTTAATTTCATTGTTAAAAAAATTCGAACAGAGATTTAACAATTTAATTTCCAAATAACAAAGTTAAATTTATCAGTTTCTATACGAAAAATATAATCAGTTCAATCTACAGAACAATCAATTTAATTTTTTAACAAAATAAAATCACAGAAAAATAGTTAATAAACATAATTAACAAGAATTTATCAAAATTATATAACTATAAAGAAAGAATTGTTAGATTGTATGAGACAACACTAATAATAAGAGATTTCAATGCAATTGAAGTTGGTGATAACCAGATTGTTTGCCATTAGAGGGATAACCAGATAAAATTTTCTCAAGCTATTTTCTCCTTAACATCTAGGAAAGCCTTTCCATCACCAATGATTAGCTTTTCGGATGCAGACCTTTTAGACATCATTCCTCACGAGGATGGCCCATTCTCCTTTCAGTCTTCATGATAGGATAGGACGTAATGTACATCGGGTCTTCACAGTTATCGCCCAATTGATCGACTTGATGGTTGAGCTATATGTGGTAGATCGCCTATAAGGTCACCTTGTAGAGCGGTTCAAAACAGTGTGTCAATGGACAGAAACAAGGAAGTTCTATTACCAAAATTTCAGGGATTAACAAAACTAAAGGAAACATGATTTTTTAGTACCCTAAGTTCCCACTTTGAGAAGAAGTTGTTTTTCTGGTATGTAAGAATTGCACATATAGCATTTAAGGGGAATCTCCCTATAACTAAGATATAACCCTGGAACTCTCATAAGAGTAGTAGCCCATACACAAATCCTTAACAATACCATTGACAAAAGCCTAGGAAGATCGATTAGAAGTTTTAAACTAAAAAAAAAACTAAAATAAATGTTAGATGTCAAAACTATACCAAAATGAGTGCATAAAATATGAAAAACCCTTAGGAAGTTCCAATTGTAAGGATGAAACTAGGTGGAAGCAATATTAATAATAGTTAGAACCTCCTTCTCAAAGGGTTCTAAAGGAAGATGAAACCACGTTGTATGAACTGGGTATCGTAAGTATAATAAAGGGTGTACTATCTTGATAGTCTTTACAAACCAGTTATTTAGGGGGTAGGAGTTGACAATAGTATCGATCTCAACCCAAAACGACTCAATGCTTGAGCTTGATAGAAAGCTTAAAGCTCTTTTTTTTTTCAAAAGATCTTATAGCTAGGAGATATAGATAGGGACAAAAAATAAACTTGTCCCGGTGGATGTTGTCAAAACTTGTCATGATTTTAAACAGGAATCCTCTTATTGATTGGATATGGATATGGATATGCGTATATGTAGTTCTCTAATTTTTTAAGTTGAATAGAATGAATATGTACATATTTGTTATTTTCGTCTCTTGATTTTCATCTCTATACTCATCTCTCATCTTTGTCCTTATACTTGTCTCCATTTTGAATTACTAAAAGACCCATAGTTTAGTTTATTACCTAACCTCAATTTTTCTTTTTCACTGTTCTGTCCTATCCTTAGTTTCATCTCATTTGGAAAACTCTTATTTATTTCTTTTGCCATACAAATTTTCATTATCTCTCTCAATTATTGTTTTACTTGTTCAATAGTCACAAAGTTTACTTAGATTTCTAAAGTACTTTCCTTCTTATCACCACCTTGATTAAACATTTTTTTCTTTATATGATTTCCTTCAAATGTTGTATTGTATTTAGAAAACAAAAATCTCAATTTCATTAAATCAAATAGTGTTTTAGACATAGATTTTATTATTTCTACTCTTTTTTAATATATTTATTTATTATTTTTTTTTCACGTCTGACTCTCAATTTAAAGTCTTTAATCACATAAACCCTTAAAATGTGTATCCTTTCACCATCAAATTCTTAATAATAACATATTTTCTTTGTCATAATTTTTATTTTTGTTATAATAAAATTATTTAATTAATATTTAAAATAATAACAGCCAATATACATATATATATATATATATATATATATATTTATATACTCATTACAAGGATAAATATATAACAAAAATTTCATATATCTATCGATGAAGATAGTTAAATATGCATGTGTTCGCATTGCTCCATTACCATCCTTAGAAATCTTTAAGTTAAAGCTTTTAATGTTATATACCTTATCCTTTCAAATAAAAAAAAAAAAAATTTTTTTTTTTTTTTTTTTTTATTCCTTCTCACTCACACGAGTCCAACGAAACAACAACAACAAAACAATATTTTGCCCTTTTTTACCTTTGTTCCTTCTTACACCAAGTTTATTCTTCGTCTGTCTTTTGCTGAAAAATGCATCACCAGTCATACCCTCAGCAACAACACTATCAACCCCACCCACAACAACCTCAACCTCATCATCAATATCATCCTCATCATCATCAACAAGGTCCTTATCAACCCACTTTTCTCGAAATGGATTCCCATCACATCCAACAACAACAACAACAACAGCAACAATATGGCCCTCCTATTTCTCAAAGACCTCCATCTCATGTTCGCTCTCACTCAAGATCAAGCTCCGGTTCTTACTCAAACTTTTTTTTTTATTCAAACGATTTTTTAAACATTTGCTGTCAAGTCACGTGCTTACTGCATGTCATATGTCTCGTCTCATTAAAAATCAAATCCTATGCTTCGAAGATTTTGTCTTTTGGAAGCTCATAC
>Ga0099824_1007716_pt1 | contig 14114 bp, 10 predicted proteins | sample SiratrowhiteBW_FD_76837 | JGI IMG/M metagenome (GOLD analysis project Ga0099824, IMG submission 76837) | Root nodule microbial communities of legume samples collected from California, USA - Siratro white BW | ecosystem: Host-associated > Plants > Roots > Nodule | place: USA: California...
ATATAAAACACACAATAAAAATAAAAAAAAAAATAAAAATATGAGAGTGAGAAAAAAAAATCGCTCTAAAATTGGATAAGAAATAGTTATATATATAAAAAAAAAAAAAAAAAATATATATATATATATATATATATATATATATATATATATTATTCTTTTTCTACTTTATACACATGACTACTTCTGATCCAATGTTAGAGCCATTTTGGTTTCCCACTCCCATAGGTTTAACTTTAATTGTATTGTTATTGAGTGGCTTATACATCTATATATTTTCTTTCTTCTTGTTTATTTCTTTTTTTTTTCACTACTTGAGTGACTTAGGCCTAAGGGAAAAGCATAAAAATGAATTGTGCATGATGATAAGGACAACAATATATCAAATTTTCTTTTAGAAAATCATTCTAGTGGAGTTGCAGACTGCTTAAGAAATTATTAAATTAAGATTTAACCTATATGTTGTAGTCTTTGGTTTCAACATGTAGTAAAATACAAACATATAGTTACAGTTAGTAGGTTGTCTTTTCAATGCAAGGAGTGAGGAGAAGTTATTCTGATATCGAGTATTACCTATGAAACAACAGTAACAGTAACATATAATACAGTGGCTAGGAATTAAGCATGCACATGATAATTTAATTTTATTATATGTATATAAAAAAAGTTTGCTATAAAACATTAAATCAATTTTATTAATTTTTAAAGAATTTAAAAGAAAATAACCTGAATGAAAAGAGATAACAGTTATATGAAAATGTAAAAGTTGATCTAACTAATTTTTTTTAAATGGTATAGTTGATAAATTAATTATTCTTTAACAATTTTTATATCAGATAGTCATGAATGAGGCTCACGTGCACAGTATTAACAAAATGGCACCACGAAGAATTTGTAAAAGCTGTTGTCATTGATAAATAAATCATATCACTGACGTGAATAAAGCTGTTGTAACTAATTCTTTTGTTTTCTCTTCTCAAGTTCGTTCAATGAGATAACATTTATAGGATTAGTCACGGTGTTGTTAATTTTGTAGTTTAAAATATGATTTTTTTTTCTTTAAAAATGTTTTGGATGGAAAAATATATTGAAATTAGCTTTAACGTATAAACTATTGTACGTATCAGTTTTATCTTTTTATCAGAAAAAATAAAATAAATAAAATATTTAAGATGTTTCAATTCTTATATAAAATTGTTCAATATAGTGTATCTTTCTATTTTTATTCTACCTCTTACACTTTTTAGAACAAAAATTAATAACAACTTTCATTTCTCATGTTTTCTTCCACGTCATAATATTTATTTATCAAAATATTTAAATCCTATATACAATTAATTATTATATTTAAATCTTGTTCCACTTTATATTTGCAATTGTTTTTAATAAGGATAACAATCTAACTGTCTATTATGGAAGATTTATGCACTACTTTTCTAAGGATTTTCACATCATCAAGCTTCACCTATAAACATCGATACAAACTTCTAGGTTATTCTGTCTGTTAGTATAGATATATCATGACTCAGCTCACTAGTTTTCTAATTTTACTCTTATGATATTCTTTAACCATTTTTCTATATTATTTGGTTATCATATTAATACACATGGACACAAACACCTATATGAGATCAAGAATAATGTTATACTAAATTTGCAATGCAGTCAAGTCCACAATTTTAGTTGTGTCCAGGTAAAAATTTTATCACCATCCATAGTTTTTCCTTTAAAGATGGTTTTATTACTGTATGCACCATATTACAATTATCCAGATCCTTCTCCAAACCCTATTCTTAGACTCATCAAAGTCAAGATTACTAAACTGCAGAAAATTGGACCTTAACTCATTATGTTAAATTGGACTCGAACTTATTATGTTGTGTTATACTCACCCAAGTCACAAATAACACTTACTCCACAGTTGGGTAACAATTTTACATTTAAAAAATAAAATCATGTGTGGATTCCCTCTACATTTTGTACATAACACAGACTATTTTCAATGTTCAACCCCTTCATAACTAAATGAATAATAGATAACAAAGTCTTTGTCTTTGATGAAGTCTTAAACACTTCAGAAAACCCTCCCAACAATTATTTTCAAATTTTTTTATAAACTATTTTGATTATATAAACGTATTTCTCCTCATTATTTCACACTTATTCATCCCTTCTTTTCTTATAAATTTGTTTCCAATTGAAATCCGGTAAGAAATCATTTAATTGTAATTTTTTCCCATTCAAACCTCTCATTTCTTTGTTAAATTTTTCACTCCCACTTATCAGGCACCCATGTATTGGACTTTTTCTCCACCGTTAGACTCTTTCATTTTGAATTTGCATAAAATCTAAAGAACTTACGGTGAAATACCATTTATCTTCCTAAAAAAACATATCCAATCTTATTAACCTTAAAATAGTTTACCTTATGAAAGAGGATTTTATTAAGCTAATTAAGTTCTAAAATATTTACAACAAACAGATTTGAAGACTAAGAGAGAAAAAACTCGTCATAAAATTCAAGACAAACTCTTTAATTTAAAACTTAATAATTTCTAGGAGAAAAAGATCTAAGAGCGAATTACAAACCCGATCATTAAAATTTTCAAATAAAAATACTTACTTAATCTAACACAATTGGATAAATACCTTGTAATAATATGAAAACTAAATCATTTGACAATCGACAGAACGAAGTAAAGGGTAATATTTTTGTGAATATATATCTATATATACTAGAGTATACAAGAATACCAGTGTTATTATATATTGGAAATGAAAATTGATTAAAATAATATATTTGTTGACCTAATAAATGTTTATCTTGAAACATTACTTAATGACTCTATAATTCATACTTCTTAATGAGAAAATATACTTGAATTATGTTTACTACATTACTTAAATTATTTACTTTTTAAAGTAATTTTAAATAAAATTTGGACTGCCATATTTTTAATTTAAATCAACTAAATTAATTTTTTGTTTTTATAAAAAAATGGGAAAAAAACGTTTTAAGACAGCACGGGCCATGAAGTTAGTGAAGGGCCCATTTTCATTTTTTTTAAGTGAAACTGAGGCCCATTTTGTTTTAAGCACTTTTAGCTTATGAAATGAAATGCAATGCAACTTATCCCAACTTCTTCCATCCATTCTTCATTGGATAAAAAATGAATGAATTCTTCTCCATCAAATAAAAAAAAGAAAATAAATAAAAATAAAATTCAAAATAATGATAATTGTAGGTCAAACTAAAACACTTACTCAACCAATATTGCCATGTTTAAGAGTTTACCACTGGAAAGTCAACCATAAAAACCCTTTGAATGTAATTAAGTTGAGATTGGGGATTTGGATATGGAGTTCTAACTAGCAGGGATTCTGAACTACTTATACAACTCAAGGGCACACCAAAAACTATAGCCAAGATTTAGCCAAAATTGATCCTAACGTGGACATCTTTAAAATAACTTAATATTGCGGCTTAAGAGAGTGCTTTAATGTATATATTTTTGTTGGTGGTGGAGTCTTATTGCATATACCAAAAGAAATAAATTCCAAAGTACAAAAGGGCCTTAGATTTCAATTTTCTTATCAACCTTACCTAATTGGTAGATCAAATTTTCCACAGGAACATATGGCAAATAAATTTTGAACAAGTAAAATAATTTTGTACACTTTTTTGGGGAATGTTGGTATATATATTACAAACAATTAATTTTAGTCACGTAGGAGTTGAGCAACCGTATACTATTTTACAAGACAGGTATTGGGGTATATTTTCTGACCTACTTTCAATTCTTTCACCAAGTCTGTGATAAAAAGTGACACCAAACTTCTTGTTTTGGCTTAAGCCATTTTGAGCAGCACCAAACATATTTCCTACCAACTTTGACTTTAACCATTTATCATGGATTGTTAAATTTAAAGTCCATCACATAACTTCTAAGCAAAAAGATTAGGATAAAGTTTTATGATTCCTGTTGGTCATCGTAGAATTGATTTGAATGCAAATGCTAGAAAGAACTTACTTCTTTTAGGAGAAAAAAAAAATCCCTGGGAAAAAAAATCAGGTAAATTAATTTAAAAAGTGTAATAACTACACTTTAAAATGACAGAGAACAAAGGCAACTCAACATTAGGCTTACATAAAGCACTTGCAGAAAATTCCAGAAACTCTTCTTACGGAATCAAGAATGAGAAAACTATTCTCAGAACAAGAGATAAGATTGATGTAAGGAAATATTTTGCCACCAGATGTTCTACAAACAAACTGATAAAGGCTCGTCAAGTTAAAATACTCTTGCACCTAGAATGTTTTACAAGTTCCACTGTGTGGATAAACAATCTGTGTAGCAACATAACACATGTTACCTTGGAAATGTGAGTTTTATTGTAAAAATTTTCTTCACTGTATTAAAACTTTTTTATATTAGTTTTGATAATTTTTTTATCTTTTATATTTATAAATTTTCTTATTATCGATAAAGAAAAAAAAAATCTTGCATTTAGAATAAAGAAGACCTATAAGCTCTCTTAATTATTCAAAAATGGATTCTATTCCAAAACAAAAGTATCTCTAACAAATTGGTAGCTTCCACGTTGTATTGAGTTAAAAGAAATCTCCTTTTACAAAGAATAGGAGATGAGCCAGACTTCAAATTTGTTGTTTTGATATTCTGCTTTTGAACCATTGCATACTACTTTACCTTGTGCGATCAATTACTATACACATCGAAAATCTGTTTTTCAAATAACAAAATAAACATATTGCACTTTATTAATTTTTCACATATTAAGCAAACTTGAATAATCAAATATCAAATTAAATTTACTCAGCTTAATTATTTTTTAGTTTGATAGAAAAACCTTTTCGCTCTTATAAATATTTTTAAGTGTATCATCAAGATAAATAAAACCAAAATATAACAAAATAAACTATTACCACTTATCATATTAATAAATATAAGAAATAATCAAAATTTGAGTTGGCCAAAATTTAATACTTGCAAAGGCGTTTTAGTGAATTTGGATAGGGATTTTGAAGAAGATAATTTACTTTTTAGAGAATTTGAAATATTGTATGATACAGTATGTATTTTGAAAAAAATTCAGAAGAACTTCAAATTTTATAATTTTATATAGAAATTGAACTGCTTAATATTAAATTAAAAAATTTCAAATTTCACTTTTTTAAGTGGAATTTGAAATTCTTTATTTTCTTAAATTTATATATATAATTTTTTATATTTTTCAGTGAAACAAAAAGATATTATAAGTTATTAGAGATTTTGTATCAATTAAATATAATATTATTTTATAATATATAAATAAATATAAACCACATCATATAAGTAAGATCGAGTCTATAAATTGACATAAGAATATTTCCTAACGAGATTTGATAAATCTATTATATCAGTTTTATAAAATTAAGTTGCAACAAACCCAAATATAGGTGGCAAAGAAAAAAATAAAACAATACTGATGTAAAAAGGAGTATGGTTAGACTAACAACAAATGAACACAAAAACACGAGAAATGCGAAGTGCAGAAGAACTATCCTTAATTGCCGCAGTGTTATAGCTGCAATATAGTTTTCTATGAACATTATGAGCTATAATATATCTCAATCATGTGAGTATCCTTCAAATATTTCAATTTTTTTTTTTATTTTTAACTGATAAAAATATTTTTCTCGTATTTTCTCACCTTGATTTTTGTTAGGATATTGTTGAGTTGAATAAAGTCAAGATATATTGGTTTTGTTGAGGTTTGAGTGTTATAATCTCAACATTTCTTTTATAAATGTCTCATGTTTCTTTCAAATTAAAATTGATTGTCTTTAATTTTTAACTGACATGGTCAAGTTATTATATTGTTGATGTTAGACTAAAGTTATTTTTTCAACTTTAGTTAAAGTTTTATTTGAATATAAATTTTTTTATTGATCTCAAACACATTTTTTATGTCAGTTAATAGTTGTGTTAGTTGAAGTTTTTTTTTTAATAAATATCAATTAAAGTTTTTTTTAAACAATATAGTTTAGAGTTACTTATCAATCAACTTTAGAAGGATTATTTTTCAATTGGTATTGACAATGAGTTTTTTTTTATTAATGTTAATATATTTTATTTTTTATTTCCATTTTTATAATTAATTTTATTATTGTTATAAACCACTATTATATGTTATTTTATATAATTATAGTTTTATCATCCAATCTCAATTAAATTATTTTTGAACGAATGTAAAATATAATTTTTAATTGAGATTTATTTTTTTATTGTTGTTGTAGACCGTTATTAGTTTTTTTGGTATTTATTATCATCTTCTTGATCAATGTTAAAAGGACTATTTTTTTTTAAGTAGATGTGAAATAGATTTTTTCAGTTGATATCTTTCATGATTATTATTTTTAATGAATGTTTATAGTAATTTTTTTAATAAAAACATCAATGTTATTTTGTCAATAGTTTGTTAATTTTTTTTCTAACGTTGTATAAGAAAAATTTAGCTCAATATTGACGAGGATTTTTTTATAATGTTGAAAAAAAAATAACCATCATCTATTAAAGAATTGGCATACAAAATTTGCCAAATTTTAATTGAAAAATAACATAAATAAAAATTGACTAAAAAACAACAATATTAATATTTTTGAATTTTTAATAATTATTTAATATTTAAATAACTTTTTACCTTTCATGATAATTGAAATCTTAAACAAAATTAAAATTTAATAAATATAAATTACCTCTCCAAAAAAATATTTAAAATTTAAATAATTTGAAATGATTCAAAATTAACCTATTTGAATGTCTTAAGTTATCTTCATGATTTATTAGTTTTCCATATATTCTAAAGTATTCGAATGTTTAAGTCATCTTCACGATTTATTAGTCTTCCAACTATGTATCCCATCATGCGCCTGAAGTTGTACACTTATACCAGAATGTTGTATAATTAGCTCAACACACACCACAAAAGTTAAATTGAGACCCCAATATATAAAGAAAAAAGCATGACATCACAAGAAAAAAAAAACGTTATTTTATAATATTGTTTTCCGAATATTCTTTTTCCTAGTTTCCCACACCATTTCATTCATCTTATTTTATATATTTTTTTTTTTTACACATGACATTTCTCTCTTTATTGTAAGATTTTCTTGTTATAAATTTTCGTAAAATCGAACTCTTAAAACAATTGGACGCCCCGCTCTGTCTGATTCTTGTCGTTTTTTTTTTTTTTTGAAATTTATTGTAATAACTTAAAACTGTTGCAAATATTAGCATATATATATATATATAACAAATAACACATCGTTATTAGTAGTCATTATTTAAGACTTGAAAGGGTTGAGAGGTACATTTTGTAAAAGCTAGAAAGTCTTGTACGTATGTACAAGGTTTTAGATCAGAAACACACTTGAATACGTAAAAAATACGGTTATTGCTAATTAAAGATAATTTGCAATGCAAAGCCAACTAGTATTGATATATCAACTTTGTATAGACAATAGTCAACACTATTGAGGGGATAAATAATTTTTGTTAATGAAACAAAAATATTGGTCAAAAGATACGTATTCTTGATTTTAAGTAATGGTAAGTAACCTAAAAATACTCGTAAGAGACGCGTTAATTTTAATTAGGTGCCCAAAGACCTAAAGCAGCGTTTACCAACAGCGTTTTTTATTTGTTGGGGTTAAGTCATCAATCTTTGCGTATAAACGTGGCTTCTAAAGCTCTATTCTTCGCGGATATATCCACCCAAAAAACAAAGATAAAGCAAAGGAAAAAGCCAAATGGTGAGAAGGTGGTTGTGAGACCGCTAAACTGCTTTGTGTTAGAGACCAGTCAAATAAATTACACCCTATTTCCTTAGTCTTCTATATATATTCAAGTCATAACCATAAAAACCAATTCATTTCATAAAGTGAAACTTTGAAACTCAAAAATCACAAACCAAAGAGTATTTTTGCACAGAAGCAAAGATCAATTAGAGTAAATTAATCTGGTGATTATGGAGTCTGTGGTGTCAGAGCTAGAAGGAACGCTTCTGAAGGACTCCGATGCATTTTCCTACTTCATGTTGGTGGCGTTTGAAGCATCAGGTTTGGTTCGTTTTGCCTTGTTGCTAGCACTATGGCCTCTGATTCGGTTCCTTGACATGGTTGGCATGGACGAGGCTTCTCTGAAGTTGATGATCTTCGTGGCTGTGGCCGGGGTTCCCAAGTCCGAGATTGAGTCTGTGGCCAGGGCAGTTCTGCCCAAGTTCTACATGGATGATCTTGACATGGAGAAGTGGAAGGTGTTCAGCTCCTATGAGAAGAGGATTGTGGTCACCAAGACGCCAAAAATCATGGTGGAGATGTTCGTGAAGGAGCATCTGCATGCAGATGAGGTCGTTGGCACCGAACTCTCCTTCAATAGGTTTGAGCTGGCCACTGGTTTTGTCCATGGTGACTCCAGCAACACCATTTCTCAAAGGGTTGCCAACCTTCTCAGCAATGGCGCACCCACTTTGGTTATGGTAAGTCCTGTTACACTATCACTGAAACATGCATGGAAAAGGAACCTAACAGCTACTTTACTTTCCTTAGCTATATAGGTAAATCGGGAAATAATTAACTTCACACCTATTTCCTTTTAACAGTCATTTCACAATTCTTTTAGTAATTAAATATTATACTGAGATAATAATAATAATATAAAGAAAAATTTGAAATCAAATAATAATATTAATAAGTTGTATAATATACACCAGTTATCACCAGTAAGTAGTTTTTTTTTTAATTTCAGTTTTATTTTAGGTTTTAGCTAGTTTAATATTAGATCAACACCTTTGGAGTTTTTTCTTATATATATAAATTAGCTTTTTTAACTTACGGTTTTGGACAATTATTGCAACTTTTACCCACCATTAAGTTGGTTTAGTCGTTTAAAATGACGCTTTTAAACTTATCTCGTGGGCTCATTTTTAGCAATTTTACGATATTTTCTTGATTGATGATGAATGCTTAACTTGATAAATTTGTTTGTACTAAAATTAAAACAAAAAAGTACACAAATAATAATATAATTTTATATATTATCATTCAATTACAAATCATCATTTTATTAAATTTGTTAATTTTCTATTAAAATATCCATAGTAATTTTTATTAATTTAGGGTTTAATCTAAACTAAATTATATATCTAAATATATAATAAGTATTTTTTCCTCCATTACATGCAGGACCAATCACATCCACCAGTTTTGACAGGCCAAAACTACGACCACCAGCTGCTCCGGCCACTTCCGGTGATTTTCCACGACGGCCGCCTTGTGAAGCGGCCAACGCCGTCCACCTCCCTACTAATCCTCCTATGGATTCCGGTGGGCATTGTACTCGCCATAATCCGCATCGTCATTGGCTCCATTCTACCCTTTTGGGCCATTCCCTACGTGTCAAGGCTATTCGGTGGCAAGGTCATCGTAAAGGGAAAACCACCCCTCCCTCCCTCCGGCGGCAACTCCGGCGTCCTCTTCGTCTGCACCCACCGCACCCTAATGGACCCCGTCGTCCTCTCCTCCGTCCTCCGCCGCAGAATCCCGGCGGTCACGTACTCCATCTCGCGGTTATCGGAGATCCTCTCCCCCATCCCCACCGTAAGGCTCACGAGAACACGCCACGTGGATGCTGAGAAAATCAAACGAGAGTTATCGAAAGGTGACTTGGTAGTGTGCCCCGAAGGAACAACATGTCGCGAGCCTTTCCTTTTGAGGTTCAGTGCCCTCTTCGCCGAACTCACCGACCGAATAGTCCCGGTGGCCATGAACTACAGGGTAGGGTTCTTCCACGCCACAACCGCGAGGGGTTGGAAGGGTTTGGACCCCATTTTCTTCTTCATGAACCCTAGACCGGTGTACGAGGTTACTTTCTTGAACCAGTTGCCGGTAGAAGCCACTTGTTCTTCGGGGAAGAGCCCACATGACGTGGCCAACTACGTGCAGAGGATACTAGCGGCGACGCTAGGGTTTGAGTGCACCAACTTCACTCGGAAGGATAAGTACAGGGTGTTGGCCGGGAATGATGGCACTGTGTCTCCCACTTTTTCATTGGTGGATCAGATGGTGAAGGTGGTGAGAACGTTCATACAGTGAAAACTTGATTATGCTACTCATTATTATCATCATAAGACTCTATTATTGATTAATTGTTTTATTTTGTTAATTTGTACCTACGATGGATGCTAGCTTGTCTACTGAACATCATAAATTTGTGTACTGTATAATCTTCCTTTTGCATTTTAAATGTAGATTAATGGGTTGTTAATTTTGATTTCTTTTTCTTATCTCGAGATTGAGATCAAGGATCACTTCTGGTTTTCTCAATTCTTTTATAATCATACACTGTTTTCTAAATTAAAATTAATATTCTCTCCATGCTAAATTATTGGAGTTTTTGTCTCTTTAGAAAAAAAAAACTATTATTTCAATTTCTCATGAAGTATTAAATTTGTTTTCAAGATAATTTTGTTATCTCAGTCCAACCACATGTGTATACATAAGGGGATTTGTTGTTTGGAATAGATAAATTTTTTATTTTATTTTATCTTTAATAATATATTTAAATCACAATACAAAATTTACATAGAATCTAGGTGATGATGATGTAAGAAGAAAGTCCAACCGCAGGTAATATATTTTAGTGGGAGTTAAAGTTGCGGGATATCCCAGAACTAACCTTCTAAATGTATTTGTTTAGTGTCTTTTTAGTATAATTTATTATTTTAAAAATTGTATATTTATTTCTATTATACGTAAACATGCCTTAAATTATAACTATTATCGAATTATAATAATTGTTTCGACCTCAACATATCTTGAAATGGTATTATTAAGATCAATCGTTACTGAAATATTATATATTGTTATAATTTTATTTTTGAAAAGAGTATGAAAGGATTAAAAAGAAAAATATATTTAAATTAACATTGTAAGATTATTAGATATAACATAACGGTAATATAATATAATTTTAATTAATTATTAATTTCTGAGTTCTATTTGTCTGTATAATATTTAGATATCATTTATCTTATTCCACGCTTCTTTCTCTCTTTTTTTTCTTATTTTTATCTCGTAATAACAAAAAGAATTTAATAACAAATATGTAAAAAATGTAGTTGTTAGATCGCTTAATTTTTAACTGTTTAAACGTTCGGTAGGACTATTTAAAGTAGATGGGACATTGCTTCATAGTTTATAAGTCCTTATTCTACCTCTTATCAATCAACAACAGACTTCAAAATTGTTGAAATTGCGTGCCCCAGGACATGTTTGTCATTATTGGAGCAATTTCCCAGACCACACACCAACTCAGAATGTGGAAGGTTCTAGTTCCTCTGATTTTTCTAAATTTCTAGGGTTACCCAATGTAAAATTATTCAATTTCCAGTTATAATAATATGCTGTAATATGTAAATTTAATCTATTTAATTGTTAAATTTCACATTTTTGTTAATTAAATAATGTAGACAAAATTTCATATAACTTTCAAGTTAATTGCAACACTTAACTTTTATATTTAATATAATATCTACAATATATAAATATTAGTTATTAAATAACCTATCTATAAAAAATTAAAATATGTAAAATTTAATATACATTATCACCATCTTTAAGATAATATCATTAAATTTAATTATTTATGAAAATTATTAAAGATGTAATTCAATTAATATAAATTGTTCCTTTTCTTTATTTATTTATATGTTTTTTAAAGTTTAATCAGTATTTCTAAAATTGAATAGGTTACTGAACATGTCAAAAATACTTATTCAAGATTCAATTATTCAGTTGTGGTTTAATAAATTACTATAATGATTAAATAACATAGAAAATAATATTAAAAATACCACAGTTAAAAATTAAAATAAAATATAATTTTAAAAATATTAAAATTTAAAATAAGTATAAAAATTAAAATAAAATATAGTATTATATTTACATTAAAATTTCAACAATATTTATCAATATTTACTAATAACAATAAATGTCTATGTAAAATAAAAAGAAATTAAAAAATGTTTTAAGTTTATTTTAATCTATTTTTAAATTAAAATAATATATCAGTGAATATCTTTTAATTGAGTTTTTAATCACTTTTGCTGATTTTTAAAAGGCTTTTCTTTCAAAGATGAACTGCTTTTTTCAAGGTAAATTTTATATTTTTTAGATCAATTATTTGACTGATTCACCAATTTAACCACCGATAATTACTATTAATACAAGTTATACTCATTAATTACTCTGTGTACATAAAGGTTTAAGACTGCGATTACAGGAAGCTGCAACATGGAACATTAATTTGAACAAGTCAATGATATTCATTTTAATAAATTTCTCCATCATATATATCAATACTTATTTATCACTACAGGACATTCAATAACGGGTTTCCAAAAGTCACTTTTTCTAATAACATACAAATTAAAACGCTTACGCATACAGTCAATTAATTTACTACATTGACAAATAAAAAATTAAGAATTAATTCAGTATAAAAAAATATAATCGTTAAAACACTTTTTTCTTCCACCTTCATTTTTCTTTTCCTTTTTCACTCTTGTTTCTTTTTTCTAACTGGCTTTTTTCCTTCTTTTCTTATTATTTCTTCTCACCGCAATCCTAATCACTCATCAATATATTAGGATTTACATTAATTGAAGAAAATTTACTCAACTTCATCATTTTACATCAACAGGAGCCTGTATAATTATTTCATGGTTTATTAACCAGTTTTCTGTTTCCCGTATAATAAGATAGGAATATCTATCTTATTTGTTGCCATTAAGTTAATTTTCCTCCTATTTTTATTATTATAATAATAATAATAATTATTATTATTATTATTGGTATTTTCAATTCTATTATTATTACTATTTTTAGTTTTATTTATTTTTTATGTCACTCTATATTTATTATTGTTATCATCAATAAATCTAGTGATTAGTGTTACTATGTTATCTACCAATTATGAGTTTATCGTGAATATTATATTAACATTGCGAATTATGTTTTTTGTCAATAAAATAGAGTTTATAACAATATTAGAGTACTTGAAATATTATAATCCGGAATTTTTACAAGGTTTAATCACAAACTAACTCATATATTACATAATTTTCCTTAACACATCTATCTACTTAATCACTCCTTTTATTAAATATATATCTATCATACAAATATAGTTTTCAAGAATTACGCTATGACTTGTATTATTATTGTTATCTATCATGGTTGTCAAAAACTATCACAACTTTCTCAATAAATTTTATGGTTAATTTTGTGTAAGGATTAAAATACTCTTTTATGTTTCATATTAATTTTATTATTTTTATTAGTCAAAAAAAATCATCACTTTTATTATTACAATTATTATCAACATTATTTTTATTACATAATTTTATTTTTATTATCGTCTTTATAATTATCGTGTGTTACCAAAATCATTATCAGTATATTCATCAGTCTAATAATAATAATAATAATAATAGTAATAATATAATTATTGTTATTATTAATAATATTATTATCATCCTTATTATTATTTATCCATCTTATTTTATCACTACAAGAAAAAAAAATATTTAGAGACCAATTTTTAGCTTATCAAATGAAATGATTGTTAATTTGACTAAAATAGTTACTAAATTAGATTATAAATTAGTATCTAATTAAGTTAGAGACTAATTTAGAATCTAATGATATAAGTCACTAAAACTTTGTTAGCTAATTAATGTTAGATACCAATTATATTAACTTAATTGGTTAGTAAATTCAACTATTATTTCTATTTTATAATTATTTAGCAACAAAAAATATAATTTAGTAACTATTTTAATCACAATTAGCAATCATTTCATTTGATAGCCAAAACTTAATATCTAAATAGCTTTTTTCTTATAGTTTATATATATATATATATATATATATATATATATATATATATATATATATATATATATATATATTTTTATTACTAACTTATTATCTTTTTTTTATTTTATTATTTACATTTAATATAATTTATAGTTTTTTTTTTTTATTATTTATC
>Ga0099824_1007719_pt1 | contig 14108 bp, 12 predicted proteins | sample SiratrowhiteBW_FD_76837 | JGI IMG/M metagenome (GOLD analysis project Ga0099824, IMG submission 76837) | Root nodule microbial communities of legume samples collected from California, USA - Siratro white BW | ecosystem: Host-associated > Plants > Roots > Nodule | place: USA: California...
AAATATAAAAAAAAATAAATTTTATATATATATATATATATATATATATATATATATATATATAATTGTAAGTATTGTAAGAATGTATGAGATATTTATGAATTTAAGGTTAGAATTGATTCATATGTTTTGAGATATTTATGAGTTTAAAGTTAGAGTTGGGTAAGATGTTTTGAGATATTTATGAAAAATAAATCATGTGCAAAAAGTTTACATTGAAATTGGATTCAAGAGGTTAAATTTGAGAAATTTTGGTTATTATATGTGATTTGTGTGATAGAGAATATTTTAATTAATATTTTTTTAATTTAATAAAATGAGTTGATTAGAAGTAGCAATAGTTTTGATAGAATTATATAAATTAAAAATTTTACATAATTTGTCCAATGAATGAAATTTCGTTCAGTTGGTTAGAATTTGTCTAAGGAATTCAAATTCAAGAATAATTAGAATGTTTTTCTAATTAAATTCACTTAGAGTATTAAATTATTATATATGAATATTGGTTGTGTTAATATTGATATTTCTTCCATTGAAATTATGTACAATATGTTGGATTCAAATTATATTATTTTAAAAGATATATATATTTGGGATGATATAATTAGTTGTTTGATGTATTAATGTATAAAATTGGATGAGTTTGAATGGGTGAGATATTAGTACATGAATCTTTATTTTTAGGTCTTGGGCAAAATCACTTCATTCCCTAAAATCTTTTAATTGACTTTTAAATAACATGATTACTCATTTTTATATAATAACTTATGGATGGTTTCTATGGGAGTAACTAAACTGATTTCAAAATCAAAATTTAAATTTATCTTTATTAGTTATATCAGTGTTGGCTACTTATTAAAATTATATTTTAGTTAATCTGTAATTAATGGTTAATTTTGCAATTTTAAATACTAATAAGGAAACATGGAATAATCAAATTTATTAATCTATACGTATGAAATTGAAAAGTTAACACTAAAGTAAGGTCTCTAGTTTTCTTTTTATTTTTGTAAGAGAATAATATAAATAGAAAATATAAAGAAAATAAACCAATTACTTAATACAGAAGCAGCTATTTATCCATATAGATCCTCCAAGGCACATATAATATCCCTACCTACATTGATATTAGAAAACATGTTGCAGTCATTGTTAAGGGTCCCGTTTGTTCCTTCTCTTCATAACATTTTGATACTGGGCTTTATATTGGGACCAGGAACTCCTTTTAGTTGTTTAATGATTTTATTGTCCATGTCCATTCTATTTATCAAAGAATTCATACTTGATTGACGTAAAAGATAAATGCATTTATTTCGGGGAGTTTGATAGTCTCTTATTCTTTTGGAATGGGTTGTAAATATTTTCACACAATAAATTTTTACAATTCTCTCACACCTACTATTTTATCTTTCATTTTTTCTTTTTCTTTATAAATATAAAATTTTATTTTTGTAATAACTGTAATACTTTTAAAAGTAAGTTGATACACTTGTCAAAACATTAGTTTTTTTTTAAATTAAATTAAGGTTAAAGTTAATTTAAAATATATTTCAAAGATAAAATTTGAATGACTCTATAAACTTTAAAATTAATAATAATATTTTAGATGGAATGATTGATTTTAAAGATATTAGCGAAAGAGAAAATAATATTTATTAAGAACATTAAGTTATGTGTGTCAATTCTATTTAATTTGCACCTACGTCATATGTATTATTGTATAACTCATACTTGAGAAATTCCAGATAGTTTATCTATATCTGAAATAACTTAAACAGATCACCCGTATCTTGGCTTTTACCTCCACATAATTAGGTAAATCGTCAAGTTAATTATTCTGATTTTGGATGATATAACTCTCCTTAGACCCAACATACTATATAAATATCACTTAATTCATATTAAAAGTATTCATTTTTCTCGTTCAACTTTTCACTACTTCTATTACATTCCATCTACTCACCTATACATAATCAATTCCTTAATCACTTATGCATTTAAATATTTGAATATCTTCTGCATGTGACCCTCTTCGTCCTCAAATAGCTAAACTCAAATCACTCACCACTCAAATTGTGCTTAAGTCAGCTTTAATTCTAAAATAAAATACTTACTTGAGTAGGTAAAAACATATATAAATAATTTTTGGAGTGTCGGTAAGAACATATATAAATTTTCTTGTTTCCTATGATGTAATTGATTTTCAAGGTGCATTGAACTCAAATCCAAAATATTTATCATTTCTATTGAGCTTTCACATTATAAACACGTCTTGAACTTTTAACCCACGCTTAAAACATGCTTCAACGAGAAATAAGTTTCTTCCTTTTTTGATTTCTGCATTCCAATTAATAATCCCGCACCTACCCTCACGTCAATCCGTCAGAAATTGCGCGTGTAGAACGGATCAGAGAAAATATGGTTCATGTGCAAATCATTATCACAACAATAAAACTGCTACATGAATCACATTTTTTATCTGCCTAAAAATTGTTCTCATTTCACCGAAAATGCGATAAAAGAACAAGCCTCTTCCTTTTTCTGAGTTTTGCATTCCAATAATCCTGCACCTATCCTTACACCAATCACCAGAAATTGAGCGTACGTGTACAATGAATCAGAGAAGATAGGGTGGTTGCTCATCAAACCATTGTCTCCCACACTAAAACCGTTACATTAATCACATTATTTGATTTGCCTAATTACTAGAATAGGTAAATTACAAGATTTTCTTATATGGCGGGTTTCGTTCCAATGCAACTATTTTTTGAGCACCTTTCAATCACAGTTTTCGGAACGTTTTGCTAAAAAACAATAATAGGTAGAATTGCTCAAACTATATAAAATTATAACTATATAATATATTTTTTTTAGAAAACACAAATTCATTTATATAACGAAACTTATATGTTTATATCATTTTATATGATTTTATATTTAATGACTAGTTTAATCAAACAGTTGTAATTAAATAAACTAATTTATCAATAAAAGATTTGTAAATTAGAAATTTAAACTGACTTACCCGTTAGCAAATAACTCATAAACTAATTTTGACAGTTGCAAGTTTGCAATCGAAAGCTAAATCCTACCGGAGTGATCATTTTATCATATGGAAGGGTGAGTGAAAATTATCATAATCAGATTAGAATGCCTCAGGGACCAATTAGAAGTCGAAATTTTGATCAAAAAAATATCTTCATAATTGCCCAAAAAGGATATTTTAACATTTCCAAAATTAAAAGAAGATTCGTTGGAAGAAGAGACAGTTAAGGTTAGTCTATCGATCAACATGTTATGATTTGAAAGCACATAAGAAGAACATTGCTTGCGGCATAGGCATTGAATAAAAACTTAAGGCCCAAAAACACACAAAAAAAATAGTTTAATAAAAATAAAACAACAGAAATTGGAACAGAAAGAAATCAAAGGAAGATGCATCTGAGGGTGTGTAAGACCAACGGGCAAAATGACCATTTCCTTATTTCTATTTCTTTCTTCTTTAAAAAAAAAAAAAATCATGTCTATCTTCTTAACTCTCTTTCTTTTTCATCTTTCTAAATTTTTCTCTTAATTTCTCATTTTATAGAAGATCAGGTTCTAGCACGTATTATTTCTGAAATATTTATAATCAATCAAATTTCATTTTAAAGTAAGTGATTTTTTATTATGTAAACTTTTTAATTCTTTTTAATGTTAATATTTTAATTTAATATTAATTTGGTAGTTAAGAGAATGATGATCTTAACTAGTCTAACTTTTGACTCAATTTTAATTTGATTTTATCATTTTTTTTAGGTCTTTAGAAATTTGATAATTTTGTAACCCTCTCTCGTGCTATTACTTAGAATGCAATTAGACATTATCTTTAATGAATTATTCTATGTCGAATTATATTTAAAGGGACAACTAAGATCTTTGGATGGACAGTCTTATTAGATAGGCTCTCATCTAGAGCCAATCTTGAGAGAAGAAATGTGGGATGAGGTCAAATCTCTGTCCGTAGTGCACTAAGAAGGTTGAAACTATTTAGCATATGTTAATTACTTGTGAAGTGGTACACAATTGTGGGTAAAGTGTGATAAATGGTTAGGAATTTCTTCGACGAGAAGCAATGAAGTTTATAGTCATTTTTGTGGGTTTTCCTTGAGTTTTCTCAGTGTTAAAGCCAATAAAGTGTGGAAAGGAATGTGGTTGGCACTAGCAAAGGAAATCTGGAACCATAGAAATAAGTTGATCTTTAATAATGAGAAGGTTGATGAGGTAGAGATCTTTGCACTAGCACAGATAAATGAATGCTTGGATATGGGCTAAGTTTAGTGGAGTTAGAGTGCAAGGGTCGCTTTCGGAATGGTTCATGAACCTTTTTGAATTTTTAAAACAGATTTAGTAGGACGTTGGTTGTGATAGTACCTATTTGGGTTGTAAGGTAGGATCATAGATGGTTAGTAGACTATGGGTAGGAAGGATATTGGTGTTTTCTTTTGTCAGAAGACCCATCAAGAGATTTTTTGGAAAATGAGCAGATTACATCTTCAGGAATTTGCGGGGTCATCTACTTGGAGGAGATGCAAGATTCACGTTTCTTTGGAAGGTTAAAAGAATCCAGATGTTTTGGGAGCAGCTAGCTGATTTAGCACTCTTACTACCCTTTCTACTTGTATCTATATAGTTTGTAGAGTTTTCTTGTTGTAGGGTGTTTTTTAGCAATGGTGGATAAAATCTTGGCTGTAGGACAAATGCATTGCATGCACTTACCTTTTTTACTTTGGTTGGATATTTGTGTGTGTAAGATTTGGATCTAGGATATGAATTTTGAATTTTGTTTTTGAATTGTGCTTTTATATTAGAGTTGAAGCACCCCTTAAATGTTCTTATTAATTTTATTTTTCATTGTTAATATATATATATATATATATATATATATATATATATATATTTGAATTAAAATCGAAAAAAAGTGACCAAGTTTATGACTTTAAGAAATTGATGAAAATTTAATAGTCACGGTTGTTTTGAATCAAATTTTGAGCATGTTAGAATAGAAATAATTTTTACTTTGAATTTTAAACTTGATAGAATTATTAGATTTAGTCCTATTTATTTGAATGATTATTTTAAGTTGAAAGTTGGGACATAAATCATGTTTAATAAATGTTTGTAATGGGATATTTTAAATTTAATAAGAAGGTTTAAATTCATACAATATTGGACTTTTCAAATGTTTCCAGGTGCAGTATTAAATCCTTTTCAAAATATTTTGACTGAAGTTAACATAAGAATGTGAACTTTGTATCTTTTGTTTCTTTTCTTGTTCATTAAATTGAGAGTCTTCTTGTTCAAACAAGACAAAAATGACATTTTTTCTCTAAATGAATCTGGATGAAGAGATTGTGTTGCTAAAGCAACAATTTATTCAACATAGAATATAAATAATGATATATTGATTTAAATGTTATTCGATGATTATAAATTGTATGATTATGGGTGTGGGTGAGTGTGGGATGTAAGTGTGGTGTGAGTGAGTGGATGAATGGATCTACACACATGAGCAGGGGTGGCTCATGGCCCAAGCAGGTAAAATAACCGTTTTAGGCCTCAATGCTTCAAAGGTCTCAAAAAATTTTAATATGTCTTAGGCCACAAAGGTCTCAAAAATATTTAATATGTTTTAGGTCTCAAGACCTCAAAATCTCAAAAAAATTTAATACTCACATATTATTATAAAATAAAAAATATTTAATTTTAAAATTATAATAACAAATTTTTAATTAAAAGTTTAAATATTTTAACTAACTTTAAGTTTATATTGGTACTATAAATATTATTTAATGACTTTAAATTTATATTGGTACTATAAATACTATTTAATAAATAATATTCTTGAAACTTTCTTATAATAAATGAATAATATTTTTTAAACAAATTGAACATTGAAGGAATCTTTCTCAAAACTTTCTAATTTATCTTTTTCCTGTATTCCAAAGGATTGATATAATCTCTTTATATGTCATATCATTGTTTGACTCTTCCACTTCTCTCCTTCTTTCTTCACTTATTTGGTTTCTTGTCTCTTTGTTCCTTCCATAACATTATTTCAACTTGTTTTCAATTTTAAAATTCTTTCATTTCATATTTCATCATTTTATACTGTGCATCATTTTATACTGTGCATTTATACGCGTGTTTATTTGGAGACAGACTTTGAGCAGTAGATTGATAGAGGAAAAGTTTGTGTTCACTTTGGCTCCTTTTGAGTGCATCAATATTAGGTAAAAATAATATGAGATTGATCAATTGATCTTAATTTTTTTATTTTTTTATTATTGTTTAATTAATCTTAAAATAATTTATGCAGATTCAAGAAAGAGAATTTAGAAGTTAAAGATAATATCATAATAGGAGACTTGAGACTCTTGGATCAAGTTTATTGTTTCGACAATCAGGTTTTATCTTTTTAACTTACACTTATTTTATATATTTATAAGTTATATTCAGTGTGATATATATTATAATTTTTAATTTTATATAAAAATATACAAATATGGCAACTAGAAATTTGAATCAGGTTATTCAAAACAAAAAAAACGAGTTGAACTTTTTTTGAATCACAAAAAGGGGCTATGGATAAATTTATAAAAAAAACAAAAAAATGAATAAGAAAATACAGGTGAGTCTTCTTTGAATGAAAAGTATTTGAAATATGATAATTTATTGAATCTTGATGACTTAGATTTATTTTCAGAATTAAATAGAGATTATAGGATTAGAAAATGATAAACCAATTCACATTCTTAATTATATAAAAAGAATAAATTATTTTCCAAATGCATATATAGAATAATGTCAACAATTTCAGTATCAATTGCTCTAGCTGAAAAGAGTTTTTTAAAACTTAAACAAATAAAATCTTATTTAAGATCAACAATGTCTCAACAAAGATTAAACGGATTAGTTTTATTGTTTATTGAAAATTAATTTTTAAATGAAATTAATTATGATAATTTAATAGATAATTTTGTATCACAAAAAACTAGAAAAATAAATTTTAGATAAAAATATCATAATTTTAATTATTTTATTAATTTAAAATAAGGTCTCATTTTTTTATTTGCTTTAGGCCTCCTAAAGTCTTAAGCTGCCACTGCACGTGAATGTGAGTGTGTGGGTGGATGTAGGTGTGTTACATATATATATATATATATATATATATATATATATATATATATATATATATATATATATTTTTAAGATGATATATGAGCCTTTGTTTAAATATATGTATTAGTATCTATGTAGGAGAAATATTATAACTTTTATGACTTTACTCATTGCCTAAATCATTTAAATTAAGACTTAAGATGATTTGAGGGATAATTATCTATAATACATACATGTGATATTAAACGTTTTAAATGTACCCTCACCTATTAAGTAAAAGATTGCAAATAAAAAACAATGAGTGATAAGTCAAATATTAATGTATGATATAATACATATGACTCAATTATAAAATGATATAAAAAATGACTAATTTTATATATTATATTAGCATCCTTTTAATTTTATCTCCAACCTAATATAAAAAATAATTAAATTAAATTTTAAACACTTAATAAATATTTTTTCTAAAAATAAAAAATAAATAAAATTTATAATTCACTCAAAAAAAGAAAAAAAATGAAGTCCTCAACAAAAAATACATTTAACCATTTCTAGTTGAGTTAATGTTATAATAATAATTTTACATAAATAAATTCAAATCTTCAATAAATGATCGATTTTCATTTTAAGTACATATGTAATTTCAAGTTTTACATATATATAATTATTTTATTTTAGATACCTAATTTAAAATTTTGTTATATCGATCCTTTATTTAACTTTTTAGAATTAAGTGTTAATTAAATTTTAATTTTAATTTAATGTTAATTATTATATAATTTCATATGCATTTGAAAAATCCAAACTAGAACATATATTCATAATTTTGTCATAGAAAAACAAAAGTGTAAATCTAAATGGTTAGAGACAGAGGATATATAAACACCAAATTTTTTATAGAATAATTAAATGGAGGAGAATGAAGAATATGTTAAGAGTGTTAAAGTAAGAAATGAATGATGTGAAAGCTAAATAAGGTAAAAGAAGAGGTTCAATGTTTCTATAAGAATAGATTCAAGGAGTTTGCTGATTTAAAAGTTAGATTGAATAATATTGTCTTTCCACAAATAAGTAGTGAGGATAATGATGTTCTGGTAAGTAAGTAAATTTTTGGAGGACAAAATTAAGACTGCTGTATAGGACTGTGATAATAATAAAAGCCTTGGTCTATATAGATGACTTTAATTTCAATTTTTTCAAACAATTATAAGACCTGGCTAAAATGGATATCTTAAGGGTTGTAAATTGTTTTTATAATTGTGTGAGGTGGCCCAAAGGATGTAACGTGTCTTTTTATTGCTTAATCCATAAAATAGATAACGCTGAAGGGATATCTCAAATAGAGAGCATATATAAGATTATATCCAAAATTATATTAAAAAGAATAAAGAAAATACTTTACAAAATTATTGATCATAAATAATCTACATTTATAGAGGATAGGAGAAATCTAGATAATGTAATAATGACAAAGGAAGTTGTCGAAGAGGTAAGGAGGAAATGAGGAAAATGTATTGTTGAGATGATAGATTTTAAAAAAGCTTAAAACTCAATTAATCGGGATTTTCTTTTCTTTCTTTTCTATATATTAGCTAGGTTAGGTTTTTGCTCAAAATAGTTTAAATGGATTAGAGATTCCTTAGAGCCTTCAACCAAGTCTTAGTAAATGGCCACGTGGCAAGCCCGGATTACTTCAGTTACTATTCATTATCCCCAATATTTGCTCTTGCCGTTTTATGTATATTGGTTCACCGTTTTGATTTCACTCTTGGCAACGGGTGAAACCGACAAATTCAAAAACTCTTCAATGCCTCGTTACACTGCACACAATCGGAAGATGAACCGCGAAAATAATAAAAGTTGACATGAAGGAATGAAGTGTTGAATTATTTTTTCCTATAAAGGAACTTTTGTTCACAGAATGGGGGGATTGGACACTGGTTAGAGAATACATTTTTGAACTCTAAAATTGAGAGAGGATTTGTTGAGGTTTCTGTGAAGGAAGCTCTTCACCCGAAAAGAAACAAACGTGTGCCGGAGAAGAAGATCGCGCTGGAGACTGAAAATCCGTAGTTAGTTGAAGAACGCTTTTATTTAGAGGATTCGGCGCTTCAACAAGTAAACCATAGTGTTACATTTTCACCAATTTTTTAAGTCATTATTCATCTCTGTTAATTATTGTTGTATACACTGTTCATCGTTTCTTTTTTTTCTCTTTCACCGATAACATGTTTTCTCCGTTCATATCTTCACGTTTAATTGTACCTTCGCTTATTTTCCATACACGCTCAGTTTTCATTTGAATTTGCTTTCATATTATGTTATTTGTGGTGCTGAGATTACCTTGATGAAACTTAGTTTGATTATGCTTCAGTTTGAGAACTCCGAAATTGTAGAAAGGAGAGAAACAGAGAGAAACACGGTTTCTTTCTCGTGCAAGAGAAACGTGTGAGTGATGAGAGAATGAACGATAAAAAAAAAAAAAAACTATTGTTATTTCCGGCATTATTACTTTCGCTTGCTGATTCATGATTGTAAAAAAATTTTGTGGTGCGGAGTGCTCCGGCAGCTGTCATGGAAAACACTGCCGCGCTCTCCTCTTTTCCCTTCCAATTCTCTCCCCTAATGTTAACGCATTCTCTCTCCACCTACGTTGTGGCTGCACTATAATATCTATGATATTAGTTTTTTTTTTTTTAATTTTGGTTTCTTGTCTTTCCTCTTTTAAAGTGGGTCCCATCTTTTGCATTTGCAACTGCCTATGTGTACTCACAACAGCACAAAGTTAATCATGTCACTACTCTTTATTTGATTTAAATAAATGCATTTAATGCTCTTACACTTTTTATAAATCATGTCTTTTAAAATTTTATAAATATTTTTTTTTCTGTCATTACTTTATTTTAATAATATTTATTTTCTTTTATTCATTTTACATTTAAAAAAATTGTGAATTGTTTTAGGTAGGTCATATTCCATAAATAATAATAAAAAATAAATAATAAGTTTTGATTAAATTTCCAAATAATTGCTCCTTATGCAAGATTTAATTCGAGGAATATTAAAAAGGAAAAAAATATAAAAATTTAAGATAGGAAAATATATTTTTGAAATTAACTTATTTATCTTTCAGAATTATGTATACACTGATTCTGGAGTAGATGCTCTATGTTACTTGTTTTGTTATTATTTTTTTTAGAAATCCATTATGTATTATTTTTGGAAATTTAAACATTATATAAAGCATATTTTGTTGTTATTCATTTTGATTAAAAGTACTGTCTTGGACAGGATATGGGGATGCTAATAGCTTATCCACAGGTAACCGACTCCTGAATTTATTTATTTTTTATTTGTAAAATACTTTTTCCGATTCTTTGATTTTTTTCATCGTTTTCCTTAATAATATTAATACACAAAAAAGAAAGGTATGTAGTTTTGGGTTGATGTAATAGGTGTAGTCATGAGTTTCAAAAGGATAGATATGTAGTCTATGTTTGATGTTTTAAATCAATCATGAAGTGTGTGGCAAATGAAAGAGACTCATGTGTATCCTTCAAGGAAGAAACCCAACAATATATATTACAATGTTTAAAGCTTGAACATTACAATCTTGGATTAGATTATAATATACCTTCAAGTCTATTTAGATGTATGTAAGGGTATAGTAAGTCGTCTATGGATATTGGTTTTCTTTTTTCTTTTTATTTGTTATTTGTATATGAGTTGGAGCAATTCAATTGTTTCTTTCTAATATATTTGTTATTTTTTATGAAAAAATTCATAATTTTTTCATTATAATTGAATATTGAAGATAAAAAAGAAAAGGTCAAAAGTGTAAAAAGTGAAATATAAAAGTTCTCCAATAACAAAAACTCAACCATAGTTCCAAAATATATTGAGTTTATTTCTCTCTCATGAAGGTACACTCTTGAGGAGTAGGAAATAATATATCTTAAATTATTATCATACACTTAAATAGTTTTACAACATATGTATATTTATACATCAAGTTATAAGATCAATCTCAAATAACATGCTTTGAAGGATAGGAGCTCATTCATTTAGACCAATGATGACATATATACAATAAATAGTTGATAGATTCTCAATCATGATATTGAATGGTATGATGACATATATACAATAAATAGTTGATAGATTCTCAATCATGATATTGAATGGTGCAATTTACAAGCACAATTTGCAACACCAATATCATTTGCAATGCATATAGGTTGGAATTGTCCTTCTTTGAACCAAATGGATCGCTCTTGAAGAAATTCATCAACGAAGGAGTCCAACATTTGGATGGTGATGTGTTGCATCACCACCACATGTGCAATATTACCATTGCACGCCAAATTCCATCTATGGGAAAAGTTATAATCTAGAGGTCTCTCAAAGACAACGATATTGCTAAATTTGTTCAACATTGCACCAATCCCAACATCAAGTAATCGATTTTGTAAGTATTGTGCATTCATTATGCATTTTTGCACTTCATTTTGCAGTCCTATCAAACCTCTTCTTTTTAAAGCATACCAAAGAAAAATTGAAGCATGCCCACTACGACTACCTACCTGTGATTGTGGCATCCCTTGAAGCAATATATTCAACATCTTTGGAAAATACATTAATGTATTCTAAACGAGTTAATGCAATACCACAAGGAATTGGACATCCCATAAACTTGTGACCAGAAATAGTCACACTTCCAATAGGTTTCTTAAAGGTAATCCTTGATGCCTGGAAAATTATCCACACGAAGAAATAATAAATAATTGAAAGTGCAATATTTTTTTAGTAATATGTAGAAAATCATAAAACTTTACTTATTTGCAATGTTTAATAATATTATAGTCTGCAGAGGCATCAAACAACTTTATTTTTATTATAGTAATAATTAATTCCTTGAAAATTTAAGTGGTTTTCTTATTGATTTAAATTTGACTTTTTTGTCAATGAAATAGTGGAAGTGATAGTGGAAGAGGTTAAATGAAGAAATAATAGTTGTGTATTGTTGAAAATAGATTGAGAAGGCATATAACTATGTAAAATGGTCATTGCTTTACTATGATGGAGAAATTAGGATTCTATGAAAAATGGATCAAATAATAAGAAGATGTGAGGAGTCATGCATCATATCAATTCTAGTCAATAATAATCCAATAATAGAGTTATAATACTACTATTTTTATTATTATTATAATAATTAATAATATTAGTAAAATACAAATCATAATTATAATAATAACAATTATTATTATAATAAAAATAATAATAATAATAATTATAATATAATCATAAAGTTGATTTGATTTAGTGATAAGTTCTAGATATACATATGAAACCTGGATTAGATTCACACTTAGCATCATATTGTAATTTATACATGTAAACAACTTACTTGTTTGATAAAAGGCAACATCGCTCCGAATAAAGCTCCATCACAATGAATATAGAATCGATCACGAGTTAAACCACATTCTTTAAGTATTTCTATAACAAGATCAACATCATCAACTCCACCTTTCATAGTTGTACCTACAACAAGAAACCTTTTAAATTTTATACAAAAATTTTGTGCATATTAACAAATGTGTAGCCGTCAGAGGTAATAGAGGAAACCGATGTTTAGATTGATGATGGCTGGCTTGTCCTTGTGAGCAAGAAGTAATGTCTTTAGTTCATCATAATTAATCTCTCCGGAGACCAAAGAGCTAACCTTCATGCATTGCATCCGATACATTCTTGCAATTTTGAAGATTGAATAATGGGAATCTTCTGAGGTATACAAAATCCCATCTGGCAATTGTTCTCTCCTACGTGAAGATATAAGTCAATGTTTGTGCTCAGAATATATTTTTGAAGCATCAAAAGTCTCTAGAAATTATATCAAGTTAAGAATACCAACCCTACTAAAATCCCATGAAGATTCCCTTCCGTTCCTCCTGTTGTGACATATCCCCAATACTTATTCTTCTCTATCTCCCATAGATTTGCAAACCAATCAAGCAAGCAAAGTTCAAATGATGTTGAATTCAGGGAGAAGCTGCTCCCTAGAAATGGATCACCAGCATTGTTCAAATGAAAATGAAGCAATGGTGCTAATCTCTCATAGTTGATGTTTTGATTAACGGGGTAGCCTGAAGTGCATTGAGATAAAGAAGAAAAGTATCAAAATATCAGTACTAATACTATAAAACAATTATTTTCTCGTTATCTTAGCACGTATATAAATCAATTCTTTTATACAAGGATGTGAAACAAGTTATGAAATGAAAGTTACCCAAATTATTGAAGTCGTACTGATGTAGATTTTGGACGTAGTGAGAAATAACTGAATCCAAATTGGGTTGTGTCTCGCCATTGCACTCAGTGATAGCAAGCTTCTCTTCAATACCTTTCTGCAACTTATCTTCTTTTCTAGGGACATTGCCATTGCTGACCTCTGTTGGCAACAACTCTGTGGCACGAGTTCTTGGAATGGAAGCCATTGCCACGCTCTTCTCCACTAAATTTTCCATGTATTGTGTTCGAGAATGACACAGAAAGTGCATGCCAAGACACAAATTGTGAACGTGTATTTATAGTAAAAAATCTAAGTGAAACTTGTATTTATTTCCCAATTTTATTCTTGAGTAACTTGCTCCTAAATATTTTAAGAAAAAAAATGAGTTTTTTTAATTTAAAATGAACTTACATAAAATTTAAAATAAAAATTTTACAAAATTTATTTCAAATATTTTAACTAAACTAATTTTAATTTATAAAAAAAAAAGTATTCTCTTTAAAAAGAAACTTCTCCTATCAGAACCTTCATCAACTAGTGGAATAGTATGACTATCTTCATACGTCATATCCTCGTCACCTATATATATATATAGGTGACGAGGATATGACGTATGAAGATAGTCATACTATTCCACTAGTTGATGAAG
>Ga0099824_1007727_pt1 | contig 14095 bp, 5 predicted proteins | sample SiratrowhiteBW_FD_76837 | JGI IMG/M metagenome (GOLD analysis project Ga0099824, IMG submission 76837) | Root nodule microbial communities of legume samples collected from California, USA - Siratro white BW | ecosystem: Host-associated > Plants > Roots > Nodule | place: USA: California...
TATATATATATATATATATATTTTAAGTGTTAAATTTTCATTGCATTTATTTTTGTCTTATTCTCCATTCTTCAAGCCAACACAATAATAGAGTGGGAAAGTTGATGTCATTTCCTCATTTATTGTTGCCTTTTATTTTTCTGTGTAGATTTTTTGTTGGTGGGATTAGCTGCATTTTTGTGTAAATTACGGATCTCTAAATTGTGACGAGCTTCAATGAGAAAAAGGTTTGTTTATATATGTATTCCTATCATTAGGGATTTCAAATCTTAATGCTTATTATTTTTTTAATTTCATCTAAAGAGTAACTACAAGAAAATGTGAATGTAATTTTCAAAATTTAGTGTAGACTAATATGTAGTACATTCAGCTCAATTAATTTGATTGTGATACAAAACATTTATAATCTTTTTAATAATGTATTATGTGTAAAATTATTATAAATTTTAATTTTATGTTATAAAAAATCCATATGTTAGTTAAAAGACATATAAAATAATTTAAAAAACATTATAATTAGTTTAGTCAATTTTAACAATATTAAATATGTTTTATTTAGGGAATTGGTATTCATGTTATAGACAATATAATATTTTTATATTATTTAATTAAGCGTTACTTTAACCAACATTATAATATCAGATTATTATTGTTATTTAAAAAAACGTGTGTTAGTGTTTGTTTAACACATATTACTACATTTTGATTTTTTAAAAATTAATGAAAATATTTATGGTTAGTGAGATTAATATATAATTTATCTTTAATATTGACACTAATATATGTGACGTGAATTAGCTTTTATCACAATGAATAGGTGTTTTAGTATAGTCTTTTTTTTTTTTTTAACTAAGGATATGTAACTAGGTGTTTTAGTATAGTTTTTTTTTATCGAGTAATGACATATTTGGGGAGGATTTTATGTTGTATTACAAATTATCGATGGATTTTCTGTCATGTTTCTTTTTTATTATAACAAGGTTAAAACACTCATTTAAGTGTTTTTATTTATTTTATTTATGGTAATTTAAAATAAATCACAATGAATAGAAATAGTAAATTATGTTTAATTTAAAGTTTACAGATGATAAATCTTTTCAATCACAATTTTTTTTCTCACTTTATATATAAATATTCTCACACCAGTCTTCCTAGTCCACATCTATATTCTTCATCCACACTTGTTTCCTTTACCCACATTTATTTTTTCCACACCATTACATCTTCTTTATTCATACATATTTTTTTTTAAATTGTTATTACTAGTGGTTGGTCAAACCTTCATAAATTAAATTATTTTTATTTAGCACCAACTAAGTTGACATTATAAATAGTTAAATTTTATAAATTTTGAGTTAGACAAGTTGATGTTTGGAAGGGAATGTGAGTGGCAGTAGTGTGAGAAATCTGGAAACTTAGGAACAAAGTGGTGTTTAATAATGGTGTTGTTGATGACTTAGAAATTTTTTTCTTAGCACAATTGAGTTGTTGGACATGGGTCAAATACTGTAGAAAAAGAGTGATTTTTTCATTATCAGATTGGAATTTTTGTCCTCTGCAGTGTTTGATAAATTTAGGATGACTAGGTTGTATTTATTCCTCTGTTAAGCTAGTAGGTTAGGACAATACATGCTTGGTTACTTGTGATGCAGGTGAAGGTGACAAGTCTGGTATCTATCAAGAGACACGTTCTGGTGCTGTTAATGTTAGCAGTTTGCAGCAACTGAAGGATTCTTACTGGTGTGTGAAACTTGCACGATTTAAAGTGATAACAAATCAACGGAAGACATTTTCTAATCAAAGGAGGATGTATCTCAAAATTTGGTGATTTGTTGCGGTGATTGATGAGTTTGAAGGATAATAATTTTGTATACTCTGGAGAGCTGCCTTCCAAATCTAACACTTCTGTATTATATTTGTTTATCTTGAAGAACTACATTAATTGAGTTGGATGAAAAAAAAGGTCTTTTGTTGTTTGTTTCATATTTGAATTCGGTTAATGTTTTATTTTATAAAAAGAGACAAGTTGATGTTATACTAGTGTCTTAACATGAATTTAGTTGACACTAATGACATTTATTTACTATTAGTATCATAATTAGTATCATCTATTTACCATTTATGTTAAATTTTTGTTACGTTAAATCTATATTTTCCAGAGTTGAGATTTTAATTATAAAAAAATATTTAATTACTTAAAAATGTGATTTAATTAAATTTTAGAAGTACTATAGTAAAAATAATGAATAAACTTGAAATAGAACTCTATTAGTAATTTTAGGAGAAATAAAATGAATCTCAAATGATTTTCTTTTTCTCATTCGTTTCATACGAGAATATAGTGTACACTCTTTCTCTAAAACTCCCAAAAGAACCACAAACACTAGTACTGTATTTTACTATTTCACCTTAATCGTCATATTAATTTTTATTTGACTTTTCATTCATCATCTACCAATTTTTATTGTTTAATTTACAACGAAATTAATGGATGGTTTTAAAAGCAAAATGATAAAAAATATTAATCCTTTAACAATAAAGTACTACAAATGATCTTTGAAAGGATGAAGGAGAGATTACATATATATTTTTAGTTTTGAAAGGACGATATTTTTGAAGTTGAAGAACAAAAAAAGGAAAAGGAAGAGAAGCATAAAAGGCAATTAAAGTGATAATTAATCATGCAGTGGCCAGCTAGCATGAATGCGATGAAACAACCACCTGACACCACTCAAAAAGTGGCAACGTACTGCACTGTCGCCGAATCGTGAGAAATGGTTTTCCACTGCACATGAACGTGTGTCTAAGGGGGGTTTGGTGGGGGCACGGCAACGAAGAGATCAGCAGCAGAACAAGTTTGATCATGGGACCCCTCAAAGAACCAAATATCTTAGCCCTAAGCACATGATCATGCTCATGCAACGCACAAAACCCTTGGCTTCTGCCCTGCACATTCTTAGCTAGAGATCAACCATTTTTTTCTTTCTTTCCTGTTACCACTGTCTACCACTTGTTCTCTTCGTTTCACTCCCAAGAACCAAAAGGTACCAGTCGCTTTCAACCAATGTCTCCATGGATCAGTCAAGAAGGACCGGTGGGACAAACTTTCATTTCGCATATACTCTTCTTACAATTATTAGTGTCTTAAAAACAATCACGATACTTCAAGTGTGTACTCATCAAATTTGTTTATTCTGTCAAATTGATATATGCCTTGTCGTATTCTTTATGTATAATTCTAATGCTTTTCAAATATGCCTAACAAAATACTCATGCTGCAAAGGTCCAAGTCTACAGTTCTTGTTGTAACTGTATCTGCAAATATTTTAGGATGTTGGCTTTTTCAATTTTAAATTGAAAAGGTATTCAAGACTTTAAAAAAATAACTCTAAATTTTGTAGGTACTATTATTTTTCTTTTGTTGAGAAAATGGGTACTTATATTTGAGCATATTTTTAGGATTCATGATATTATAATAATATAGTGTAATAGAGTTATATAGCGGTCCGAGAACGGGTAGTCCGATACGTCCAACAACCTTGTTAAGATATGTTCTGATACCATATTAAGAAGTGGACTTGCAGCCTAACTCAACCTTACAAAACCGGCTTGTAAGGTGAGATTTTCACCCACTTATAAACTATTAAAAGACTTCATCTCTAATCGATGTGAGATCTCCAACAATGTCATTAAAAACTTCTAGTAATTTTATTATATGTACGTATTTTGTATAACTTAGGACAAGCTGAAGTTCTCACTACCAAAGACAATGATTGTTTCATTTTCAATAAAAAGTGGGAGATCTAAGTCAGACATAAAAGACATGCAACGAAAGAAGTAACCATTTTGAGAGTAATTGGAGCATAGCCATGGAGGTTTACACCACCAACTCCACGACTCATATGGTGATTAAGGATTGGTTTATAATGATAGCTATGAAAGTCAACTTTATTTTGTTCATGTGTTCTTAAGGTGAGTATAGTGTCAACTTAGCATACTTATATACATATTGAGGATACGAGGTTATTTGATATTGACAAAATGTAAATTGATAACGAGGAAACACTAATAAGAAGAAAAGATACTCACTATAGATAAATTCAATTCTAAGCTTGTTCTGCATTTTGTAAGAGATGAGATAAGAAGTTAAATTTATTGTGATAAACTCTATTGTATTATCTACTGTCCTTTTTCGTTTTGAAGAGAAGAAAAATAATTTTAGAAGATACTCCAATAGTCCGAATTCTTCTCTGTTATATCATTTTAAAATTTTTAAGAATTTGAATTGTTGATCTCTCAAGCTTCATATAAAATTCTTAAGTCACGTTCAAATTTCTAATAAATATATTTAAGAAACTCAACTTTTATAACAACATTTAGCTTTACTAGTTTCATATTATATTTATAAATCATGTGCATAAATATATTTTACTATAACTTGAAATAACTTGAAATGAAGTTTAAGTAACCTACTCAATTACAATATGATAAATATTATTGAGTTATAATTTGTGTATGTAAAAAGATTGTATATGATATACTTGTTGAAAATGAAAAAGTTTTACTAGTAAAAAAAATATTAATATCGTCATTTCTACATTGATTGGTAAAAAAAATCAACTTAAAAAATACTAGATAAATTAAAATTTAAATAAACTCTTTTGTGTTGATTGTATTTAAACTGACACAAATGTCATGAAAAAAAAAAAACTCTTTTTACATTTGTTTAAATAGAGTCAATGTAAAAAGTTTGTCATAAACCTACACAAAAAAATTGTTGCTCACTCATTCTCTCTGCATCCTCCTCTACATTGCGACTTGACAACCACAACATATGCCCCTCTCTTGAGTTCAATACAATACCACACGCTCAATCACCACCCCTCTTGATATGCACAACTCATCATGTAGCCTCATAAGTATATCACGACTCTTGTGTCTCGTTATCACTCTCTAACACAACCTTGCTTAGTCGTCCTAGAATATTAGGAAAAATCAAGAAAAAGTTGGCCAAAAGGAAAATATATTACTTTCCTTAGTAAAGTTATCTTAATAAAATCAATTATAATTGGAACACCATTATTTTAACTATCCTTATTTAAAATGCCTGTAAGCGTGGGAAATAAAATAAAGAAAATACAGATATTTTCTATGGGACTGGGAACATGATTGTAGGAAGATCACATGGATCAAGTGGGAAAAAATATGTATGTCAAAGGAAGAATAAAGGCTAGGTGTGAAGTATCTAAACATATTCAACATTGCTCTTTTAGAAAAGTTGAAGTGGAGGCTAAGAAAAGAAGAACAAGGCTTATGGAAAGCTGGTTTCGAGTGGTGGAGGGATATTAAAAAAGTATGTGTGGAGTTGTAATAGGAAAGTTCTTTTCACATAAATTTAGATTGGATGGTAAAAATTGGAGATAAGGTAAGGTTTTGGAATGACAAGTGGTTAAGAGATGGAGTTCTCAAATATAGATATCCTAGAATTTATGTAAATTCATTGTGTAAGAAGATCACACTAGGACAATTAGAGATTTGGAAAGGAAGAGATTTGGAAAGGAAGTACAAGGAAATAGAGGTTAACATGGAGAAGAAAACTATTTGAATGAGAGAGAATCCAAGAGTTAGCATTGGTACAAGTGTTAGGAATCCAAGTGCGAGTCTAAGTAATAAAAATGAGAAAGTTAAGCAATATATAAGAAAGAAGACTCATAAACCTACTGCCTTAAGGTTTTGGGTTAAAGGTGGTGTCATTCCCTTATGTATGTTTGGCCATTTCTCCTTCTTGTGAGATCTCTCCAGTTATGCCCCTCGAATTCTCCCAACAACCACAACAAGTGGTATCATAAATACAACAAGTGATATCAGAGCCGAAGGTTCGCACCGACCTGATGGTGATCGACTCATACGATGGGGAGTGTAGAAGAGAGATTAAGAGTTGATGGTTCGCACCGACCTGATGGTGACCGGCTCATATGATGGGGACTCTTACTTAAAGGGGAGATTGTTAAGAATCCAAGTGCGAGTCTAAGTAATAAAAATGAGAAAATTAAGCAATATATAAGAAATAAAACCCATAAACCTACTGCCTTAAGGTTTTGGGTTAAAGGTAGTGTCATTCCCTTGTATGTTGGGCTCATTTCTCCTTCTTGTGAGATCTCGCCGATAATGCCCCCTCGGATTCTCCCAACAACCACAACAAGTGGTATCATAAACACAACAAGTTGTATCAGAGCCGAAGGTTTGCACCGACCTGATGGTGACCGGCTCATACGATGGGGAGTGTAGAAGAGAGACTAAGAGCCGATGGTTCGCACCGACCTCATGGTGACCGGCTCATATGTTGGGGACTCTCACTTGAAGTGGAGATTATTAGGAATCCAAGTGCGAGTCTAAGTAATAAAAATGAGAAAGTTAAGCAATATATAAGAAAGAAGACTCATAAACCTACTTCCTTAAGGTGGTGTCGTTCCCTTATGTATGTTTGACCCATTTCTGCTTTTTGTGAAATCTCTCCCGTTATGCCCCTCAGATTCTCCCAACAACTATAATACATAATATCATAAATACAACAACAAGAACTAGCTAATACAACCTTAAATATGGGAAGGGGATCAACGGAAGAATAGGTGATAAAGAGCTATCACGGAGTAATGATCAAATTTACCATGTTATGAGAGACTATGTGCGAATTTAACCCATGTTTCCATAAACAATCAACTTCTAGAAGAATTACGGACTCTAGTAGGAAAATCTAATGGATAATGATTTTATTTAACAAATACATGAGTCAAAAAAAGGTACAATACAAATAGAAATGCAACAAGAATAAATCAATTCCATGACAGAATATGCCGTTGCAGCTAAGTAAAATATAACATTTTGAACATCTTAACAAATTGCTCTTTCAAACTTAAACAAAAAATGTAATAGAAGAAGCTAACGGGAAGCAAAATAAGAATGAAAGGATTGCTAAGAAACTTAGGTAGTTTGAGGAGCTCTTATTCATACTATTCTGATTATATGTTATTTATAACTATGTATGTTTCAGTAATTTTATTACTAGTATATATAAGTTAGACATAATATTGTAAAAGTTAAAGAATAGGAACCTGAATAAGGGAATAATTTTGTAATATAGTTAGGTCTAAATAAAAAAAAATATCTTATGATTTGTTGTCATATAAACTATTTAGAGAATAATGTTTATTTAAAGAGAAGTTTTTTTTTTCGATAAAATGATAATTCGAAGTATGTGGATAAACAAGGTCAATTTTTCCAACTACTTAACTTCTGTGTTATTGAATATTAATGCAAGATGTGATTTGTGTTATATATAATTATTGCTAATTGCATCTTTTAATTTTGTAGGGAAATTTTTTATTATAATATAGTTGAGATTGATACTATAAAGATTATAATCATTAAGTGGATGACTATTTTATTAATGATATTGTAAATGGGTTGGTAACACTTGTACCAAATATACATGTAAAATTGTATTAGTTGTTACTTTATCATGGAAATATTCCATGACCTCACTACTACCATAATTAAGTACTATCATGTTCTCTATGTGTTGTAGAAAGATAAAGTTAATGTGCTTTCAATAAATAAATAAATAAATATATATATATATATATATATATATATATATATATATATATATATATATATATATTAAATTTAGCAGGAATCACGTACACATAATATTCTGGAACACATCATATGAATGATTTCCTGTATAGTTTGGTTATTAGGCTTTAGGTAAAATCCTGATTGGAAAATCTACCATTTCTTGGGACATTCTTGTTCCAAATCTTCATTGTATTCCTTGACTCTTGTTATAATTAAAGCAACTCCCACTTTTGTACTCTAACAATTTATGGAAACAAATCTCTATCAACTGTCATTTTCGATAAAGGTATTATTCACTTTTTTTTTTTTTAACTAAAATTGTTTTTGAAAAAAAGCAAGATAATACAAAATTATCTTTGAAAATGCTTACACGTCGCAGAAGTTTTATCAACAGAAACTACAGAACAATATGTTTCTTAGACAAATAAATAAGTTTGTGCTTGGATATGAAATTTTTATAAAGTGATATATTTTTATAAAAAACAAAAATAGTTTATGATAAAATATATTATTTGGCCAGTAAATTTGGAAAAAATAAAATTTATAAAAATAATTTGATCACTGATAAGTTATAAATCAATAAGTATTATTTTTATCCAATATGAGTTGAAATTATTTTTTACTAACGTTTATCAGAACATAGATCAAGATTATTACTCGACCGATATTAATTAGATTTTTTTAACCAATATTAACATAAATATATTTTGACTGATATTAGTTGGGACAGACGTCAATAAAATTATTTTTCGATTGATGAAAGTAAATTCTTTTTTCATTAATATTATTTATCTGCTATAATAATGTATATCAAAGTCTTTTTTTTTTTTTTTTAGATTAGTACTTGTTAGAATTTTCTTAATCAATGACGGGAGTTATTTTTCAAAATTGTTAAAAAAATTTCCGTTAAATTCTAAGTAATTTTTATTGATAGATACAAGGTTTAAATAATATTTTTTATATTTATAGTAATTAAAATACTCTACTCAAACAAACAAAAAATAAGATTCAATAACTTAAAATTGTCTTACCTAAATCAAATATTTAAAAATTAAAAAAATTAAATTAAACAATTTAAATTTAATATGTTTAAATTTTATGAAAATTATAAATTTTTTATCCAATGTAAATTAAACTTTCAATACACGAAACATGGCACTCAAACTTTCAATACATTAAAAAAAACAAAACAGTGTTAATATGTAGAACTATGTTAACAATTAAAATGAACTAAACCAAGTCAACAAACATCAAATCTCTAAAACACACATACCCTTTATACATTCAAAATATTTATTCACTGTAACTTTTAACTATGATATATTCTATAAAAGTAAACATTTATTTTAAATTTAATTATATAAAATATATTTATTCGGTAATATAAAAAAATTTTATCCAGTATTCCCTATTATATATAAAATAAAATTGGAACGGGTTCCTTCGTGACTCTACCGACAGTGAAATTAAATATATGACGTGAATCGGCCCCAGAAAGGGATATTACTAATTAGGTGTCGAATCTAATTTGTATCAATCATCCAATTTACATTTCGTTCAGTTATTATCACTGGACCCAGCCATTTTTATGTATTTTTTTTTTCTACGACCAATTCTTATTGATCCCGTTCTGTTTCAACGTAGAAAATTTGAGAACAAAAAATTTATTTGAATTGAACAATAAAATAATGAAGAAAAAAAACTCTATTTTTTTCAATTTTCTTTCTGCCAAATGCATAAGCTGAAAAGGACACCGATTGGAAGTCTAGTATAATAAGTTAATCACATTTTTGTCGAAAAAAATAATTTAACAGGTTCAAAATTTTTTGTCTAATTATATTTTTTATCCACTTGAAATCAAAATATTTCTTAAAAGATGTGAATTTAGTTTGCCTTAAGCTATTAACACGTTTTTAGTTATGATTAGTCAACTTTGTGTTGTTAATATGTGTAGGAAAACAAAAACTTGTTAAAAACACTGTTTTCTGACAATTTTAAAATGTTGTAATGATAAAATTATTAAGAATGTTAATAAACCAATGAAAAGATTAAATGAATCCAAAATTAAAATAAATTTGAAAAATACGAAACACACTAAATTTAAAAAATAAGATAAAACACTAAATGTGTAATTTAATAATGTGGTGTGTTACTACTTGATTATTTTGGTTTTGCCAATAAAATTATATATTAGTCTGTGAGTTAAAAATAATTTCATATATGTGGCACTTTGATAAGAATGAACAATGATTTGTCATGTTGCCATAAGCATTATTATATACAATATATTATTTGCTCTATTTTCACCACCATATAAATCATTTATCTTATTTTTCTTTCTTTTGTTTTTGTTAAATGAAAATTGAATTTTGAAGTAAGTGAATGATTGTGGGTGAAAAACATGCAGCGTTTTAGCAAGTATAAATTGATGCTACATATAACTGCATGGCCTTAACTGTGAAGAGTGAATCACTGAAGTGAATGCTGAAAAGCGATTACTAGTTTACTAAAAATGGGAGGGAAAAGAATGAGGTCAAGAGACAGTTATGTCCACATCTTGGAAATACAACCTCAAATCCTTCAAACATTTACCTTATATGGAACAAATAGCGTCAAACCCTTTGTGTTCCCTCAAAACATTTTTAAAATTTATACCCTTTACCACTGTGGTGGAAGAGAAAATCAAAACACATAACTATGTAACTAGCATGTGAAAAACAAAGCCATCATCATTGATTCGTTTCTTGTTGTGACTACTTCATTCACTAGTAAATATATTCGTGATTTGTGTCGATTGCAGATCAGAAGGAGGGTGTATCCCCCACCCTGCTGTGCAGCAACCAATGTCAGACATTGAAAGAGCTTTCTAGCTATATTGAAAATGACAGTAGGTGATACGATACGACCAAGTCAAAAGACCACAAATCTTTGCTATTAATTAACAATTTGTCTTTCATTAAGATCATGTTAAACATATTTGAGGTTTGTCTAATAATGCAGAATTGTATTCATGAACAATAAGATGCCAACTGAATGATCTCATCAGTTTGATGAGAAATAAAAGTGACTGTGAAAGTACTTTGTATATTCTTTAGTATGGTTTTATTAATATAATGCATATTTTAAAATCTAATAAAAATAATTGAACTGTTAGGTTTTGTTAAGTAGTTAACAGCTTATATTTGCTGATAATAATTGATGTATAAGATATTATGACGACTATATATGATATGACGTGCTTAACTTTATTGTTAATATGAAAATTTTTACTTGTTTTTATTAACTAATAAAAATCACTAAAGGGATATTAGAAGATGATAATATAAAAAAAATATTTTTTATACCAGTACAATCTAATTAATTTGTTAATATAACATATTTGACTTGTAAATGAAAATCTTCGATTTATTTATTTTTTTACACTTTGATTCAATAATACGATGAACCATGTAAACCAAAAATACATATACTGAAAAGAATTATTAGTCATTGAGTTAGTTTAAGTAAAAATAACTTTTTTTAATCACTATAAACACTACCAGTCTAATTAAGATTTGTCATACTAAAAAAATAATGTTATTAATTGGTGTAAAGTTTTATTTATATTGATAACGTAATTTATTTCTTAGAAAAAAAAATCTTATTCACAAGAACGAACTTAGATTTAACGTTGTTTAAATACTATATGATTTTATAAGTGATGGGACTTATTTTTTATAATTCTGTATCAATAACTAATTTGAAATTCACCATAAAAATCTAAATTTTAAAATTATTGATCGAGAAACTGCGGTATCCCTGTGCTTGGATCTCTTTTCTAAAATTTTACTGTAAAATAAAATCTGAACCGAATAAGAGCAGTTGCACCATATTTAAAGCTTCTTAACCTCAAGTCCCTTGGGAAAAGTGAATCCAATCTCACTCTGTAATTTCTTCTGCAGAAAAGGGTCACTCTCCCATCTCCTTTAATTTCGCAGAAGAAACATAAAAACATGATATACTTTTATAAGTTAACACAAATAATAAATACTATTGTAGATATATTGCGTTAGGCTGTTTTATGTTGTTGAATTCTGTTAAGCTATCCATGAATCCAATTTAATTATAACTTGTTTTGAGAACATATTATTTACTATCTATGGCTCATTTGTAGTGTTTGCTTAACATTAAGCACCACCTAAATATAAAAATATTAAAATTGATAAAAAAAAATATAATAAAAGTGGAATAATAGAAGAAATATTTTACTCTGATAACTTACAATATATTATACTGATTTTTTTTATAATGCTTATCTGCGTAAACCTAGTTTCATATTTAACCTGATTTGTTTAAAGTGTGTGCAACCAAGTTTAACCCTAAACCCAACGGATCCACGCGAAGTCAGAGAATTACCCTCATATACGTATACATTACACACATATTAACGTTCTCAAAAGCTGATTGATTTGACATTCTTTTGTTCACATTGCTTCCACATAATGAGGCACACAATCCACCAATTATGTGTGTCTTATCCTGTGTTATGCTACTCATACATACTACACTCTCACTCTCTCTCTTTCTCTACAGTCCCCACCCCTTTGGTACCTTTGAGCATGGTCCTGCACCACCACCTGATAAATATGGAGCTGTGTGGAAACTGTGAAAAGCAGACCTCAGTTCCATCATGGCCTAAACCTTTCATCACTTTCTGAAATCAAACCACTTTCTTTTTTTTTCTTCTATTTGATTAGCAAATGGTTGATACACAGAAAAACATCAGTGTTGTTTTGAAAAAAGTGTATCCTTAGGCTAAGGAAGCTTAACAGAAGGTAGATAAGAAACCTCTTCTGAGTTTTGTGTGGTCCTCATTCCGCAAAAGCCGTCTAGGGTTTCCGTCTTCCATTGGAAACTGCAAAATCTGTTTATATGAGATGTTCCCTTCCTCTAATTACACCTCCTCAAGCTCTTACCCTCGTTTCCCTTCTTCATCTTCTTCTACTTCGCCCTACCCTTCTTTCACTTTCCTTCACCCTGAAAATTCTTCTGCTAGCAGCAACTTTCTCCATGATCCACTTTCTGTTACCTTCATACCAACTAATTATCATGCTCCAATCCCTGAAACACTAACCAATTGGGCAGGTGCAGATTGTGCTGCTGCAGCAATTCTCAATCAGGATCTCGGTGGTGCCCTTTATGGCTTCACCAAAAAGCCAGCCAAGAAAACGACCAAGAAAGACAGGCACAGCAAGATTCACACGTCTCAGGGCTTGAGGGACCGAAGGGTGAGACTGTCCATTGACATCGCACGCAAGTTCTTCGATCTTCAAGACATGTTAGGGTTTGATAAAGCCAGCAACACCCTTGACTGGCTCTTCACAAAGTCCAAGAAGGCAATTAAGGAGCTAACTCGAAGCAAGCACAGTGTTGATAGCTTCGAATTTTCCTCATCTTCGGACGGTGAAGTGGTTTCTGTGATCCACCAAGACCAACAACATCAACAAGGGGTAGACTTGGAAGAGGGGAAGTTGAAAGAACCTGCTTACTGTGTTAAAGCAAAGATGAAGGAATCGAGGGAAAAAGCAAGGGCAAGAGCAAGGGAAAGGACTAGTTGCAAGACATTGTGCAGTGGGGAGGAGAAGGTGCAAGAGTTGAAGAAAAAGTGCCCTGCAACTGAAAACCATCAAATCCTGAACCATTTAAGGTCACCCCTTCAACCTCATCCTCAAGATGTGGATGGAGGAATGCCAAGAGATGATGACTTCAACGTTATTGAGGAATCCATCGTCATCAAGAGAAAGTTGAAACACTCTCTGATGTCTTCCATCCATCACCAAAACGCTGTGATCCCTAAGGAAGCAAGTGTAAACAACAGTGACTACAACTCCTTCCCCAATTTATCGCCAAATTGGGAAGCTAATAATGCTGCCAATGGACGCTCCACCTTCTGTGCAATAGCCAGCATGAATCTATCTGCAGGTAAGTTTTTCATTTTCATGAACAAGTACCTGAATTTCTTTCTTTTCCCTTGAAATCGATTATGACATCTAAAGTGATACTTAAAATCCTATGTCTTGATTTTTAGGGCTTCAAATTTTTGGAAAATCTTGGGAGGAGTGCACCAATCCTCATCCTACCTAATATGTTAAATTTCAGTGTTATCCGATGATTGTCTCTAGTGTTTTGCAAGGAATACCATGATCATGGAGGAATCTTTCTGTGTTTTTTTGTACCTGTAACTTTTGTTGTCGTATATTTCCTTTCTAAAATGTACTGATTTTTTTTGTTTTTGCTCTAGATTAACCAAGGGCATGTCACAGTTGTCAAAAAAGGATGCTGCGTGTAGAATTTCTGACCAGTATCTTAAGTGTGGCTGATATTATGTAAGGGTCAATTATATTTACAAAGAACCGTCCTTTCTTGCAAGCAGATTTCAATGTTTACATAATTAGTTTATGATCAATATATATATATA
>Ga0099824_1007731_pt1 | contig 14092 bp, 9 predicted proteins | sample SiratrowhiteBW_FD_76837 | JGI IMG/M metagenome (GOLD analysis project Ga0099824, IMG submission 76837) | Root nodule microbial communities of legume samples collected from California, USA - Siratro white BW | ecosystem: Host-associated > Plants > Roots > Nodule | place: USA: California...
AAAAAAAAAAAATTATTAAAATTTTGTATATTATTAAAAAAAAAAAAAAAAAAAAAAAAAAAAAAAAAAAAAAAAAAAAAAAAAAAAAAAAAAAAAAAAAAAAAAAAAAAAAAAAAAAAAAAAAAAAAAACTGAAGGTAATAGATATCTTTTTTACCTTAGCAGCTTCAGCTGTAAAACCTCCAGGAGGTGTAGGTTCCACCTGATCCAGCTGTAAAGATATGAACATGGTTAAGCAGCAACCCCTCAAGATGAGTAATATAAACTAATTTAAGTGTTTTTTATAAACTCGAAAATTAAAACTATTCTATATTGTTTTGAACCAAAATCTTCAAAATCAGAAGTTCATTACTGAAAACTTCCATAGCATTTTCATGCATTGACCAAAGAAGTTAAAACTCCAATAGTTTACTTGAAGAGGTTCTTGCTCAATCCATCCATCTACCAGCATTCTAATTAAACTGTATTACTCGTGTGCATAGAGCAGTTAGTCACAATTAAATAAACAAAGATGTAAAGCTTTGAGCATAAGACTGTAAAAACAAATTTGCCCACAACTCCGATGCTGGTGGACTTTGGTTCCTAAAGTCCTGCCTACACAACATTATCTCTCTCCAGGAATTTATTCATTCACTAATTAATTTTGATTTCAGGCATATATGCACCTTAGCATGCAGTAGGATTCAAACCCGTCAACCACCACCACATGAGTGTACAATCATTCACCAGCTCCCTTTTGCCTATTAGTAGATGTAGTTGCCCAGGCTTTATAAGACAACCAGTTCTAAATAAACTCAAGAAACATAAGAGGGGTAGAAAAAAAAAATTAAAGATCCTAGTTACTTAAGGTAGTCACCTCCATGGAGTTTCGTGATGTAGAAACATCTTGGTCTTGTTCAGTTTGTCCATAGTCAAAACTCAACTCACCATCATCATTGTCATCATAACCACCACCATCATCATCTCCATAGTCACCTTCATACCCATCCTCCTCTTCAAGACCACTGAACTGGTAATCAATGTGCTGCTGTTCAGTTACAGATTTTACATGTGGTTCTACTGTCTCAAGGGATTTGACTGCTTTCTTGAAGAAACACAACTGTTTTTTGGCACAAAAGAAAGCAATGGCAATCAACACAAAAATAGAAAGTAGGAAATTCCATCTCTTAAAAGAAAACAGGGACATGTGAAGAACCTGAGAAGCATGGTGACGCGCAGCCTGTGTTAGAAGACTACGTGATTGTCCTTGCTTCAGAGATTTCAATCGGAAAACAAACAAAGTAGCCTCTTCATCATATTCATCATGAGCAGTTTGCAACTGCTGCAAAGAAAAAGTTTCCCCTTTCCCGCCTTTAGACCTGCCTCCTTCTCTGTATTTTGCTACCATATAGTCATATAAGTCTCTGCAGATCATATGACACGATGACAATAAGCATGTCAGTATGACAATTAAAGATAAAACCAGATCCAACAAAACATTTCGAACCTTTTCTCATCACATTACAACTTCATCTCCTGGACGAGTATTAAAACAAAAAAAAAAAAAAAAAGATGAAAAATAAAAAAAATAATCCAAGTTAAATAAAAAAAAAAAAAAAAATTAAAGAATAAAGAAAAAGAAAAAGGAAAATTTAAAATAAAACAAATTTCAAAAAAAAATTTCTAACATTTTCTAATCACATTACAGGATTATCCCATGAAATAGTTATAAAAAAAAAAAAAAAAAAAAATGATGAAAATTACAAAAGGCCATCCATGTATAATATAAAAATAAAGATAATTTTAGGTTACAGCAATAAGAAAAAGTTGAATCTGAGAGTTGAAGGAGAGTGATGCATAAGTAGGTTGGTGTAAGTGCAATAGATAGATAGAGATACAAAAAAGATTAGAAACCTCAACAATTCGAAGTTCATTCAAGAGAGACTCTGAGGGAACGGTAATTGTCTGGATTATATGAGAACGCTGGAATGGGAAAGAAAAAAGTGATGAAAAGCTGAGAAAATAAGAAGGAAAGATAAAAAGGAAATGGAGAGAAGATTAGGAAGTGACGTAGTCATCAATGAGTTTGTGAAGTTTGAACTGGATTTTGCCAAGCATGAGGAGAAGTTTTCCTGCAAGAATAGAAAGGAAAAAAATAGGGAAGGGGTTAGTGAAGAGAAAAAATGAAAAGGGTGATGAGGTGTGTGTGGAAGTGGAAGTGGAAGTGGAAGTGGAAGAAGAAGTAGAAGAAGAGTAGAGTGCCAGTTTCATCTCCGTGATCATTCAAAGCGGTCTTCTCGAGAAGACAAGAGCCCATGTCCCGCAAGGACTCAGAGAATTCTGTAAGAAGAGAATAATAGAAGATATGAAAAGCATGAAAGGATGAATGATAAAGATGAGAATGATATAAATGGAACGTCCCAACCCTACCATAGGCACTGCTGGCGGTTGCGGCTGCGGCGGAAAGCAAGGTGTCGTAGCAGTCCCTCATGTCTTGCATATCCTGAAGACCAATTCCATCCGTCAAACCCTAAAAGCAGTGATGTATGGTATGACAGGGAAGGATATGTTGAAGAAATAGAGATGGAAAGAGAAATGCGAAGGTGGAGGCGTGCCTGGGTGGCCCGAGCGAGCTCGTCAAGCTGGCCCAGAGGCTGGATGGAGCTGGAGGAGGAATGCTTGTGACTGCGATTGTGGTTGTGATTGTGAAGCGCCAGACCTCGCAATTTCTTCAGAGAGTTCTTCATCGATGTCTTCCAATGGTTTCTCCTCCTCTCTGCTACTATTAACCTTTTCTTTCTTCGTTGGTAACGAAGGAGGGATCAGAGTGAAGAATGGCAAATGGAAATCGCCGACAACAACCAGAACGAGGAGGTGGTCAATCAGACCATTTCTTTCTTCAACCGCTTCCTCTGCTTACGCCAACAACTCCTCCCACGCAAGTTCCACCACCCCCAACCTTCTATTATTTCTATTATTATTATTTTTCATTTTTAAATTATTCTATTTCTATTTACTATTACTATATTACATTATTCCACAAAACCTTCTTCTCCCCCTCTCCCTCATCATTGAATTATATTATAAAACTACTCACCCAAAATTCTTTCGTTCCCTGCTCAAAAGTCAAGGCAACACCTTCCACCCATACAAAACCATTTCTGTAAACTATTCAACTTTGACTTTTAGAAATAATACCAAAACTATTTTTCAAAATTATCTTCTCTAATTAAAACAAAGACAACTTTTTCAAATTAAAAATACTTCCTACACAAAACTCATAATTATTTATCACATTTTGACTCTTGACTCCAGCAATAACGTAATCGAATTTGATATCATAACTTGCTTTCTGAAGGTCAAGTCGACTTCATACAAGCGAACATAGTGGTTTACATTTCAGAGCATATTTTGCATGCTATTTTCCAGTGATTAAAACTTAGATGCTTTATGTATAATTCCCACATCTTATTTTTAGGACTATTTATGACTTTTGTGATATTGTGTTCTAAAAAAGTCTTCGAAAGAAATAACATGCACCAAGAACTAAGAAAAAATATTTTAGAATTTATGGAAGATTTTACATAAATTTTGATTACTACAGCAAGTTTAAAAGAAAATATACAACTCTAATATATCTCAGATGAATTTAGAATTAAAGTTGCACACAATGTTTCTCTCCAACAATCTGGCATACGTGATAGACTTCAAGCATATCTCAAGATGTACATGCCATATCGACACGAAACTGGGGCCTGAAGGACAATATTATAAATAATTTTTTGAAGAACCAATTCAATAATAGTACACATGTACATGATTTTAGCCATGGACAAGTGACATGCTGCAACACTTAATTTTCTTTTCTTTTTTATGCGTGTTTTAATTGGCAATGAACTTGAATCCCTTTTAGGTTTAAGGTTTAGAAATTTATTTTAGTGAGCAACCAATCAAGGGAAACTTGGAAGAGGCAATAACACAAGGATCAGGGATCTACGACTATTTATATTTCTTCTTACTTCTTGATTTCAATGTTCTTAGTTTTGTTTTCTGATGTTTGAGTTCTATTTTTGGTTTCAAAGAATGTTTAATTAAGTAGTGAGTGTTTAATTGAATTTTCTTTATATTTTTCTGTGTTCTCATTTTTATTCTGTTTTATCGATGTTTGATTCTTTTATCTATTCAAAGAGTTCTATTACCATCTTTCATAATTATAAATCATTATAAAAGAATTGAGAGATGAAATTAATTGTTAGAATCATATGAATAGAACTTAACCATTAAATTTTTCGAATATATTTAAATCTTCAAAGAAATATTGAAATTAAATTTGAGTATTAAATCATCAATTTAGTAATTAAAATATTACTTTTTTAAGACTATTTTTGTAACTTTTAACTTGCAAAATACTTCCAAGTCCACAAAAATTATAAAAATCAAATGTTAAATTACCTTCCTTATTTTTAATAATTTCATTGCATCATGATTTAGTCAAACTCTATCAATACCCAGTTTGACACAAAAAATAATACATAGCAGGATTCCAAAAATTATTTGTAAGTTAACTTATGATAATATTTTTATAGTAATGACAAAAAAATTAAAATAAAATTTCAAATATATAATATATTAATGATCTAGTAAGAAGATCCAGTTATTTCAATATTTGTAAATCTATAAAAGATTCTTAACATTTAAAATTCATTTTTATCATTTAAAATTATAGTTTATTAGGACTAGGTATTCATAATATCAAAAAAATTCTCAATTAAAAGTTGCAATATATATGAGAAACCTTTTATTAATAATGGACAATCTATCACATTAAATAACTATTTTATTCTAAAACCTTCAAATGTCACACATGCACTCAAACATGTAACTTTGAAGGTTTTATATAAATATTTAATGAATTTTTCTTTCAAACCACAACAACATCTCAAAAAGAGTTTTGTGAAATGTCAATACGTGTTGAAAATGTTTGTTGGTGAATGCTTACAAAGTTTATCAAAAATTTTATTTGGTTGGTTCATAAATCCTTTATACTCACTTCAGATTCTAAAATATACCTAGTTGACACTTCATAATAAAGTTCATTTATACCAGGTTAATTTGTGTATCATTTTTTACATTTAAAATATTTTTATCATGAAGATAGTATTAGAATTTGGACGCACTAGGTAGACTAGAAGAAATATAAAAGTTTATCATAATACATACTACATAATTAATATCATATTATGTACGAGTTAATATCATTACATTCTTTTTATTATGTCTATCATAAGTAACCTATTTAAAATGGAACTCCTTCAACCTTTATTTTCAATGTTCAATCCATGATTTTTATACCAAAACCTACTACTATTTTGATTGGTGTGAAACTTAATTGTGAAAATTGTCCTTTTTAGTCATAGGTTGTTGACAAGTTTAATGTATGTCATGATAAATTAGGTCATTTCACTAGAAAAACTTCATAGCATTCTATAAATGATACCTCATATGTGATATGAATTACAAAAATATTATGGTTAAATTGGTACATTGATGTCATAGAATCTCATGTAATTATTTTATTTGTTAGTTTAACTAGAATGAAGAGTGTGTGGATTGTTGTATTTTATATCCTTTATGAAGGGGGTGATGTGTCATTTATCTACAATGCAAATGTAACCCACATGGTAAAGGTTGGATATGGTAACAAATTACATTTCCACATGAGGTTACATGAACTTAACGTATAAAAATTGAAGAAAAACATGTCTACATCTTTCTAGTGCTTAGACACTAGACAATCGAACCTTTGTAGCACGTCTAAACGATCTAATCCTTAAATATTCGGTTTACGTTATCTGAACATTTTAATGTGTTTCATACTAGTTGAAGAATAATTAGACCATCCAATGGTACAATAAGTCTCAATGATAAAAGGTCTATATATTTTTTATATATGCAATATATGATTAAAATTTATCTTACATAAACAAATCGTAACAACAAATATTTTTCTAAAGTATATTATAAAATTGTTGTTTCAAATATACATAGTTATATCTTCAATGTTCAAATTAAAGTATGGAAAGTTTTTATATCAAACAGTTAAGAAATGAATCTTTTATTAAATGAATCTTTAATTGAAATACTATATTGAACCATATGTATGTATCTAATATCTCTATCCTGGATACGGACCTCGCATCAAATCAAATATCTCTATCCTGCCAATGTAACTAAAACAGTAAACGGAAATGAATCAAAACAGTAAGCTAGCTCTTGCATAGAAGTGGTCCACTGGAAAGAAAAAGAAACTCGATAATGTATTCAAAAAATTGACTACTTAGTTATTGCCAAACAGAAACCAAAAACACAGAAGACTTCCCGCCCTGTGTCATTGTTTTCTAAGTTATTAAACATTAACTTCCTCACATACATATGCTGGCTGAGAAGGGGGGAAAATGTATGGCATCTATGAGTTCTGAAAATTAGGAGTATACAACAGAATTTTAAACCAAAGCCTAGTATAACTCACGAGTTAAAACCAGCATTCTTTGGTTGCAATTGCTTCCTGCTGTTTTATGGTGGAAATTGGGGGAAAATTTGTTTTTGGTACATCAAAGAAAAGGACACGAAAGTTTTCCAGAACTTTCAAGCAGCTGCAGCCAACGGCACCGATCTGTGGCATGCTCTCTTCGCAGCTCGAACAATATCTTCAATCTGTCCATCCACATATACCAGAAAGCAATCAGATTTAAATTATCTATAGACATGTACCAAAACCTTGAACAAATTAGCATCAAAACTAGTGTCACATCACACCAAACCATCATGTCCGGGCTATCATTACTCCCATTCAAAATAGAAATACATTTCTGTATCAAAATAAAGAAAACAAATCTTCTAAAACAAGTTGACAAATTCAGAAGAAACAGTTAATATTCTTCAATCATTACCTGTGGGACAGCCATTCTCTCCAGATTAGCTGCGTATGGCATAGGAACATCAGCCCCAGCAATTCTCTCAACCGGTGCGTCAAGATAACCAAAACTCTCCTCAATGACAGATGTGCTGCTCAAGAGAAGTATACAGTCACATGATTGCCAAGAGTTAACCAGAAAGAAACATAGAAAGTTAATGAAAAGAGATAAACCAGATTTCAGCCCCAACACCATGCTGAGGAAACCCTTCTTCAACTGTCACCAGCCTGTTGGTTTTCCTGACAGAAGTATTGATTGTGGCGCGATCCAACGGTCGAATTGAACGCAAATTAATAACCTATGTGGATAAAAATGTGACTAACCATTATCATAACCCAAATGAAGTTTTGCAGAAAGAGGGCAAAGTTCATTATAAACTCTTGCAAGTTTACCTCAGCACTGATTCCTTCTTTAGCCAGTGTCTCTGCAGCCTAAACACCAAGAAGAGATATTTAAGAATGTAGTCTACTTTGATAGTACAGAAAGGGTTAGAGATTTTTAATTTTTTTAAAGTAAATTATAAAATGCCACATAAGACACAAATCATCCAGAAAAAACAATTATCATTAATTCTTGTCTTATTATTTAATACTTAAATGTAAGACAAAACTATCTTTCTGGTACCTCGAGGCAAATGACCAATTGAACAAACATGTGAACAACATAATATACATGTCTATACTACAAAAGAATCTCACGGTAAACAAACCTTGAGAGCATAGCCAACCATTTTTGAATAAGCTGTAATAGTCACATCTTTTCCTTCCCTCTCAATCTGTTAGTGGTAAAATGCATGAAGCAAAGAAGGATTCAATAAGAATGCATTCTTGTGTAGTACATAAAATAACTGAATATGGCTCTAAAAACAAGGATTTGTATACTAAACATAATTAACTACCTTTGCTTTTCCTATGGGAAGGCAAAAACTGGAATCAAGAGCTTCAGCCGAAACAGGAAATGACTCACCATATCTAGGGAACATAATTTACAAATTAAATATTGTTTGGAATAATAAGTGATGTTAAAACTATCGCAACTCATTTTTCAGGAGGGTGGGGTGGAGGCAGGCAATCAAGCAGCACAACTTACAGCAACTCGTTTTCAAGGAAAACAACAGGATCAGGGTCCCTTATAGCAGCTTTAAGCAAACCACGTGAATCTTCAGATGAATATGGTGTCAGGACTTTCAACCCAGGGCATGACGCATACCAAGATGCATAACACTGCATAAAAGCAAAATTGTAGATACACAGATGAAACCTAAAGTATTTATCAGTTCTCCACAGCTTCAAAGCAGAGTAAATTCAAAGCAGAATTTAAGCAAATAGTAAAAGAAAGTTAGTACACAAAAGAAAGCAGCTTTGAGAATCATACTTGAGAATGCTGGGCACCAACCCCAGCGGCAGCACCATTGGGTCCTCTAAAGACAATAGGTACAGATATTTGCCCGGCAGACATGTAATTGGATTTTGCGGCAGAATTAATAATATGGTCTATTGCCTGCAACAAAAGTTAAAATACAGTGAGTGGATAAAAGATTAAATAATTAATCGGCAAGCTAAAAAACCAAAGACGCAGCTGTATACCAGACACATGAAACCAAAAACCAAGCATAATTACACATGTTGACACAATATTCTTCAGAATTTTTAGTATTCCATATTCAAGCTACCAGTGGTCAACATTAAGATTGCAAACAAAGGCCCTACTTCATGCAGAGGGATAGCGCTGTACTCTGTTATCCTTATGATCCTTTGTTGTCATTAACTTATTAATTATTAAAAATTATGCCTAAGAAAATTGCCATGCGTGATGAATATATTTCAGGACTATACCATTATGACTTTTATTTATGAATGACGAATATGCTTTTTACAGAGTAATATTTGTTTTTTGAGCATCTATATGTCTACTAGAAATTAATTATACCATTTATCTTGTATTCATAAAAAATTCAGTATAGCAGTCATTTTGCTCTCGTGCAAAGAATTTTTTGGGTTGAGTAGGCACACCTGTATCCTGATTATCAACACAGCCTCACAAGGAAGTCAACATTTTTCCATGTGGAATCAATCATCATGTATTGAAAATCTCAACTCTGGTATTCCTATTACTAAAGAGAAAACTCATACAATGCCATCTAATTATCTTCATGTGAAGCCAGGTTTATATAACTGTGTGTGTGTGTGTGTCCTTACACAAATTAAGTGCTGCCTCTGTAAGAAATGTAACACTTAACTCCAAACTCAGTTTAACAAAGAAATGATGCAATAAAGATATATTCCTACCTGCATGGAGAAGTTAAAAGTCATAAACTCCACAACAGGCCTTAGACCATAGTAAGCAGCACCAACTCCAATACCAGCAAATCCAGCCTGTATTATATTTCACAAAAAATTATGTCAATCCAACGTATACAACTAACTATGGATAAATCCTGCTCTATTTTTGCTACGGATAAGCAGTTAACTTCAATTCATAAAAGTCAGTCCGATAATCTTATTTTTATGATGGAAAACCAACCATGGTATCGAAAACATAATTCAAACACGGATACAAGAGTACAATGTTCAAGCGAGAAGCTGAAAAGGTCAACTTTCATTTTCAATAAGCAATCCGTTACAAAAAAGTTAGAAGCAGCACACATGAAGAACACAAAAGCTAAATATAACATCCCATGCTTAATTCCAAGGAATGCATCCCAAAGCCATCATATTATCAATGCCTCAATTTGTTTATTTTATAGGTTGATTCCATTAATGACTCGTTGAACATATTAAAGTTGGACCTTGGCAAGTTCAGAGAGAAATTTAGAAGTGTTTAGATGCTAAAATCTTACAAATTTCATTTAGAGAAGATTCGGGGTGAAACACATGTGCTTTATCGCCGACTCTAACTCATAACATCGTGGTTGGGCTAGTCATGCCAACATCTTGCTAATTCAGAAAATGAAGAATAGCAACAAATACCAATAAAGGGTGCGCTTAATGTGATAGTTTCAGTTCAGCATTTATTTTATAATTCTATATAGGTTTTTGACCGAAAATTGAATACCGATGAATTCCTCAATGCGAAATTTTTCTTTCTTGTATGATAATAATTGCAACTGGGTCTAAAAGACTAAAACTGGGAGAGGGTTAGAGCCTTAAGAAGTAACAGTGTACCAATTTGCAACCATTGTTACGTAAAAGTAGATCCAGCGAAGAGATGTAAAGAATGAAAGGGATTTAGGAATTATGAAAGAGATAGGAAATGTCCACAAGAAAAATGACCTCAGTGATTGGGGTATCGAGAACCCTCTCAGGGCCGTACTTCTCGAGCAGCCCCTTGGATATCTAAAATGAAAGAAGAAAGAAAGTTAAGAAGTATTACATAATAGTATCGAGTTGTTAAATCCAGAGGTTGGCAAGACAAGTAAACTAACCTTGTATGCACCCTGATATTCCCCAACCTGCACTTAAACAGAAGTAAAATGAAGGAACAGACAGAGAAGAGGGAAAGGGCGAAAAAAAAAATTAAAAAACTGTAAAAAGGAAAGAGAGAATAGAATAGAATAGAATGCAAATGGATGACCTCTTCACCCATCAAGAAGACTTTAGGATCAGCTGACATTTCCTCATCGAGTGCGGAGTTGAGAGCCTCTCGAACAGTGATCTGCAGCGAAAGACATGAATCAGAGAAACGGCGAGTTTGGTTTATATTTGATAAGAGATTAAATGAGAACAATAATACGAACCTCTTTGGCGGCGGAAGAAAAATGTCTGATAGCGGAGAGGACAGGGCGAATGCTCTGAGTCTGCAAAAAAAAAAAAAGAGTGTGCGTTGTGTTCTGTTCATCGTATGAAGTAGAGTGAAATGCAATTGCAATTGCAAAATCAGACAAAAGTCGTACCTTGTGCCTTATTACACCCCACATCTTGATTATTTGATCTTCAATCAAGCAAACAAAAACAAAAAGGTCACAGAAGCCGTAATCCATCGACGAATTTCATATTAAAAAATTTAAGAAAATAATTGACAATATGCAGGAGAGGCAGATATGAAGAAACACATCTATGGTGGAAACAAAAACCCTAGGACTAAGTAAGAGACGCCTGTGAGGATTGAAAGAAAGATCTGGAAGAAGAAGAAGAAGAAGAAGAATCCGCACCTGTAGCTGTAGCTGTAGCTGGATCCGATCGCCACTAGCCTAACGATGCCCACACAAACAACTAAGAACCAAACCAAACAACCCACACCCTTTTTCTCTTGCCCCTCCTCATTTCGCTTATTCTTTATTATATAATTATTTATTTGTCGTTATTCTTTTCTTTTTTTTTATTATTCAAACTCGTTTTTATTTGAATATTGTAAAAATAATTTAAAATAAGGAAAAATTCTCAAACTAAAACGCGATATCGATAAAGATGTTATACGTAAAAAAATCACTATTATAACAATTTTCTAAATCTTTTTCAGTTTTCTTATCCAATTGAGATTTGTTTGTATAATTTTATAAAGTAATGACATAATATTTTTAAATACCATTGGGCTAACCCATACCAGTGATCTTTTTGAAGCATTAACTAAAAAACATAAACAAAAGAAAGAGCTTAATTATAAAAGTTAATATCCTCGCCAACGGCATGGGTCCAGCGAGGTAGGTAGGCTAGGCAGGCACCAGGCTGCTGTTCCTCCCCTCACGCTACACACCAACCCCACTCCAGAAACAGCACTTACAAACTTCAAATTAATAATTAAAACAAAATTCTTAATAATATATTTTTCTTATTAAATCAATCTAATTTTTTAAAATATATTAAATTGTCTAAGTCTCAAATATTATTTTCAAAAGTTCCTTTTCATTTTTATTAAATAAAGGAGTATACTCTCAATAAATTTATAAAAAATTCATTAAGATTTCCGTCTTTATAAAATTGAGCGTATTTTTTGTGTAATTTTTATGAATAGTTTCTTTATTTTAAAACATTTCATTTTTAATTTTATTAGAATTAAATTTAAATTTATTTTAAAGTAAAATTTTATTGAAAAAATTTATTCAGATGAATATGTAAAATTCTTATATTTTTTTAATTTAACATTTATTTTAATTTTTTGTGTTATTACTTTAAATCTTATTGTTTTTGTGTCTCGACGTATAAAATTAAACCATGGTTTAACTAAATTTTAATACTGTCGATTGTTATGGTATATGACCATTTGATTTTGTACATTAAAATATAATACCATAAACAATAAGAGAAATGAATTTCTAAAAATCTAATATTTTTATTAAATTTGTGTCTTCGTTATTTTTATTTTAGTATTTAATTTATAAAGTGAAATGTTATCGTTTTTTATAAAAATAAATTAATCATATGAACATATGAAACAATAACCTCTGATAAAAATAACTAGTAATTAGGTGTCAAGAATTTCATTTTTCTGATTACTGAAGTTTGTTTTATTCTAGAGACTGTTCATGTCACCTCAAATTACCAATAGAATTTAATGAAAGAATAAAAATTTTGGATACCAAATAAAAAAAAAAACTTTTAATACAGCAAAATCAAACTACAAAATGGACTCAATAAAAAATTTGAGTGTTCAATGTTAAGCCTTTAATATGTATCATTCGGTTTCATTAGAACAATGTTAAAAAGTTAAATACTGATATAGATATCAAAACGATCATCAACAACCTTAAGGTTACCATTAATTTTGACTTTCTTTTTAATTCATTATTAATGGGTGTATTCCGTCGGGATTTTAAAATCTTTTTCTGATGAAACTTTCCCGTAGTATTCAAAACAAAATTTATAAATATTAAAAAAATATAATATTTAATCAAGGTTGCCAGGAATTCTTTTTAGAGTATAAATTTTGGTTGTATTCAATAGACATTTTAAAACACTAAAAAAAATAACAGAATTGTTTCAAGTCAAGTTACAAATTATCAAATCTAATAAAAAAATAGGTATAAGTAAGACTTCAACAAGTATTTACTTATAAATATGAGTATCGTGAAGGTAAATAATAAAATTATAATATAAGTGTGAGATAAAAATTGTAAGAATAAATATGAATTGAAGTACTATTTTTTAGGATGAATATCTCATTAAGCATTCTCTGTCATTAGGATAAGAGATATAAACAAAACAATGATAAAATAAATATTTTTTTATTGGTGGTTATGATTCATGCTAAATGAAAATATAAGTATATTTATTTTTATTGTATATATCTTGTATGATTATGAATTGGTTTTATTGATGATAATTCACTTACAATGTAACTAAACAGTGTTATGCTTATGCATTCAGATACACCTAAATATGAAAACTTTTCAACAATTCTAAATAAAACATTATTTAATTTTAAGTATGCAGACAATTTAGTTGAATCTATTCTGATTTGAGCATTAAGATCACATATCAAATTATTAAGCAGTTAGGGTATTTATTTTTTCACTGTTATCTATTTGTGAACCATGGATGATTTTACTATTATTTAATTAATATATTATAATTTCATTAATTTTTCAACATTTAAGTAATTGTTTTTTTATTGTTTCTAGGTTATTGCTTTCCAATATATTAGGTGGTTATTATTATTATTATTATTATTATTATTATTATTATTATTATTATTATATATATATATATATATATATATATATATATATATTCAATGATATATTGAGTTTCTTTTTTAAATTTCAATATTATCATGATTGAATCTTACCAACATAACAAACTTATTTACGGGAAAAGATAAAATATTATTCAAAAATTGTGTTTTAAGTATTACAAATTATAAAAAGCACAATAGGCATTATGGTAACTTCAATTTTTTTTTTATATTTTTTCTTAAAAAAATGAAATGGAAAATTGGTAACTTATTGTTTATTAATAAAGTATTTGGTTAAGTTCTATCGTTTTAAATAAAATATGTAGAAGAATCTTTATATATATATATATATATATATATATATATATATATATATATATATATATATATATTTATTTATTTATTTTATTTTTTTTTTTTTTTTTTTTTTTTATTTTTTTATTTATTTTTATTTATTATAATTAAATTTTTTCATATAATTTTTAATATCTTTATTAATGATATTTATATTTTTATTATTTTAAATATATT
>Ga0099824_1007732_pt1 | contig 14090 bp, 9 predicted proteins | sample SiratrowhiteBW_FD_76837 | JGI IMG/M metagenome (GOLD analysis project Ga0099824, IMG submission 76837) | Root nodule microbial communities of legume samples collected from California, USA - Siratro white BW | ecosystem: Host-associated > Plants > Roots > Nodule | place: USA: California...
GCTTCAGCTACGCACACATATATATATATATATATATATATATATATATATATATATTTTTTTTTTTTTTATCTTTTTTTTTTTTTATTTTTTTTTTTTTTTATTTAAATATTATGAAAAATTTTTTTTTTTTATTTTTATTTGAAAAAATTTTTTTTTTTTTTTTTTTTTATGTTTTCTATGATGGAACATTATCAAAGTTTTTATATTTTAATATTGATGAATTTGATCTTCAAATTTTTTTAAAAATTATGAATTGAATCCCTTATAGGTGATAATTTTTTTTAAAAAGTTATAAATATTTTTTTATCTAAAAGTTGGGGATTACGAAAATATGGGAACTTTAATCACCCTTAACGAAAATATTAAAAAATTAAACCATACTATTTTTCTTCTAAGATCTTTTTTAGACTTAGTGTTTAGCACTTTTTTTTTTCTGAAAAAAAAAGGAGCCACAAACGATGTTAAACACTACTTAAAATCAACTTATTATCTTGTTTTACTCCCTTTTATATTAATTAATTATAAGTGACATACAATTAAAAGGTACCACTTTATTTTTGTCTCACGTGTCACTTTTAATTGTGAGAACATGAGAAAGAGTCAAGACAGGTGATTTGACTTGGCATTGCATTCTGAACACCACAGTTTGGATCACTTTTACGAAATTTCTTTCTCTATCAGGGTTACAAGGAGAAGATTGTGGACATAAGAGAAGAAATTCTACGAAAGAGACGAGCAGGGAAGCTTCCAGGGGATACCACATCTCTTTTGAAAGCTTGGTGGCAAGCACATTCTAAATGGCCATACCCCACTGTAAGTTTGGATATACATGTGAATCATATATTATACTTTCGATTTTTATATTCTAACATAAAAAGAAGTGTAATATATATACAGATACATATATTTTTGTGAGCATGACCGAGTCTCTATTTTTAGGAGGAAGACAAGGCTAGATTGGTGCAGGAAACAGGGTTGCAATTAAAGCAGATAAATAATTGGTTCATAAATCAAAGGAAAAGGAACTGGCATACTAATAACCCCTCATCCTCTAGTAACACCAAAAGCAAGCGCAAGAGGTAGGTTAACTGTCATATGATTGTCGTTAAGTTTGAAAAACCAACCTCATGCTGTGTTTTATGGATTAATGTTTGAATTCGTGTAATTTATTCGAATAATATATATATCAATTGGTAGTTTAATTTTGATATACTGTAAGTCTGTAATGTAGAACTTTTCTTCATATCATGACGTATTGAATTTGACTATGTTATTATTAAATGCTATCATTAAGTGGTATCACATCATTAAATAAAATACATTTTTGGATATTGTTTATTTAACTCAATTTTGCCTTGTTGCTTTATATATTGATTGATTTATTTATTTATTTAACGCAATAATCATGTATGAGACATTTCTTCAATTTAAAAATGAGTCGTGATTCATGCATAAACCAACTTGGTCATCAATGGATTAGATTCATGAAATAACGATTCACTTTTAGTTGATTAATTAATTTATATATTTAACACCATAAATATCATTGATTATCTAAAACTTTAATATGAGTTGTGATCCATAAGCCAACTTGGTTCATCAATGGGTAAGATTAATGAAATTTAGACTCACTTTTTCTTGAGTCAGTGTACCTAACCCGCTTGTCATATTGGGTTTAAATTGGATGGAGAGAATTAACTTATCCTTTTTCTTTAAGTCTTTTAAAAGAAAGGTTATTAAGATGGTCGTTGGTAATGGTTTACAGTACTTTAGATTTGTAAAGTGTGGTTTTTATTTATTTATTTTTACCAATTTTAGAAGAAATAAGACTTATCGATTCACAGTGAGTCAGGTCAGGTTATGTATAGCTCACTAAATGAAGCAACTTATTTGACTAATTTTTTCTCTCAGCCTGTCATGTTCAAGTTGAGCAAATCAAGTTCACTTAAATTTACACCTCTAACATCAGCATCGATGTTCAAAATATACCATGGGAAGAAGTAATTAATAAGTAGCATTTTATGTGGATAGGAATAATTGCAGTAATAAAAACTTAAAAAGTAAATTATATATGAAAAAGGAAAATAGGATGGCTTGAAATTTTTCTAATCTTTTATGGCTACATCTGATTACTATTTTTGGTTGCTAGCAGTGCAGGAGAAAGCAGTAATCAGAGCTTCATGTGAAGGGTCGCATATTTTGAACAAAAATTATTGGTATTATTCTTCTTTTATGCATGCTCGCGGGGATGCTCACCGGGGATTCTTAGATCTTCCAGTTAGTTAGCGTGAATCTGAAATTCTGGACTCTGAAACTAAGGAAAAATTTATGATAAAATCACTGTTTAGAAATAGTATCTGTTATAGAAAATTAATCTTGATATTGTTGTATATGAGGCTGCTGCTGCTTGATATCTGATATTGATACTGGCACAATTAAGCTTTTCCTTTTCCTTTTAATGGGTAGCATGCTGATACCTATATATTTTTCTGCTTTTTTAAAAATTTATGGATTAAATGGTTATGATTCGATTCACACATGTTTGTGGTGAACATATGACTAAATTACAATTTACAAATTAATGTCATAATCAACTCAAAAAGATAAATTTTTTATAGTAGAGGAATAAATCTTTATAAGTTCAAAGTTGTTGAACAACTATCTTAAGTAGTAACACCTAAATGTAGTAAAAAAAGTTCCAATTTTATTTCTATATTTTTCTTTTGTTAATTACTATAAACAAGACTATCAAGTTTTTTGGTTAATTACTATATTTTTCTTTGCAATCATTAAGTACATACTTGATTGATCTCGAGAAGATTTAATTTAATATTTTGTGCTTTAGGTTTCGATTGCATTGTAACTCTGATTCAAATAAGATTTCTTGTCAAATGAATTATGATATCAATATTGACATATGAAAAAAAAGGTTAATTACAAATATCGCTCGTTTGTAAACCATCAACAATTATGGTATAAATATTGGATAGTATTCGTGACATAGTACAATTTGTTCTTTTTAGTTTTAGCAGAAGCTCAATATAGTAGAGTTTTTTGTGAGAATTCTATGCCAAATTTATTTATATTACACCCTAAACATTGGTTGAATCATGCATTCCATCTTTCAAGACTTTTTGCCTCATTTTTATAATAATTTTTGCGCCGGTTTGGTGATAACTTTTAGTTCCATATTGCGTGTAATTTTTAGAAAGAAATAATAATGACATATTTTATTCGAGATTTTAAATATAGATTTTTTTTTCTTTCTTTGAGCATCCATCTGTTGTAGTTACGATAGTAATGTATATAATACTCCTCGCAAAGTATTAAAAAATTAAAACAACACGTTACTTAGGTATATTGTTTTAACTTACAATATCTAGTATTAAACAAATTTTATGAGAGCTTTTACTAAGAAGTTCTAGTATTTTACTGGTGAAACTTACATAAAATTCATACAATTCATACGCGTAGTGTTTGTATCCATTCAAAAGGTGCACAATGTAAACTTGTCATCTATAACAATATATTACGAGACTTCTTCATTGTACATATTAACTTTTTTTTAATTACCTTTAGTTTATATATAAGTTAACTAATTTTTATACAAGTATTCCATTAAACTCTTTTTAACTTCTCATCCATCAGAAAAAAAATAAGATAACTTTAAAATATATTTTAAACGATTTACTTTTCATAATTTTTTAATTACAATATTTAGTAATTATTCAGATTTTTTATATAATTTTAAAAATGCTAACACTGTGGACGAGGTCTATGTTTTCAATATTATAGGAATTGCGAATGAAAAGTATTTGGCATACATAAACCAAAGGAAAAGTATAAATTATTTCCGACGCCTCCTCAATCCAACGCGTTTACTTTTGGAGTGAAATCCCAATATGTCTAGAATTTCAAATGTGACTTCATTTCATCCTCAAAAAACTAATGGTTTGCGTGAACAATCCAAATTCTTTTCTTCCATCTCTATCACAAGAAGAGGATATTGTTCAAACTAAACTTTGCCTGGTGGGTACCCTCTTCTACTAGTTTTCTTTTCACGTTTCCATTCAGGAAAGTTTAGCAAGAGGAGAGAGAAATTAAAAAAAAATCGGATTTTTATTAAAAGTGGTGGGAAAAGAACATACCATCTCCACACAATGAATGATAATCACAAGATTAAGATCACAATCATGTAAAAACAAGTTTAGGCAACAACAATAGATGTTTTTAAGAAAAGAAAAACATGCAGGCACGTGTATCATGATTCATTTTGGCGGCGTCCCGGAGCAGCAAACCTGGCTGAGAAGCTGTAAGGCATGCCTTCATCTTCACTCTGAGCCCCACTATTGAAGTTCAGATTATAGCTTTGTTCATCATACTGGAACCTGTTTCTTTGCTGCTTCATCTTCTTCCCATACCCACTTATCTTTCTTATGAAAGTTTTCCACTTGGGACCTGCAATCACTTCTGAGGCCTCTTTTGCCTTCCTTAGCTTCTCCACCACCCATGATTCTCCCTCGCCCCTTTTCTCATCAAGCAGCCCTTTATCCTCTTCGTCACTTTCTCGCCACCATTTCTTTATGTCAAAACCTCTGAAGCATCCACATCCGCAGCCACTGTTGCTGGCTTCATCGAAATATTCCTCACGTTCCATTTCCATCACCAATGGCCTTGCCTCGTGAGATGTCATGTTTTCGTGTGAGAGGCCTCTGGTTGTGGCGGCTTTTAAATTTGAGTAGAGATTTATAGGAGAAGAGAGATGCAGGAGGAAAAGTCAAAGAAAATTAGGAGACACTTTTGGACTTTGAATTTGGAAGTTTCCAAGCAAATATCTTCCTATTCCATGGAGATTTTGCTTTCACAATAAGATTGCTTTAGCATGTTAGTGTATGTTAATCTAAGTGTAATATTTAATATTTAGGTTTTATGAGAAAAAAAAAAAACTGATTAAAATATGCCGATGTGATTTGATGAAACCTTAAAAGGAAGTTCTTTCATTTCTAAGTAGAGAAAAATTAAAATATAAATAGAAAAATAGTTTTATAAAATTAATCGTTGAAACAAAATTTAAAAAGGAAACGTTGGGTGATGAAGTTGAGTTAAAATAAGATAAAACTAAAAATAAGGCTTTGAAGACACTAACAGTACTCATTGATGATATATTACTAGCCTCGAAGTGAAGTTAGGATGATTAATATTTTAAATCTGACTTACCCACACGGCGCCATGCTCAATTATTGCAACCGTGGCACACCTTGGACCAAGACATAAAACACACCTTCCACGCGATATTCACAATGAAAATTCATTGAATGCACGCGATTTAAACACTACAGGTACAACTTTTTACAATTTTAACAAGTAATATCAGAATATTGACAGTTTTTCTCTTATCTCCTTTTTCTTTACTCACACTCATATGACACGTTTCGTGTTGAGGGTTGGAAGTAATAGAAAATATGCAGTAAAACTAAAACCTACACTTAATGACAACCTCGGAGGTACCTATCTTTGTGAACCAATTAACGAATCATTCCTTCCCCTATAATATGCAATTGGATGAAAAAAACAAATTAAGGAAAAATCATTTGTGGAGTTGAGTGTGCAATGGAGAGTGTTGCAGCTGTTGGTTTTGTCCTTTGGGAGAGTTTTGTCCTTTGGGAGAATTTTGTCCTTTGGGAGAGATCTTGGCCGCTATAGAACGCAATTCATTGGCAATCTCAGTGAAGGTTGGTCTCTCTGATGGCTCTGATGACCAGCATCTCTCCATCAACAATGTCCATTCTGGATCACAAGATTCTGGAACAGGAGGACGCAAAGTGTTGCTCACGATACCACCTGAATATTTTTTAGTAACCCCATGTGCAACCGATCAATTTAACTTAAACCTTGATAATTAATCACAAAATTGGATTCAACAGAAAAGTTACCAATAATAGCACCATAGTGCAAGTCAGCGTATGGCTCCTCTCCAGTCAAGAGTTCCCACATCACAATGCCAAATGAAAATACGTCAACCTAAGCAAATATCAAAACACAAGCCTTGCATTTAGAGGGTGATAAACTATGAAGGTATCAAAACATCAACCATTCAAACTGATTAAGCTAAAGCATAAACCTTCTCTGAAACAAGGCTGCTGCTGCCGTTCAGCAATTCTGGAGCCATCCACGGCAGAGTTCCTCTCACCCCACCAGAGATCAGTGTCTGACATTTTACTTTGGACAGACCCAAGTCTCCAACCTGATATCACATGTATAAGTGTAAAAGATAAACTAACTAATGAAGGATCAATCATCAATTGCACCACGCTACAAGTAGAGCTGTTTTGACCCAGAAAGCAAGCATTGAAGATCGAAAATCGGTTAACAAAAAATCAAGGAGAGAAAGTGATGGTACTAGATCTTGCAAAAATGGAACTAGGAGCAAATTCTAAATCTTTAAGAGAATGGATGTTTTGATCCAGCGCAAATTGATGGAACAGCCAGTACAAGACACAGTAGTCATGTTTTGTATATTTGAGAGCTCTCAGATAACATATCTAGATTTTGTAGATTATTCTTTCACATTGAGAGGAAAAATTCATTTGACCATCCCATGATTAAGTCCTGACAATATAGGCTGAGTTTCAAAACTTAATAACTGAAAGGGAACAAGAACCCTCTTGCTTTTTGGGGGCAAACCACAAAATAAAATTCTTAAAATTTGGTTTTCGGGCTAATTCCACACACAACCTATTAAAAGGGTGAAGATTACTCAAGTTTTATAAAATCTATTTGAGTCATATTTCTAATCAATATGGAACTAAATCAGCACTCTTGAGACTGCAATTAAGATACTCCCCAAAGAGACCGTAAATAAGGTAGGCTAGAGGTAACTACAATTTTCTGAGTTAGGTTTAAACTTTAAAGTAATACGGAGATTTCCAATCCAAATGTCATCAAGTATGAAATAAGCCATGAGTATGAAGATGAGCAAGTTAGGTTATTAAAAAAAAATCACAAATTGTAGCATTTTAAATACTAATTCAAAACACAAATATGCTAATGGCTTATGATATAAACATACTTTATTCATCATCCCCCAAGAGGATAAAATTATCCGAACACAGAAACTACCAAGAGAACAGAATAAGAGCGTCGAAAATATCAGTCAGAGAAATTACAGCAGAGCCAAGGAGCCATGACTTTCAATGCTAAACATTTTTTCAACGAGAGGCAAACTGATGCCAACCAGTACGCAATAGATAATCTTATGTGAAAAGCCAGTCCTACAAATTCATAGGGTCAAAGTTATATCCTTAGTTTTAAGTCAGGTGCATCAGCATCTGCAAGTTAATGACTCGTCTTCGAAGGAATATCCAATATTCTCTGTTTTGTTTTCATGATACCCATCCAGACACTGGAGTGCAAATCTGCAATCACTGATTTCCCTCCAAAAATAGTGCTATATATTTCTAACTAATGTATGACTTTCTCCTTTTGCATATTAAGTTTCATTTGTGTCATCTGTGATTCACTCACTCATTCAAAACGTAGCCTATACAACAAATATAATTATTCAAACAATACATAAGATATGACATGTCTAAGGTACATCCACATATTGTAAAAATTCGTAAAACATAATATATAATTGGCATTCTGAAATCCAAATTATGAACATACTTCTATTGCACACTTCAATATCTTATATGGGTATTGAATATTCATAACTTGATTTAAAGGCTTGGATACTAGGCTAATATTTATGGTTGAAGTATCCAATCCAAGAGTATTGGCATCAAATACAAATACACAACGCAAATTAAAGTATCGGTGTTTCATAGAAATCACATGATGCCAAAATAAACTTTCACCACAGCCAATTTGTACCTATGCCTGGTTAACAGATATATCTAGATCTTAGACAAAGTCAAACTAAAATATCATAAACAATATTTTAGTACTTTTGATGGGTCAAATTCCTTAAATTGGACTAAAGCAGCAAACTGATCATTCTATCTCATCAGGATCCATCAAGGTAAGCCACTTCAGTATATTTCAAAGACTTTAATGGAGGATAGGTTATACATTAATAAGAACCTAAATCCTAAACATGCATGAAAGAAAATGTGCAATCTAACATATCTCATACAAAATACTGAAAGCATATCTACCCCACAATAAGATGCAACGGAACAAGATTCTTGATATGACAACATCAGTATCAAGCATTTTAACCTTGCATATTGGGCGGTGTGGATCTCTGAGATTAACAAGCAAGTTGTCACTTTTCAAATCAAAGTGTACAATGTTTTTTCCATGTAGGTACTCCATGCCAAAGGCCACGTCCATTGCAATCAAAAGTCGCTTGCGCTTGTCAAGATTCCTAATATGATAATATTAGCATCAAGCATTTATCAATAGGGAAACATATTAACTCAGGGCAATGCAAAGTAACTAATAGACAAAAATGAGCATATACAAGGAACATGCCCGTGAGTATATGCAGATATTACCTCTCACTCTTCTGCAAGGCATTTCTTAAAGAACCATTAACCATATATTCAGTAACTGTTGCCACAGAACCCCCGGGGCCATCAAGCACAACACCGTAGAAAGCTACCACATTTGGATGGTGCAAGTCAGCAAGCTTGATTGCCTCATTCCAGAAGTCATTTCTCTGTTTGATGCATAAACCGAGAATCATTGTAAGTTAATTCTTAGGTCATGGAAGAAAGTTGGAGAAAATGGAAACAAAACAATAAATGAGACACAAACCATGCGCTCCTGCTCTGAAGGCTTTCCCGCAAAACACCTATCAGTAATGCGCTTGATTGCAACATCAGTGCCCCTCCATTTTCCATGATAGACGGTCCCAAATGTACCAGAACCCAGTTCTGTCTGTTCTTCAAGATCACAGTTCTTTATAACCTAGTAAAGTCCCACCAACAAGGTGTTATCTCTACTGCGCTGCGCTGAGCTGACAACATAAAATCATAAAGGGGAACATGAGAAAGACATCCAACCTGTAATTTTCCAAAACCTGATGCTGGAAAGCCAAAATTTGTCTTTTCTAGTTGCTTGCTCCTGACATCCTAAAGGGAGAAAAAAAAAACATCATAATAATTCTAATAATACGTCATCGTAGAGGTGAGTGGCATACAGAATAGTAGACAATATCACCTGAGTTTTATGTCCACAATTTACATCCATTAGATTATTTTGAACACTGCCATCTTCAATGTTATCACAGCAGGAAACATCTCTGGAATCCAAGTCAGAATTTGATGGATGTCTTGAGTGCAAAACAGAAGCTGCTACATTTTCCGCAACAGCTTGGAGTTGTTGGTCTTCTGCTGAACCTTCAACGAAGAAACAAAAACATGAAGAGTAGATGCTATGGGATCCACTACAATCTATCAGCAACAAAATTACTTATTTTAGGACTTCAACAATTTACGGACCTTTGGCAGACCGACCATGTTCTAAAGTTAAATTTTGTTTGAATGACTGATAGAGGCTATCATCCAACTGGGCTTGTTCGCCAAAGTTACCAGGATCCTCACGAAAGGGATCCTGACAAGAATAGGTCTCTTTCTTCAATGCAGCTTTGCTAGGTCTAGCAGGTGGAAAGAAGGTACCATGCTGTATATTCCATGGATCCTGATTGCTGAAAAGTGAGTTCGGAGTATCCTGCACATCTCCAAACCTTACAGATGGGGATGATGTAGATAGTGCTGGATCGTGGGTGTGGGGGTTTCCAATATTCGGTTGAGGATTTGAGCCAGGAATGCCCCAAAAAGGGGGTTGTGTAGCCTCATTGTGTTCCCCTGACCTGGAATTTTGCCTGTAAGAAGTTTCCACAGAAGAACAAGGCAGCACGCCTGCCATCTTATTTTGATTTGCATCAACTATCAACTTTGACCTGCCAAAGTTGTTATCCAGAATGACCTCTTCCTCTACAGATTTCTGAGTGTTGTAACCTAAATTATCATTCCCGCTGGGTTTATCAGCTGGCAGAAAAGAGTAGTCATTACTTACATAAGCATCAGAATTGTGTATCTTGAAGGTGTCCATCTTTCCATCAATAGGTTTTAGATGGTCTTGTCTAATCCAATTATCTATCTCATCTGATTTAGAAATAACCCGAGTACGTTCATCAGTATATTCATTTGGAGATCCTTGAATCATGCACTCTGAAGTTCGTATAGATGTTCCATCAACTATAGACATATCACTATTCACAGGTTTGTTAATAAGCACATCCTGTTTAACCCAGTTTTCAACTGGTATCATGTGTTGGTCGCCAACATCATCTAAATAAGACAGTGCTGCTGTTGCCATGAGCTCATCATTTGGAGATTGTTTTCTACCTTCCAATGCAATTTTTTCCTGGAAACATGAATTGCCGGGATGATCAAATTCTTCTGGCTGTGGATCAATATTATGAGAAAGCCCAGTGGTCTCAGTCTGATGAACTCCATCAGGAGGTTCCTGTTTGCCAACGACCCTGGGTCTGGTCCCAGCCCCTTGTTCAGCAATGCCTTCTTTCAACGGCGCCATCACCACTTGCATAATCCTATTTGGTGCTTGAGCTTTTATGTTGTCCTCCATTGGGAAGCTATAGTGACTTGGGGTTGAATCAGGAACAGGACCTGCACCACCACTACGCTCATCCTGAACTACTGGATCTGAATGTGCATGAGGTAGTTTTGTCTGACACATAGAACATTCCTCGGTTCTTCGGAATTTCTCAGGGCTAGTTACCTGTTGTTGAGGTAATAGTCCATCAGAGATAACAACGCGCTCTTGTGAAGGAACCTGAACCCAGCCATAATTGCCTCCAACTATGACAGGTGGTACTTGACCCACTGGAACCTGGTAAGCGTTGTAGCTACGTTCAGCAGGAAGCTGGATAATCCTTACCCCTGACGTATTTTCATCATGGTATTGATCCAAAAGATGTTGCTGTGGTTGCACCAACTGTTGTGGCTGAATAACATTCGGTCTCACACCAGCGTGAGAAGATTGTTGAGCCACAGGCATTTGTACCCCAGGGATGACCTGATGATGGAATGCTAAGCCGGGAGTATTATCAGAAAACTGCTGTTGTTGCCTGAAGACAGGTCCAGTCTTTCCTACAAGCTGAGGGTTTGTGAACCTCATCTGTGAAGTAACCTGGACACAGTCTTGATGGTTCATAACCTCCTGGCTAGGATCAACACAAGGCTGCAAATAAGGTGAAGGGGCTGGAACTTCTATTCCACCTTGCTGCAATCCAAAAGGCTGCTGGGGCAAAGCAGCAGGGACAGACCTTTCTAACTCAACCTCATTCTGAAAATAAGGACTGGCCCTAGCCACAGGCATGGCAATCGAAACTGCAGAAACACCCGAGTAAACCGGTGCACTGGCCTCTGAAATCACCATATTAGCACTTGAGTCTGAGGAAGCCACTGCCACATTCTCTTTAGGTGATGACAAGGGCACCCCGGTGACATCCCCTTGACCAATAATTGAACTATCAAAAGTCTCAGCCCCGCTCAAATCCGAATTCTGGGTTGAAGCAGCACTTGTAACACTCCCCTTCCTATTGATCCCACCACCAAACCCAGTCGCCTCTGTCATACCAATCCCATTCACAGCATCAAAATATTTCTGCCCGGTATCCTGCAAGTCCCCCAACTGCATCCCACTAGAAACTTCGCTCTCCGAAGCAGAAAACAGAAAAACTCTTAGTTTTGCAGAACCGTCGGGAGATCTCTCAACCAACTTATCATACTCTTCCATCATATTCTCAACATCATCGTGACATGACACGGACACCAAGGCATCAAGATCCTCCTCAGGAAGCTGATACTTGATAACCACGGCGTGCCCATAAGTGTCAACCATCTTCTGCACCAAATCATTGAAACTCACATCCTTCCTAACACTAATGATCCTTGTTTGCCCCCCAACATATCTCAACATTCCATCACTAGGCCTAGGCAAAATCTTCCCTCCAAAACTGCACAGAAACTTCACCTTCCTCCCGGCCGCCGAATCATCACCGCCACCACCACCACCCTCATCCCCGCCACCGTGATCGCTGCCACTCCCGATCACTCTGCTTCCCCGAAACCCGCCGACACCATAACCAAAACCATTCGCATCATTGCAGGCCTTGTCCAATCCATTACACCCCACAAGCTTCCCCAAACTCAAAGCATTCCCGGGCACGACGCGATTGCCAAAGCTGGAAGCGCCGTAGTTAAACCCATACGCCGCGGCAGGGCTCACGTTGGCATGCGCAATTGGGCGGACGCACCACGTTGCACAGCCGGCGGAGGCCGCCGGCTGGTAGAAAAGCTCGCCGACAGAATTCGGCGTCGGCGGCGTGACGGTGGCCGGCGAAATCATCGGCTCCTCCGCCATCGCGGCGGCCACATTCAACGGACGGAGATCCAACGGAACGGAATTCTGATCAAACGCCATGGCTGAAAACAAAAAGTCTAAATCGTGATCGCAAGGAAAGTAATGAAGGAGGAATGAATGTTGTCGTGGGATGTTGATTAAGGATTATCGATTAACAATTAATGATTAGTTTATTATAAGTGGAATTAAAACCCTAGTAAAATTGGGGAAAAATAAGAGCGCAAAAAGAATTGAAGGTTGAAGGTTGTAGTAAGAGTGATGAAAGACAGAGAATAAGAGAGAGAAAGAGAAAAATGGTGAATTCCCCGAAAAGGAAAAAATGGAGAGGAACGGTCACAAGCGTAAACAATTAATCCTTCTCAGTCTCACTCGCCCCACAAATCAGCCTTCTTTTTTGCTCTTTTTTATTTTTTTTAATTTAATCACATCTTTCTTTCTTTCTTTCTTTTTAATTTAATCAAATCTTCCTTCTTTCTTTCTTTTTAATTTATATTCTTTTTCTCATTCTTCTGTCGCTGCTGCTGCCACATATGGAAGCACGCCACATCGGAAAAAATGGGGAAATTTTTCATCTTTTCCCGCCAAAACGACAACGGCAACGCCAGAGGAGGAAGGAGGAGGCCCAATATTATTTAATAATATTTTTTTTTATTTAATTCACCTGATTTATTATGGGATCAAATAAAATGTAATAGCTATTATCTATAAATAATAAATAATTATAAGTTTTTAATTTGAAGTTTTGAGTGTTATTTTATTTGTGGGCCCACGTTACGAGTCATGGGGCCTTTGGTTTGAGCAATAGAGTAAAGGGTCCACCAAATCTTTTTTTCACACCAAACCAAACTTTCTTCCAATTTTTTTCTCTTTTTTTGTTTTCAAGACAGAAATTTTTCACATGAACCACTTTGAAACAGTGAACTTATTTTCAGCAGTTAACTACTTAACTTGAAAAATATATTTTATAACAAATATTATAAAAAAACACGTACACTTATCTCTAAAAGTTAATTTCATATTTAAAGCAGTTAGTTGATAATTTCTGGCATTGTATAGTTTATCCTTTACTTTAAGAAATTTAGACCATTTATTATAAATTTTAATAATTAACTTTATAAAAGAAAGATGTATTGGTTTTATCTACACTGAAAATATTATGTGTGCGTGTCCTGTTTTAAACCAAACTTAAATTAGATGTTTATTGATGTAATAGGTGAAGTTGGAAGTTAATTTGTAGGAAACGAATTAAAAATAGAAAGTGTGATAAATTACGTTATAGATAAGGATATTGTATTATATTTATTTTTATAAGATTTATTTGTTTTGTTTCTTTGTGAAGGAAATGAAGTGGCACATTAGAACTCATCGCCCAAAAGAAGGTAAAAAGGTAACCCAACAAGAAAGTCCAATTAAAAGATTTGAAAGTGGGTAGTGAAGAATCAAATAGTGTTAGTTGTTGGTTATGTGAATCTTTTGGTAGGGTTAGTTACCCTTTCATAAGATAGTGACACTATAAACTCTTTAATCAAGTTTCATCAAAGTTAATATAGAATAGAGATTAAGGTTCCCCCATAGGACCAAAAGAGAAAAAAAAAAAAAAAAAAAAAAGAAAGGAAGAAAAAAAAAAAAAAAGACAAAAAAAAAAAAAAAGTTTAGGGAAAAAAAAAGAAAAGAAAGGCCTCCACCAC
>Ga0099824_1007735_pt1 | contig 14083 bp, 8 predicted proteins | sample SiratrowhiteBW_FD_76837 | JGI IMG/M metagenome (GOLD analysis project Ga0099824, IMG submission 76837) | Root nodule microbial communities of legume samples collected from California, USA - Siratro white BW | ecosystem: Host-associated > Plants > Roots > Nodule | place: USA: California...
GTAAGTTGTGAACCGGACGCCACCCCGTCCGGTTGTCATAAGGTAAAAAAATTACAAACCGGATGGGTGGTAGGTGGACCTCATCCGGTTTGTAAATTTGTGAACCGGATAAGGGTGTCATCCGGTTCACATTTTTCCAAATTTTTTTTTAAAATGCATTGTGACAAATTGGTGAGGAGCATTAATGTGTAAAAAAAAAATGAATAGTCTCTTCTTTTGCTGCTGTGTTTACTTCTCATTCCAATTTCTAACCCCAACCCCATCTTAAATGAAGAGTCTTTCCTCTCTCCTGCTATTTCATCAATTCATTGGTTCATTAGGTTTCATAAAACTAAATTAATAGGCAAATGAAGAGTTAAAGAAGAGTATCCTCTGCTGCATTTCACACAGAGTGTCTCTTTGACTCTTCATTTGCCTTAATTAAATTAATTTAATTTTATGAAAGCCAATGAATGAATTCTTGGAAAGCAGAGACTCTTCGTTTAAGATGAGGTTGGGGTTGAAAATTGGAATGAGAAGTAAATACAGCAAGAGACTTTTCATTTCTTTTTTACTTTCAAGTATTAATTGGATGGTGATAGGTAACAACCAACTCCTCTGCTCCTCCTCAATCTATATTAATTTTAATTGGGTGGTGATAGGTAACAACTAACCAACTCCTTATCCGGTTCACAAATTTACAAACCGGATGAGGTCCACCTACCACCCATCCGGTTTGAAATGCACAAATTTACCTTATGACAACCGGACGGGGTGGCGTCCGGTTCACAACTTACAAACTAGATGACACCCCCCATCCAGTCCATCCGGTTAACAATTTATGAACCGGACGTCAGGCTGTCCAGTTCTTAAATTTCAAAAAATGAGAACCGGATGGTCTCATCCGGGTGTTCTACCAGAAATTTCAAAATTGTTTAATAAAAGAAGAGTATTTGGATAATTTTAACAAGGGCAGTTGTGAAATTAAAATTTTGTATGGGAATACAGGAAGAAGGTATAGGGGTGGAGGAAGAATTTGTCGAAAATCAATGCTCACAAATAAGGTCATTCGTGCCTTCAAAAACGAATTTGTCAGTTTCTGAATGGGTTCAAGACTGTTCTTGAATTTGATTTTTGATAAAAAAAAGTAATTTTTTTAATCATTCATTACTTGTGTTATTAGAGGTAAATTAATCTAAGATAAAATTTTAGAATATTTATATATAAAAAAAAATCAATATAAATAAGCAAATTTTATATCAAAAAAGATCAATACAGATTAAATTATTTTAGAAAAAAAACTAATTTTATCACTTATTCAAACAAAAATTATGTCACAAAAATTCATTGGTTATTTTTTATTTGTTATTGTCCTCATCTAAGCTATTTTGGATTTGATGATGTGTTTAATAAAAGGGAAGCTGTGAAGGATGACATTCTTATAATCCAAGACCAAGCAGTACAAGCCCATAAATTTTTGTATTTAGGTGATTAGTCCTACTTTAATAATTTCATCAATAAAACAACAATTAGTTAATATCCTGTATTCAAATTTTCATCAATAAAACAACAATTAGTTAATATTCTGTATTTAAATGTCCATGTACTTGAACATGGTCAACATGGTCAATCTAAGAAAGATGGAATATAAATAATGAAATTCTTGAAGAATAAAGGACAATTTTTAAAAGTTAGTAAAATAAAATAAAAAAACCTTAATAACAGTATAATTATGTATTTTATTATAAATATTTGTAATTTTCGTAATTTTTTATCGATTAAACTTACAGCAAAATAATTATGTATCAAGAAAAAAACAATTTTGTCAATAATTGTACAAAATGACAAAATAATTCTTTTATAATATATTATTACTATTATCATGTTAAAAAGTTAAGGTACCCGTAAAAAAATTGGAAATTAATACACAAAGATAAACATGAACTGACAAAAATTCAAAATAAAATTATTTTAAAATAAAATATGAAACTAAGAAAAAAAAAGTAAGGTTCATGAAAGCAAAAGTAAGAAAAAATTGGTTTTGAATTTCTTGGCACATTAGCATGCTACAATATCTCAATATTTCTCATACCATTTCACTACACAAAACAAAACAACTTTATTCATTATTACTGTCTTCCTTCTTTCTATTCAGAATCAGATTCCATGTTGCACATTGCTTTCAACCCTCCTGATCTCTGATAAAATAGACACAAATTTGGTTTCTTTGGTTATGTAGAGAAAGAAAAGAAAACACTAACTATTAATTTTATGTAGCAAGAACATAAATTGCCTTACCTTTTTGGATATCTTCTCCATAACTTCATATCGTTGCACACTAAGTTTGCTCAGCCATGTACCTGGACTTACCACCTGCAACACACTCCAAAATCACCAAAAACTTAGATATACATGACATTTCCAAAGTCATGAATAAATTATGTATTGAAATTGTCTAGAAACCGAGAAATAATAATAATATTAAATATAATAATGATGTTATTTTGCATTATATTATTCCTTTATATAGCATCTTGTAAGACACTAACTTATAAAAATAAAAAAAATTTGCTTTTGCCTTTAAATATATATATTTGCCAATAACAAACAATACATTCATGACAATGTGAGTCTTATAAAATTTATGTATTGGAATATATATTAAAAAATAAATAAAAATGAAAAGTAATATGATACAGTAAAACCCACAAAAATAAAATTAAGACCTCGTAATAAATTCTTAAAATGAAAATACTATTATGTCTTTTTTTTTATTAAATAAAGATGGCACTCAAAATATTGAATGAATATGGATATGTTTGATTTAAATTTTTTTATTAATATAAAAACAAATGAATAGTTTTATTATTAAAATAAGTTAATAGTCAAATTCATATTGTAAATTTTATATCCAAGATAAAAGCTACTTAACAATTGCATCAAACTTTAGAATTACGCTGGACTTGGAATCAATTTGTCAACATCATATCAAATATGTAAAAAACTATTTAAGATTATAGTAATTGATACGTTAACGTAATTTTAGAAAATCAGATCGGAAACCAAACGTGTGTTAATTGACATCTTAAAAAGAGAAAAGTAAAGAAGTGTAAATATGAGGAAAAATATATTTTATAAACAACAAACTATTTAATAATTAAAGAAAAAAGAGAAAAGGAGAACGAAATGTACCAATATTACGAATGAAAATATCTTAAAAAAATAATAAGTAAATATTTATGGGTAATCTATTAACAATTTAGGAAATTTTTATTACAAGAGTTATATTTAGGGTCATAAATTTATGACTTGAGTTTTAGGAGATCAATATACTGAAGTATGCTGAGCAATAAAAATAAAAAAAAAATACTTCTTTTAGTTAAAAGAAACATTTATTTTAAAGAAATATTTAATAATAATAAATATTTTTATATTAAATATAAATAACATCTCATTAAATGAAGTGTTATAATACTTTTGTAATTAAGAAAAAAATAATATAAGATCTTAAGAATATTGTAATATAATGAGACACGCAATAAATAAATTAAGACATTGCAATGAGATACCTTTTTATCTGTTAAAGCAAATTGGAAGGAGTTGAATTTTATAATGTTTATTAAATCAAAGTTTAATATCTAAATCTCTTTCTCTATAAATTAAATAGGCGTGAGAGAAAAAAAAGTTAAATAGGCGAATTTTAAAAAAATTAAATATCATTTTCCTTTTAAACGTGTATAAATTTAATAAAACTTTAACTATAATTATGTCACAGATAAACTTTTACAGAAAATCGTGTCATTTATTGTTTTAGAGTCATCACAACTCATACAAAACGTTTCATTCAATCTCTTAATTAGTGTCACGTGATGGAAGTTTTTGTTTGTTTACTTCCGTTAATCAATTAGGTTTAAATATTTCTAATGTGTATGAATGGTTTGGATTAGACAACGCAAGCTAAACCAAAAAGAAAAAGAGAAGAGAATAAAAGAATAAATTTTATTATAGTTAATAACTTAATTGTTTTATTTTATATAATAATAATATGAATAAAATATTTTAATAAAATTAATCATTTAAAAATATTTATAATATAATCGATTATTGTGTGAAAAAATTTTGTATTATGACATCTAAATTAAAGAAATGAAATTATAGTGAGGAAAAATGTAAAGCAAAAGAGTTGATGGCGAAGGCTTACATTGATGTTGCGTTGCATGAATTTTGACCTCCTTCTGGATATTGGAAGTTTTGAACCTTTGAATACCAAAAAATCTTCCTCCTTCTCCTTCTTGGTCAAGCCAATCATCAACTTCTTGGGTACCCAAATTGCCTTTTCCTCCTTTCCTGAGACTGATCCACCACATGCCATGTCTAATGTCACCACCAACTTCTTATCATGCTCAATAACATCATTGCTACCTCTCTCTGTCATATCATACACATCCCTGTCTGCTGAGCCAATTTCCTTGCTTTGGCCCTCTCTCATAGCAATTGAAGTATCTCAATTCCTAAATAAGATAAATAAAAAAAACACAAACCATGAATATAATCCTTATGTTTGTTTGTAAACCTTTATTGACCTAAAACATTATAAATAGGGGACCAAATATATATATGCATTGAGGAATCCTTTTTCTATTGGAAAAAAAATTAAACAGATAGTAACTTTAGGGGAGTGTGGGTTTATGAAATTTACCTTGTGGTTTGATCGAGATTGCAAGATTAGAGTTGGGGATATCAACGGATTTTGAGTAAAATATGGGTTTTTTTCTCTCTCATACTTCTTATAATCAATGGGTTTTGAGTCAAATATGAGCTTATTTTTTGTCGTTTGTACAAGCAGGGTCGGTGGGTCACGTGTGTTCATTTAATTTATTTTACTTCCTAAGATAAAAGGTTTAAATGTGTTATGTGTGAGATTTATGCACGAAATTTCTTATAAGGGGCACGAGTTATGTAACGCATAGTATCTCATGTGTATCTTATGAACATAAGCCGTGAGACACACTATATGTAATACTTACATCTCTTTGAATTCTTAAATGGATCTCAGAAAAAATCTCATATCTTTATATTTCATCAAAAATTATTTATTACGTCATAATAATTATTAATTTATAAAATAAATAAAATTATTTATACCATTATTTTGAGAATTTTTTTGAATAATATAAAATAAAAAAAGAAACATATAATTAAATTTAAGATGCTGAAGATAAGTTAAAAAATTATGATATCAGGTGTGAAAAATACAAAGGAGATTAAAGTTGGAGTATAAAAAACTGCTGTAAGCTATATATATATAATGAAATGTTAGATAATGGTAGATTTAACTTGGCAGAAATAAAATTTAAATAGCTTCCATAATATTTAAAGGTCATTTTCGATATAAATTTAATGGCAGGACAGACATTATAGGTAACAGTATAGTAACTATGTAAGACTTGAGAAGTAAGTAACCAAAAAGAAGAGTAAAGTATTGTTGAGTCCCAATATAATACAAAGATAAGTAGAATGTTCTCATTAATATTAAACAATATTTTGCATCATACGTGGTACTAGAATAATTATACAAAATGTTGTAAATTCTGTTACACAGTGACAAGGGAAAACCCTGTCTGGCATTTGCCTACTGAATCGAAACACATTTCTATCCTGTGTTTGCATACAAAGCAATTGGTCCTTCATCCCTCCTAATGCCATAAATGCCACCATCCCTTGTAAATGGATGGATTATACTAATGCAGTTGCTTTACTTGTTTGGTTTAGCGCTTCAAATGTGATTTGAAACTGGTGCAGTTGGAACTTTCACATTCCAAACGTGACAGGTTTCCAAACACAAGCAATAAATACAACACTAAAATATAAAGAACTATAGACCCTTCTTCCCAATCCTAGTAGTGTCCCAATTGCATTTACAGAGGCGGGACAAGATATGTATGTACAACCATATTACACAATGTAGCAATGATCATACTTTGGTCTTTACCAGTGCACATTACAGGAATTATGCACTGAAACCCTTATTGAGAGAACTCCAGGGATTGCCAGGAACAGTGACACAAGCTTGTGCTGAGGCTTCAGCCATTTGCTCCTTCTTTATTCCTACATTGCAGATGTTCGCAAAGGACCTCATGTGTTTCATCCCGTACTGAGACAAGGATCCACAATGTGTCTCAAAAGTCCTTACCTGCATTAAAAATAGATGAGGATGACCCTTATTTTCTCTTAAACCAAAGTGATCCACAAAAGAAACCCAACTCTGTTTCAAGTTCAACAATGTTTGCCCTTTTTCACGTTCAAAGAGGTTATTTTGCAATTAGAAAACCCATCACAAACCATAGCTACATCATTGCTTCAAGGTCAAGCTAAAAAGGCACTATCTAATTCTACTACACCATACTTAGTCATGAAAAAATCTATCTATCATATTGGCTTCAGAAAAATGATACCATGGTTTTCAGGCAGTCCCAGTCATCAACAAGTGCTGATCCAGCCGGTCTAACAGCATTCAGTACTTCAGGAGCCTTTTCAACGCCAAATAAAAGCTTTCCAACAAGTTCCACACTGTCGTCTATATGCATTCTGTGAGACATTACTTCCAGAACTTGTTTCTGAGCTTCATTTTTCCTAGGACCCTCCGGAGCTTTGCGGTACTGGCAATAAACAGTGTAGATGAAATTAAGATAAAACATAATAAGCAAATTTTTATCACCCACAAAATAAAATGTGTCATCAGATTACAACCTTCATTTTCTAGTGGTTTTAGCATTTAGTGCCAAGTAGCATCAAGGCATGAGATGCAGATAACTTTCCATATGTGATTTAAGCAAACCATAAGTTGTGTTCCCATTATCAGTATATTACATATGTTCATTGGTTTTCACCGGTGAGAACATGATCAAGCAATTAATTCAGAACAAAAGAATGAATATTGCAAACAAGATACCTTATCCCAAAAATGGACAAGATCAGCATCCCTTTGGTTGACTGGTTTTGAAGATGGCCATAAGGAGTTTTCATCCACGAAAGTCAAATTATCATTTGCAGGATCTGTACCCAAATACAGGAAGACAGTATCCTTGCTAAGCCCTACATCACCATACTGCATCACGTGAGAGCCATAGTATGAACCTCCAGCTATAGTCCTATCCTTAACCTGTAAAGGCAGAATAAATTAAGGTATCAGCCACAACTCTTTAACACATCGCACTTATAACTGAGCAATCAAGGTATTGAATTATATTCTTATATTTATACCATTTAATTTAAAAAAATTAAATCAAATTATCAACAAGAACTTACCACTCTATATTGTTGGTGCAAAGATTCTGTTCTTAAATTGTGTCTATCACTGTTCACAAGTAAAGAAAAATAAAATCAATCCCATAAGATTACGTTATTATTTATATAAAGTACAATTCTTCTGACCTAACGGCAAAAACAGAGCAAGTGCAAAAATAAATAAAAACTTTATTATAAAAAGCGTCTCGAAGAACAATAATTTGTATAAAATTCTTTCTAAGGACACACAATACCATAGTCACATGCATTGAACAACTCCATTGTGAATGCATAGGTCTTGAGTATATAAGTATTGCATTATAATTGATCTCATTTATGATCTAATTGGTTTTCCCTGTGATGCACATACCTGTCTTCCATCCAAGCAATACTGTACAAGTCACCCAAGCAGGTTGAATATTCTGGGGGAGGACTAGGATATTCCCCAGGACAATATGTTCCCCAACTACTTTCTTCGGCATTCGAAGCTGTTGTTGCATAAATATTGATATCTTCAGGAAGAAGACCTTCAAAGATACTTCCAGCTTCACATGCCTCCAAATAAAATACCTGCACCACCATTGTATAATCCAAAGGTTTAGCGTGCTCTAATTAGTTTTTTTTTTTTTTTTTTCAAAACATCTGAAATCCAATTTTTAAAATATTATAACTATTAGAAACTCACTAGGTTTTTATACGTTCCAGAAGCATGCTTTTTCTTTAATACTTCAACCAGATCAGAAGCATATATGTAAGGACCAGCAGGCGTCCCTAAAATCCATTCCCATGTCCAAAAAAAATAAGTAAGAAATAGCAGGGAGCAGATATTAAAATCAGTAGTAGGAAACAAATAGAAAATGATGACAGAAGAAATAACGGTAAAACAAATCGGATATCAAAAACACTAAAGACCATGTATCCACCCCCCCTTTAACCCCTACTTTCGTACTGAAAATATATCATTACTAAGAAGATATTAGAGATAAAAAAATTCCTAAAACAGGTGACTTTGAAATATTTCATTCTATTCAGATACATAATTTATCTGTTTTCAATTTTCACTTTACTGTGCTATCGTATCCATCACCACAGAACACAAACATCACTTCGAGAAAATCATAGATGACACTGAGATACTCAGATGTTTCGTTCTACACAGGTATAATCAAGTACATGTACACACAAAATCAACCAAACAACAAAAGTAAACACATAATTTATCAGTAATAACCTCAATCCAGGCCTATATCATTATAAACAACCAACACAATCCATGACAGACATTAAAATTCAGTGAGAGAACTCAGAGCAACTAACCGAGCACGCCTGGACCACCATGATCAGAGTAAAATACAAATATGTGATCATTGGGCCCACTATTCACAACTTTCCCACTGCCACCAGTAAGTGCCGACTTATTTCCAAGTAAGGCAGCATAAAAGTTATGAGCAGTAACATCTTCGCCAGTGTAATCCTACAGTAAAACAGTCCACATATTAGAGCCTATTAAACTTGAAATAGCAACAAGATATTGGATACTGAAAAACCTAACAAAAATACCTTTGGAACTCCTGCATAAACATCATCTCCATCTGGTTTGTTAATGAGGACTCCAGGCCTTGGATTCTCCCAATTGTATGCAATGTCATCATACATGAAAACAATGATATTTTCATCTTTCAGGCCACCTTTCCTCAGTATTTGATAAGCATGACAAATATCGGCCTGATGAAACAAGAAAAACAAGACATTAAAACTAAATAATTATGCAATACAGAAAATGATGTTAAATTAAGGATTCCAGAGTTGTTTTCAGTTTTTCTTGTAGATATCATCGAAACAGGAAACAGGAAACAGGTTTAAAGTTGAAAGTTTTGTAGTTAAAAACTAAAAGTAGAAAATTAAAACAAGAAATAAAAGTATTAGTTTTTGAGAATGATAGCCGACTAAATTTTATAAACTCTGTTTAAGTAATTTTCCTTATCTTTTGTCTAAGTTTTATAAACTCCATTCATATCATTATGTACAATTAAGATGGTAAAAAAAACACAACTAAGACTGCTAAAAGATGGACTGAAATAAAAACGGTTTTCCAACATGATAAATTATATATCCCAGATAATAAAATATTGAACTACAGGGACCAAACTTAGCATAGTCATCATGCACAGCGGTGTCATAATTTGTATTTTAAATGTGTCAATCATTTTCAATTTATTAAGAGATAACATTGTAAATAATTTTAAGTTGAGACTAAACTGCAATCACTTTTCGTAACGGCAACAAATTGAGACCGAGTGCTGTGTACGATATCAATAATATATTTTACGAGTATAAAAATGTTAATAAAATATTTTTTTCTTGCTTTTTAAAAAGCATTTTTTCTTGTTCAGTCTTTTGGATGAAATTCATGTACTACTCACTAAATATTTGAATATCATAATTAAAATTTCTTAAACGAAATAATAACAGAGAAAAAAATAAAACATTTGAAACTATAATACATAAAACATATATTTATAATAATGTCAAAATCTAAAAGAAAAAACATACACACAAGTTATTACGTCATATTGCTTGACAAAAGAAGGTGGTTGCTGTTGAGTGAGAAATGTAAACAGACAAAAAGACAAGAGCTATCAAATCAAATTAAAAAAAATATTAATTATTTCATCTTAACATAATAATAAAATACTATAATTTGTGTTAAAGAAAGAAATTTATAAGTAATCAAATTTCTAGTGTGTTTTCGTAAAAAAAAAACAAATTTAGAGTGTATTATTAGCGTTTCTGTTTACATTTATTGCTGACTCTGTTTCACCTTCCTTGATAAAGAAAATCGCACATATCTCCATCCAGTAACTCCCCTTTCTAAGTATGTGGTCCTTACGTAAAAATAGGACACATATCTGTATTTTTTTAATATTCAGGTAAAGGAAATAAATGCGAATTTTAAATTATTGAGGAAGGACACTCTTAGTATGCAATTATTCTCTATATTTTAACTTTAAATTAAAAGTCAACAGTTTAGGTTGGTATTATATCATGCAAGAGAATTGCTGATTATAATAATACGTTAGCAACTTAGCAAGAACACAGAAGAAATCTTTAGCCAAGCAAAATCACTCAAAACACAAACATGCCACGGATCTCCCTTCGATCCCACCAACGCAGACAAGAAACAACTTGAAATTATTACCGCAAATATTTATGACAATATAATAATAAGGTTTAATTATTTACCTAGTTCTTAATTATTTTACTTATAATCTTTATACTTTAACATTATTCATTTTAGTCTCTTAAAATATCATTTTAATTTGTGTAATTTATATATATATATATATACACACACACAGAGACACACTCCGTTTAAATTTCAATTAGAAAATTAAATTAAAATTTACGATATAATTTTATTCTTACTGAATTTTGAAAAAGAACTGTGTTTAATTAAAACTGAAAATTTGTTTTAATATTAAAAGTGATATCTAACAGTCAGTTGGACCGTCAGTTGCAAGTTGTCACGTCTATTTATTCAGTAGGTCCTGTGAAACCGATAAGGATCAGAGATTCGTTTGTCCTCAATCGGACGGTGCAAGCTCTCTGAAACATCGAATCTAAAATATTCTGCGGAAAGATTCACGATCCAACGGTTGAAATAATTTGTAATAAATCGAAAATATAAAAGCATTAAAACTAGTAGAATCTCGTGAATAGGAGATATGGACCTGATGCCTGTAATTCCAATAGCCGTTGGAACCGGCGATGAGAATGGCCCAGCGCGTACCCTGGACGTTGTCGTCGTTACCGGAATCGGACGGCAATCGGAGGAAGTCCCCGACGAGGTCACGGCGAGCAGAGACGAGAGCGACGGCGGCGAAAAGGAAGAGAAGGAGGAGAGTGGAAAGAGAAGTGGTGGTGGCCATTGGAAGAGCGAAGAGAGAAGAGTGTGAGAAGTGGTGATTGGAGAAGTTGAACGGAGAATGAGGAATTAAATAGAGAAACAATAATTGCAAATTGCAAAGGTTGGGGTGCGGGTTGCGTAGGGGTGACGATTTGGATACCTTCCTTATTTTTGGTTACATTCATAAGGGAAGCTTCACTGTGGGACCCACCTTCCCTTTTTTTCTTACGCCATCGATTGCGTTTCTCCTATTCCTCACTATTATCAACGGAAGTAGTTAAGAAATTTGAATATATATTTATATAAAATTCGAATATATATATATATATATATAATTAAATTTAAAAATAAAAATGTTATGAGATTCTCGATATGGGATCTTGGGCCAGCTACCCACAACTTGAATGTTTCTTTCTTTCTGCCTCGAATGAATGAATATTCTTTTCTTTTCTTATCATTAAATGACAAAATTCCCATAACTGAATTATTGATAGTACTATAGTTTTATGTGAGAATTTAGTTTTACTCTTTAAATAAAATATCTCTTAAATACCCTTAAGTACATGAATTGTAAGATTCGGGACTTTTATTATATCAAGTACATGTCTGTGTTCGTGTGCTTATAAATTTGATGTTAAATTTAAATAGTTTTAATTCTATGACATAAGTTTTAATTAAGAGTAAATTTACGATAAATTAATTTATATTTGAATGTATCATTTAGAAATTACTTTTATGGATCGGTAATGTTAGTTGGCGTATATATTTACTGAATGGGACTTCTAGTTGAAAGCTACTTTTGTTTTTTATTTGATTTTGATTATAAAAATACAGTCTTATCTTAGAATTTTTATCTTGAAAAGTTGTACGAGAATCATGACAATAGTAAGAAAAACATTTATATGAAAAAATAAAACAAAAATAAATTTTTTCTCTTATAAAAGCTTATAATTAATAATTAATAATTTATATTATTGAAATCTCAATTTAAGTATATGATATACATTTTTTTTCAAATTTTATATATTTTTACAAATATTTATGTTTTATTTCAATTTTTAAATCGTAAAATTATGATATCACATATTTTCATAATATTGTATTTTTTTAATTATTTTAAGTAATCTTATTAATATCAGTTAAACCATTAACCCTGAACCAGTGTCTTAATTTAATTTCTTCCAGTTTAAAAACAAAGCTCATAACAATATACTCAAACTAACTCTTGGAATAAAACTTTACATGCAAAAATACCTAAAAAATAAATAAAAAATATAGAATAATCATTTGAGTGCATCTCTGTTGCCTTCAACATTATTTGCCATTCAAATAGATACTTATCTGTTTGGGGAATCTCTCACATAATTGCATTTTTCATATTCAGGGGTCTCTTTTGATGTGACATTGATTTTAATGTCAATATCAAATGAATAACAGACTTCTTTGCTAGCCCACTGCATACTTTTATAAACACTAAAATATTATATTTATTATGATGCTTAGAAGAGACATTATGCTTTTGTCATCAATTAGTTTTTGATGAATATTGCTTCATCAAATTATTGCTCTTCCAATTAACTGGGTAGTAATTACATTGGTTGTCCTTTATTTTCTTTTCCCCCGTTTTGTTTCCTTTAAAAGATTCCGTTTTAAATTCTATCTACTTTTTCTAATCGTGTTATTAGCTTGTACTATCTAATTATTTATTAATAAATAAATTCTAACAGAAAATGTCAATTTTAGTTTAAGAAAGTTAAATTTTAAGCTTTTGATATTTTGAGAAACAAAGTAAAAAAATGAAGGGTGATGTTTATTTTGTAAAGGAGTTGGGCCAATGTGTTCTCTTAGAATTGGACTCATATTTATCAAAGACAAATGAATGAGTATGGGTTTACGCGAATGGGGCACCAATAAGATTTTTTTTTTTTTTTTTCCTTCACGTAATTTGTTTCTTCTTCTTCATTCTTCTCCCTCCTTTCACAACTCAGAAAATTATTTTCTTAATTAGAATTCACCTAATTTAATTAGAATTCACCTAATTAGCATGAAGCATAATATTTAAGCTGGTAAGACATTTCTAGGAATAATTATATTTTACTAAGAAAATTAATTCACAACGAACGAATTTAGTTGTTGTGAAGGGCAATCGTGAAGTAATTGTAAACAATTTCACCACAAATGATATAATTTTGTATGTTTTCTTTCATGTGTTTTACTTTATTTAAATTTATTAAAAGGTAATCGAGAAAAATAGCACTAATTAAACGCTTTTTTATTTAATATTATGTTTATTACAGGAGTATAATGGGGTAATGATAATACAAAAACGTGAATGGAAAGTTTATTTATATTTAAATAATTTAGAACGTATTATAATTAAATATAATGTTAATTTTTTTTTGTTTTAAATACGTGGTTTTGTTTATGTTATTTGTTGAATAATTTAGGATAAATAGTATGTTGCGAGATAGATTTCCAAAAAGGTATCTTATCTTGTGTATACTATAGAATGTGGGTGTTAAGTTATAAATATGTATATAATAAGATCTTCAAGTTTTACTTATACCAATGTATTTTTTTAAAATATAGCTATTTGTTTTGAAAAAAAATATACAGTGTATATGTACCAAGGATAATATACATGTATTTTATAAAACTGTATGTTAAATAATATATATATATATATATATATATAGGGTGTTACATTTAATATATTTTTTTTATTCAAATGCTTGAATCTCAAAAATTTGTACAAGAAATTAAATTTAATTTTATCCTAATATATCAACATTAATATTATTATTATTATTATTATTATTATTATTATTATTATTATTATTATTATTATTATTATTATTATTATTATTATTATTATTATTATTATTATTATTATTATTATTATTATTATTA
>Ga0099824_1007737_pt1 | contig 14077 bp, 8 predicted proteins | sample SiratrowhiteBW_FD_76837 | JGI IMG/M metagenome (GOLD analysis project Ga0099824, IMG submission 76837) | Root nodule microbial communities of legume samples collected from California, USA - Siratro white BW | ecosystem: Host-associated > Plants > Roots > Nodule | place: USA: California...
AAAAAAAAAAAAAAAAAAAGAAAAAAATAAAAAAAAAAAAAAAAAAAAAAAAAAAAAAAAAAAGAGATTGACAATCGAAATTCCAAGAGAGACAAAAAAATACAAAAATAATCCCTCTTTCAGAGTTATATGATATATAATATGATATGATATATAATATGTACAAGACTTTATTATTATTATTATAATAACCAATATGTGATGGTGCTTGGAACCCTTTTTGTAGTAATTTAGAAAGCATAGGCACATTTTGCCTAATGTGTATTTTTTTCCATTTTTTTTGTAATTTTTTTCCGTGATTCTTAGTTTTGTATAGGAGTCAGTTTGGTACTTGTTTCACTTTAGGTTGTGGGGCTCCCTGTAGAAAAACGTTTTTCTTTTTCTTTTTGTTCAGAAAGACAAAGTATTCACGAAAATCCGGAGAGAATATGACCGTTAAAGTTTTTCAGTGACCCTGCTCACAGTTCATCGCTAGCGAGTATATTCACATTCAATTTCGACAAAGAAAAGAAGATACACAAAGTGGTACAAGAATGAAATTCCAGTGCCTGTGCCTGAATAAGAAGGCCGCAAGATTCTTTTCCTTGATAGAATAACAAAAATCATAAACCATCTTCCATTAACATAAATCTATAAATGAGAGGGCACAAGCAATGTAAAAAACTTAAATTTGGGTGTGAATGTAATTTGGGCGTAGTCCAAGTGGCATTTGGGGAGTCTCAATCTATGATATTTAACAATAAAAAAAATGTTTGGAGAGTGGGGAGAAACGACAAAGGGATGAAATTCAATATGAAATGTGTTAGATGTTTACAGAGCATGGAAGAAATAAAGAATAGTTAAAAAATGAGGTATGTGTGTAGGAATATGGTGCATGTAGAGTGAGAAATAATTGAGAAAGAAAGGATCTCCGTATCCCATTCATGCACAATGGTGCAGGATCATGTCCCTTCTCTCCACGTGCCTCTTATCACTCCCACTTCCATCCTACTCTCCCTACTCTATTCAACCAAGAAAGTGAGTTCATAGTTTGTGGTGTGTCTATGGTTGGGTTTGGGAATGTGACTTGGAAATCCAACCCAACCACCTTCGCACAAGTCCCTCTTCTCTCTCTCCCTGTCCTTGTTGCTCCCACTCTCTGTCTCTGTCCCTGTCCTCCCAGTTATTATTATTGCCATTGCTGGAGAACCTGCTCAATCCCGTGATCTCAGACACACTTCTCGAATTTATTATCCCTCTGCCACTCCAACTGTCCGACCCCTCATCATCATTCGTACGGCCCCTCCCCCTTTCTCTTCCTCTTCCTCCGCGCTGCGTGTTCCGCTGCGCCTCGCTCATTATCATCTCCGACGTCAGATACAGCAGGTCCGAAGCTTGAACATCGCTCCAACGCTGCTGGACCCCATTCATTTTCCCTGGGCCTGGGCCCGGGGAGACAATGATCCGGTGTTCCAGCCTCCGTTCCACGCTTGTCCTATCTCCCTCCCTCTCCAATTCTTGCGTCAACAACATCCCGTCTTTTCTCCCACGTACCAACCAACCAATGCCAACAACGCTTTTTCTCGATGTCGCACTATCCAACGACCTCCTAAACGACGACGTCCACCTCCGACTCTGCTCCTCCGTTTCCCTCTCCCCCACTGACGAATGCCTCCGCCCGCACTCCACAATCTCCTGCTTCTCCACGTCCGCGCGTTCCTCATGATTGTTGTTGTGGCTGTTCCGTTGCTGCTGGCTTTGCCGGAAAGGCTTGGCGTCCTCCACCAGAAGAATGTCCTCCGGATCCACGCGGTACCGGCAGAGAGGACACGTGGAATGCGCGTCCAGCCACGTGTCCACGCACTCGACGTGGAACGCGTGCTTGCACTTCGGCAGCAGCCGGAGAACCTCCGCCGCCTCGAACTTCGTCAGGCACACCGCGCAGTCCAGCCCTTCCTTCTGTCCTCGCAGCGCTCCGAATCTGAACACGGGAAGCGATTCCACCACGGACCGGTCAATGCCGGAGTTCTTTCTCCCGGAGAACGGCCCCACCGTCCACGGAATCGAGCTCCCGCCGCTACCGCCGTGGATGGCGCCGCCGCCGTTGCAGTGTTTGATGTAAAGGAGGAGTAGCGACGTGAGCGAGATTATGGTGGTCAAAACGCATACGACTACCGCTATGCCTGGTCTGAACGGCGGCGAGGTGTCATTGTCGATGTCCGGCGGCGGCGGAGCAATGATTCGATGGGGAGTTGGAGGTGGAGTTTCTCTGGCCTGTGGTGCGTATGTGAGGAGTAGGAGGAGAGTGAGGAGGAGGAAGAGGGAGAGAGTGAGGGAGGGTGCTGGAGCCATGTGGGGGCGCGGGTGGTGGTTAGCTGAGGAGGGCGAAGCGCAGCATTAATTTTTAATCATGTGGAGTGGACATGGGAAGCTATTTTGGGAGAGATTCTATGGTAAGGATTCAGGGGAAAAACATACAAAAAGACAAACCCAATTACGTATATAACTTCTCATCTTTTTATTAATTAAATACATCACCTACTCTTCTTTCCAAATATCTACTTGGAGTATCTTCATTTTTTTAAATTTTATCTCCTTCCTATTTTTGCTACTGCTATACAAATTAACAAATTAATGTAAAATATAACAATGAATATGATAATAAATATTTTTCAAAAATGATTTTTAGTTAATATTTTTTAGTAAAACCATTCTTATGGGAAGTAGGAATCTACTTTCTAAGGTTAATTTTTAATAAAAAAAATACCATATTAGTTTTATCAATCATTTAATATAAGAATAATTATAGAAAAGCTTTGTAAATATCCTCTTATATAAATTATTGATTATTAATGAATATTTTAATAAATTTTATTGATAATTGATTTTGGGGTACTGAGATTTAGATGGAAACAAAATAAGAAATGTGATGATGAGGAAGAGAGGGGACCCAGCATAGACAGGAAGCAAACAAGTAGAGAAAAAGGGTGAGGGTTCTTGTGTTTGCATATGGGTTGAATGGATACAGCATCGGGAAAGGAGCCTATGATATGGAGGCTATGAGATAGGAAGAAGCGCAACATTGTTAATATCACATACTGCATCTGCTGAGGTCACAACACAGGGTAGCACCACCACCATGCTAATATGGATTTCATTGTCATGCTGCTTCCATTTTTGTTTTTGCTCCAATTAGTCATGTGTTCTTTACATGTGAAGTCTCATCAAGAATATCGATCTCAATAACAACATTTCTGATTGCTCTAAAGTTAATTGCAGAGTGCAGACACTAGTCACGGGACCACTGCCTCTTATCAGAAACTACACCTACCTCTCTCTCCCCCATGTGCTTCTGCTCATTAATTTTATTCCTTGCACTAAACCTTCTTCACTTAGTCTAATTTTTAGTTTGGCCATCACATGAATTAAGTCAGAATGGGTACAACATTATGGAATTGTCGTGAAGCTAATTTCATGTCTGTGTCAATTGTTTTCAACACCCAAGTTTAGGCAAATTATTGTCCTTTTACAGCCCAATCATCCACAATTAGTGGCGTTTTTTACATGTTGGTTTAATATAATTGCTAAACTCAGCAAACATTTCTATGTACTCTTGTATGCAGAAGAAAAACAAAACTTGCCTGCTTTTCATTTGTCAGGTCATTAATATCATAACTATGACTCCGTATTTATGATTCACTTTTTGTTCAAATGGGGATCTGGACCACAATCTAGAACTTGGCTAAGCCTAATTGAATATGCACCTCAAGATATACACATCACAGATTAGAATACTACCGGGTTATTAGTTGTATTTTTTTCTTGTTCTGCATGAAAAATGAATGGCTAGTGCCACACTCTCGGAAGAAAACACCTGCAAGATTGAGACTTTTCTTGTACTCCATTTGCCCCATTTTCTAGTTCATATCATTTCTTGCTGGTTGATGAATTCAACTTCTTTATACTAACTCTGATGCCTTTGGGTGACTATGCTCCAAACAAAGCTTTGTATCTGATGACAGCGTAATAAGATTCTGCATAACAATGTTTTTACAGTGTTAGTGGACCTGCAAGGCATTTCCATAATGAATAATAGTTTTCTACAATAAGATGCCTTTGGAGTGATTGATGGATTTGGATAATGCTGGAGACTAGAAACAGGGTGGTGTACTTGAATTTCACTCACAAGGAATCAGCATCTGTGGACTTGGATGCATGCTTGGTGGTAGTTTGCAGGAGTATCTCTGTTGACTGTGTTCTTGCCATTTTTTTCTTCTGAGTATATAGTGAATACTGAATACAAAACATTTGGTTGCTTTAACACTGACTGAATGATTTGAAATTCTAACAGGTTCTGAACCAGACATGCACTAGTCACCTCAATCAAATGATATTTTCTCCACTTCGTAAGTTCCCACAGAAATTCATATATCAATTAAATTTAAATATAAAAACAAAACATGATGAAATTTAGACTATATTTTACTAGGGGAAAAGGAATGTATAAGTTGGTCTGCATAGAGCTTGTACGATAAAATTCTCTAGCTTTTTGAAATTTAAAACTGAAAAAGTATGTTTTTGTATATTTGGTTTGCCTGTTAAAAAATAATATCCTTTAAAAAATATATTTTTCGATTTGGATAAAGTTTCCTATGAAAACATTTATTTGGAAAAGTTGGAATCATGCCTTTTTAAATTAAAATATTTTTTTACACTTTTTATTGACCAAAAAATTTCATGTTACTTTTACTAAATAATTTAATGTGGTAATGAACTAAATATTTCAATAAAAAGTTTTGAATCCTTAAGTTGTTAAAAACTTATTTTTATCAATCATTCACAAAATTCATGATTTTATTGGGTACGCTGAAAATAGATTGATAATATTTACAACATGATAAATGTTGAAAAAATAATGTAATGTCAATATTTATATATACATGCTAATTATGCTTTTAGTATTATCTCAAGAAGTATTACTTAAAGTAACATTTGATGCATGTTACCAAAATAAAATTAAAAAAAAAATCGTTACATGTGATATTATATATAAAATTATGGTAAGTTATGTCTCTTTCAATGTTAAAGAAACACATGAATTATGACATTAATTTACAAACGAAATAATATAAAAAATATGATAATTTTATAAATATTAGAACGACTTTTTATAATAATTTCTTAATAATTGATACAGAAAGTAGAAGTTATGTCAATAAGTATATTTTAGATAGTGTTAATAACTGATATAAAATGTTTTTTTTAGAATGTATTCATATTTTTTAAATTGTTATAAAAAGTAAATATTATCATTTTTCTACAGTGATTAAGTATTTATCTTCCATATGAATTACCGAGACAATTGATATAAAATTGTTGATATTAAGATACTGATTTTGTATTTATTATTTTTTTCATTTATTTTCTTTTCAATATATACCTCTCTAATTTACTTTCTTTTAGTATTATGATCAATTACTAATATCTTTCTTAAACTAGTTCGTATTGTTATATATTTTACTTTTTTAATATTATTTTTTAAGATAGTTAAAATCACTAATTTAATAGTAAAATTTTAATAGTTTAAGATCTTAGGTATTATATATGATTTAGATTCTACTATAATCATGACAGGTAAGATCAGTAAAATCAATTATATAATATGTCTATAGCCACTTTTCTTTATTCTTTTTACACAAATAGTTTGTTACTATAAACAATTGTTCACTTTTTTGATAAATTAATTCAATTTAAATAAAACCTAACCTATCTTAATTTTAGTTAATACATTTATCTTGATATATGTATGGATAGCTTCCACACTATTTAAGTAAAATCAATACAGTAAATTCACATGTGTTTTAAATCTTATGGAATAATTGTTTGATTTCTTAGTTCAAATTTGAATTTTAACAAATTTTAAATCTAAGTAAAATTTAACATTGTTTTCATGCAGCATTCACCTTTTTATATCAATTATTTCTTAGTCACTATCCAAAATATATTATATTGATATAACTTCTAACCTACATCTTTATTAATAAAACTCATCACGTCTAACCTACATCTTTATTAATAAAGGAAAATATACCATCCATATTAAGATTTTACTTAATATTATATATGAACCATTCACAATCATGATTTTAACTAATTTGTTGTCCCTTTTTTATTTTTCACTAGTGTCACCACTTCTCTTCAACACTTTTCTCCTATTCCATCATTTTACAAGTGTCACTCACTACTCATCTCCTATTCCATCACATTTCTTTTTCATTACTCACCATTGTCTTTTACATTTTTATCTTCTTTTCATATACACTAAAATCTTGTTGGAGTTTTCTATTCTCTAAATCAACATTTCTAATCTTAAACCCTAAATTCTAAAAAAATATTAAATTTAAAAAGTTTGATTATTCTTATCAATTTTTCATATTTTGATATAAATCTTTCAACATAATTGTTCCTCTAATGAAAAAAAATTAAAAATATGAAAATTAAAAACAAAAAGCACATTTTACAGTAGTTGTAGTTTTAATTTTATAGAATATGCATGCTCTTTTTGATAGAACACATGGAAGATGTAAAAGGTGACAAATTCTATAAGAATTTCTTCAATTATATAAAAGATTCCCTCCACACTAATTTGCCTTTATTAATTATTAATATAAATATATTTGATTTTTAACTACTTATTTTTTTTAATTTGTTATCTTCAACTCAATCTTAATTTGGACTTTTATTTTAAAATAAATTATAAAATATTTTTAAATAATCTTGCATCACATTGTAATTTGATCTATCATATATTTAAAATAGAGGTTATATGTTAAAATAAACTTTATTTCACTTCTTTATTTTTTGAAATAAGAATGTTGTAATTTTAATTTTGTATATATTTTGTGCTCAAAATCACACATTCTTATACATCAGATTGGCGATAATATTAACACATCACAGGAATCTACATGCAAAAGTGTAATATCTTTAACTAAATGTGCTTAACTTTAAAGTATTTGTTTATTACAACTTTGCTTAACTATAATCTAGTTTATAAAATAAAAAAATTATTTTTATAAAATTATTCAGTTAAAAAATATTTGTCTTCAATATTATATCAACCAACATTTTTAATAATAATTATTTCAATTAAGAGGTCCATATAAAAGAATTATATATCTCATCATCATGTATTTACTATTTCTTATCATTTTTTTGTCGTTGTTTTTATTACAATGATAAATATTTAAATAATATTACTCATTAACAATACTCTTTCATTCATTTAATTATGTGTAAAAAATGCATAGTTAAATAAAAAATAGAAAATATAATTTATGAATCATATTAGTCTGAACATTATATAATATATATATATATATATATATATATATATATATATATATATATAGAATAAAATAATAACAAATAATTGAAATAAAGACTTAAATAATGTGATGTCAATATTTACATATACATAATATACATACTAATTATATATTTAATATTATCTTAAAGTATTGTTTAAAGTAATATTTAGCAAGTTATTAAAATAGATCTTCAAGTAAAAAATCACTATTAAAAAAAATCTAGTGTCATCTTTGTAAATAAATGAACATTCATAATGTGGTTACACTAAAACGGACATTATGACGGGTTAAAAAAAAATTGTCACGAAAAAATAGTAAATAATAAAATTTAAATTGGCAGGTAGTTACCATGTCAGTTAGTTGGAAGCTTTAAATGACATTGTGTGTATCACCATGACGTTGGTTTTGGGAGCCCAACCCATATTAAGGTGAGAGTTAAACTGAGAGAAAGGTGAAAGTTAAACTAATGTTTTAAAAAGTAATATTTTTTCACTTGGATAATGTTTCCTATGAAAACATTTATTTGAAAAAGTGGGAATCATACCTTCTTAAATTAAAATAGTTTTTTACACTTTTTGTTGACTAAAAAATTTCATGTTATTTTTACTAAATAATTTAATGTGGTAATGAACTAAATATTTCAATAAAAAAATAATCCTTAATTTGTTAAAAACTTATTTTTATAAACCATTCACAATTCATGATTTTATTGGGGGCGGAAAAAATAATGTAATGTCAATATTTACATATACAAAAAATATTATTTAAAGTAGCATTTGATGCAAGTTACTAAAATAGATCTTGTAAGTTCAGTAGACTATTAAGAGAAAGGTGAAAGCTAAAGTGATGTCTTTCCCTATGTAAAGCTGGTTATCTGTAAATACAAAAATCTTTAAAAAAAAAGGTTATATTTGATATTATATATAAAATTATGTAAGTTATGTTCCTTTCTATGTTAAAGAAACACACGAATTATGTCATTAATTTACAAAATAAATTATGTAAAAAAATATGAAAATTTTATAAATAATATAACGACTTTTTATAATGATTTCTTAATAATTGATCCAGAAACTAGAAGTTATATCAATATAATATATTTTGGATAGTGACTGAGAAATAATTGATATAAAATATATATTTTTTTAAATGTATTGATTATTTTTAAAATTGTTATAAAAAGTAAATATTGTCGTGATTAAGTATTTATCTTATATATATTTTATCAAGATAATTGATATAAAATTGTTCATTAAGATATTCTTTGTGTTATCTCATTTTTTTTTCTTTTCAGGATATACCTCTTTAATTTACTTCTTTTTAGTGTTATGATCAGTTGCTAATATGATTAAATATAAAATTGTTCATATTTACTTTCGGAGTGTCACTCGTTATATATTTTAATTTTTAAATATTATTTTTTTAAGATAGTTAAAATAAGGAATTTAATAGTAAAATCTAAATAGTTTAAGATTTTAGGTATCATATGTTATTTAGATCTTAGATCCTAGAAATAATCATGACACGATAAGATCAGCAGAATCAATCATATATTCTATAGCCATTTTTTTTTTTACAAATTATTTGGACTTTTTTATTTACTAATATTTTTTATTTTTTATTTTTCTCAATAATATTTTTTATACTTTAATTCCTAAAATAACATTTTTTTATTTTTTTCTACGTTTAAATAACACTCTTTTATTTTTTTCTTTTATTATTTTTTTATTTTTTGTACATCAATTATTTTTATTTGTTTTTATTTTCTTATTTTCTTTTTTATTTTATTTTTTTATCTTTTTACAGTTACATCAATTATAATTATTAGTAAATTTTCTACATGTTATTTTTTCTGTAATTGTTATTATTAGTTTATTAAAATTAAAATAAAAAATAATACAAAAATAATTAAATTAAAATTTTAAAAAACAATACAAAGAAAATAAAATGAAATATTTTATAGATTTTTTTAACTAATTAATTATAATAGAAATGATAAATTATTATATTTATATTTTATAATAAATTGAAATTTGGCATAATAAATTATAATAATTTATGATATTGAAAGAAAAATATTATAATATATTATAAAATTTTTATTTGAATTGAAATTTGTATTTTTAGTTTGTTAAAAAAATCTAAATAATTAATGAAAAAATCAAATAAAATTTTGGTCAAGATAAAATTTGATTTTTGATAAAGATAAATTTGTGTTGTTGATAAAGATAGAATTTTATTTTTGATAGAGATAGAATTTGATATTTGATAAAGATATAATTTAATTTTTTATAAAAATAAAATATGATTTTCGATAAATATGTAATTGATTTTTGATAAAGATAAAATTTGAGTTTTGATAAAGATAAAATTTATGTTTTATTTCACACAAAATACTTCATTTAACATTAACTAAATTATTTAGTGAATATATGTTTATCATTTCTTTTTCTCTTTATGTTCAACATGTATTGTATCATTTTAAGAATTGACAATTTTTAACTAATAAACGTAACATTTAAAAGCAATTCACAAATAAATTAATTTTTATTTAAATTTTTTAAACCATTTAATTAATATTAATTTACAAAAAATACTCCAACAAATTTATTTTATTTTTGTTATTAATTATTTAGATATATTTTTAACAAATGAAAATACAAATTTTAATTCAAATAACAATTTTATAATTTATTATGATTTTTTCTTCCAATATAAATTTCAATACAAAAATACAATCACATAATTATTATAATAAAATGCAATCTCAAAATCATAAAAAATAAAATAAAAATAAAAAAAATAAAAAATAATAATTATAATAAATGTACTGACTGTAAAAATAATAAAAAATAAAATAAAAGAGTATTATTCCACTAAAAAAATGAGAAAAAGTGTTATTTCAAGAATGAAAAATTAAAGAGGTTTATTGAGAGAAATAAAAAATAAAAAGATGTTAGTGAAGTAAAAAAGTCAACAAAAAAGTGTTATTTTAATTTTAAAAAAATAAAAAATAAAAAACTAAATAACATTATTTCAGGAATTAAAAAATAAAGAATATTATTAAGACAGATAAATAATAAAAAAATACTAATAGGATAAAAAAAGTCTATTGTATGATGTACTAAACAATTATTCACCTTCTTGTTAAATTAATTCAATTCAAATAAAAACTAACCTATCTTAATTATAATTAATACATTGATATGGATATATGTACTCACACAATTCATACACACATTACTTAATAAATTCATTCACCTGTGTTTTAAAACCTTACCAAGTAATTGTTTAATTTCTTTATTTAAATTTGAATTTGAACAAATTCTAAACTTAAGTAAAATATAACATTGTTTTGATACATTGTTCACCTTCTTGATTAAACTTTTCAATTCTAATAAAACTCAATTCAGCATTTTTAATATACAATCCATATTAAGATTTCACTTAGATTCTATACACCATTCACAATCGTATCCGTATTATCCATTTTAACTTTTTAACTACTTTATAGTTCTCTCTTTATGTTTCACAAGTGTTGCCACTTTTCTCCTATTCCATCATTCTATGAGTGTAACTACTCATCTCATATTCCATCACTTTTCTTTTTTATTACACACTAATCTTTTACATTTTTATATTCTTTTCATATATACTCAAATCTTCTTGGCACTTTTTGATTTTCAATTTTCTAATCTCTTAAATCACCATTTCTAATCTTAAATCCTAAATTCTAAAAAAATTATTAAATTTAAAAAGTTTGATTATCGTTATCAATTTTTCATATTTTGATATAATTCTTTCAACATAATTATTCCTATAATTAAAAAATTTTAAAAGATGAAAATTAAAAAAAAAACACATTTTAGATTAGTTGAAGTTCTAATTTTATAGAATAGGCATGTTGTTTTGGATAGAAACATGAAAGATGTAAAAAGTGACAAATTCTATAAAAGAATTTCTTCAATTATATAAAAGATTTCCTCTACACTAATTTGCCTTTATTAATTATTAATATAAATATATTTGATTTTTAACCACTTATTCTTTTCATTTTATGATCATCAACTCAATGATAATTTAAACTTTTAATTTAAAATAAATTATAAAATGTTTTTAAATAATCTTGCATCACATTTCAATTTGATTTATCATATATTTAAAATAGAGATTATATGCTAAAACTAAACTTTATTTCACTTCTTTATCTTTTAGAATAAGAATGTTGTAATTTGAATTCTGTATATATAATGTGCTCTCAAAGTTACACATTCTCATACATCAGATTGGCGTTAATATTAACACACCAAAAGAGTCCACATGCAAAAGTGTAATATCTTTAGGCAAAAGTGCTTAACTCTAAAGTATTTATTTATTACAAGTTTGTTTAATTATAATATAATTTATAAAAAAAATTATAAAATAATATTTATAACATGATAAATGTTGAAAAATAATGTAATGTTAATATTTACATATACATGCTAATTATGCCTTTAATATTATCTCAAAAGGTAGTAAGTTACTAAAATAGATATTTCAAGTTTAGTAAACTATTTGTAATTACAATAACACACTAAATTTAAAAAAAAAATTGTTACATTTAAATTATGTATAAAATTATGGTAAGTTATGTCCCTTTCCATCCTAAAAAAACACATGAATTTTGATATTAATTTACAAAGGAAATGATGTAAAAAAATTCATAAAGTGACAATTTTATAAATATTAGAATGAATTTTTATAATGATTTTTTAATAGTTGATTAGAAAGTAAAAGTTATATCAATATAGTATCTATTTCTTTTATACATATTGTCTGTTGGCACTAAACAACTGTTCACTTTCTTGGTGAATAAAATTAATTCAAATAAAATTTAACCCATCTTAGTTATTATTCTTACAGGACCTAGAAGGGTGTAACAATTCTTCTTTAATATCAACTTTCACAACTCCTATCCCATATCTCTAGTAGATGGTGAAAGTACCTGCAAAAGACACTTTGATATCAAAGTGAGACTCAGATATCAAAGACTAGGGTTTATTATAAAAAAAATACATTATTCTCTTGGCCTCCATTGTTATCTATAGTGAAGTTTATTCTGACATGTAATAATTAATTGAGTAATGATATTTTGACACTCCTACATGTCAATACATTTATTTGATACTCTTATGTGTCAAAAAAAATTTAATATGAGGTACTTAGTATCATTTGTTTTTATTCTCTCTCTACTCTCTCATATTTCTCTCTCTCTTATCTCTATCTCCTCTCTCTCCCTTTTCATTTAATGAAGAATCTTTCTTGTATTTTTCTTTGTCATTTGCCTCTAACATTCACCTTTATTGCATATCAATATTAATATCAAATCAACAACATAAACATGGTAGTGTCTTATCTTCTTCCTATCAACCCTAACATTTACCACATCTCAACTCTAACTTTAGACAAATAAATTCAAACATTCTTGTGATGTTTCTTCTTCTTTGCATCAACCATAATGTTCTTCCTTTTTTTCTTATTCTCTTATGTTGTTCACCTTAATTATTTGTCTTTAATTTTCATATGTATTGTTTGTCAGTGTGTTGTCATATTTTGAAATAAATATATTAATTATTTTATTTTTATATTAAAATAAGAATTAGAAAACTTAAGTTTTAAATCATATTATTAAATTTTTATTTTAAAAGTATTTTTATACAAGATTAGAAATTAAATGGTTTTAAAAGAAAAATATTGTGACTAAATAAAATAAAAATAATAATGATTACGATAAATAAAATAATAATAGTAATATATTGATATTATGAATAAAACATATTATGAATATAAAAAATTATGTATGATTATTTAAAAAGAAAATAATAATATTAATAAAAGTAAAAAATAATTAAATAATTATTATATATATTGTTAAAAATAAAATTCTAATTGATAAAAAAAGAAAAATATAAGAAGATAATATTGTATTTAATGTAATATAAACATTACTTTTTTAAAAAATAAAATAAAATAAAAATAATAAAAAAGAAGAAGATAAGAATGACAGATTTTTCATTAGATGAAAAGAAAGAGATAAGAGAAAGAGGAGAGAGGAGGGAGAATAAGAGCAAATAGACACCTCACAATAAAATATTACTTTTTTGTATACATAGAAGGAGTGTCAAATGAATGTATTGACATTAGGAGTGTCAAAATATCATTACTCTAATTATTTTTTGTTTTTTGTCACTAAAAAGATGTAAAGTACACCTAATCTCACTTTTTGTCACAGACAAAACTAAGGTTGTGTTTGGTTGAACTGATTTGAGGGAATTTACTGTTGAAGATGATGGATTTGAGTGGATGAAGGCTGTTTTGGTTGACCTGATTTGGGAGGATGGATCAGGAGAGATTTGCAGGATTGGATATTCGCTCATCTGAAGAGATTTGAAGGGATGAAATTAAAAATTACAAAATAGCCCTTGTAAATGAAGTGAAAATTAAATACTATTGACTTTGGAAATTACAAAACACTCCTTATTAATTTTATCACACTAAAATAATTAGAAAAATGTAAAGAAGGTATAAATTATAAACAAGAAACAATTATTAGCATTAACGTATATTTATCGTAACAATATATATTATATATGAAAAATAAACTGATTTATACCTAATTCATCAAATAATTGATTTCAATAATTATATATACATATATATATATATATATATATTTTTTTTTTTTT
>Ga0099824_1007742_pt1 | contig 14072 bp, 5 predicted proteins | sample SiratrowhiteBW_FD_76837 | JGI IMG/M metagenome (GOLD analysis project Ga0099824, IMG submission 76837) | Root nodule microbial communities of legume samples collected from California, USA - Siratro white BW | ecosystem: Host-associated > Plants > Roots > Nodule | place: USA: California...
TATATATATATATAAATAGAAATAGTGGTATGATTGTATAAATCCTTTACATTTTAACTATAATATTAATTTTAACTATTTTTTAATTATTCAAACACTCAAGTTAATTATTAATTATAGATTAAGTTATCAGTATTTAAGAATTTATGATGTCTCAGAATATTTACCTATTTTTAGACTTCAAATTAGCCCCTTTTAGAAAATAAATCCAACTAAACTTAATTATACTCCTGGTTATAGTTTATTTATTAATTATCGCGCATTATCTTATAATTACAACTATGCTCTAATCATGATGGTTAGATAGCAGAACCAGTTCGCATAATAATTACCAAAAGTTCACCTCCATATATCATGTATTCTAGTTGGTAATGTGTATTTTCACTGTTTATCTGTATTGAGGAAAAACATTAATAACTATTAATTAACCGATGCGCTGACCTTTGGTATAAAATTCATCTAAAAATAAAACTATTAAAAAAACTTTTGTACGAGAACAGTACTTCTAAATAAATTATCTTTATCCATTTGAGTTGTTCATTGGGAAAGTTATAATTGAATTAGTTGAATATGATACTTGGTTAATGAGTTTAATTCTTAAAATTATGAAATGATATTTTAAATTTTAAGCGTTTTTAGTTTTATAATTGTTAAGCGAAAATTATTTTTGTTTTTAAATGATAATAAAAAATATAAAATTATTTAAGCTTAACCGTATTAACAATTATAATACTTACATATTTTTAGTTTTTGAAATATTACCAAATTTCTCTTTTGGTTTTTATAAATTTTTCTTAGTTTTGTAGTTACTGAAAAAATTGCAGTTATTGAAAATCTTTTATTTTCTCAACAGATCCTTAAATTATTATGGAATCTTCTTTCTCATCCTAAAAATATTTTATGCATGTTTCCAATCGAATTTATTATAACTGATGTATGAATATAAATTAAATATACATTGTTTATTTATTATTTTCGGTTACAAATTAAATATTTTTATTTTTGGTTTCTGGATTTTTTTATCAGTGATTAAAAAAAAGAAATCTGGTAATATTTTGGAGATAAATATGGTACTTAAATCGAATTCAAATAGAATCTTATATTATGGTTTTAAAGATTAAAAAACCCATTATTAAATAATATCATCCTTAAACGACATAAAGCAGGTATTTGCAGAAGTGTGGTTTCGTGTCTTGTTTAACAAGTTGTTAACAACGAACGTAGAGAAGCGTACTCGGGTGAAAACAGCTAAAAAACTAAAACTGTTGTATACAAAGTATCCCACCACGACACAACAACCATTCCTAGTTGTGGGTTTTTGGGTGAAATCCGTTTGCTGTTACCTTCCTCATCTGTTCTTCCTCTCACCAAAGGTACCAACTATTTTCTCTCTTCTCCTATATTCTTAAATTTATTTCTGCTAATTATTATTTTTTAAAACAATAATCTTCAAACTTAATTAGGATTCAAGTTTCACTCTCTTTTCCCAACCAAAATAACTTATTCATTCATAATACACGAGTTTATATTCGATCCTTGCTGATTGAGATTTTGGTTTGAATCAGCAAATATGACATGAACTAGTTTGATCGTTGTGCCTGTCAGTTGCTTCCAATTCGCACTGTTTATTGCATATATATATATATATATATATATATATATATATATTTTTTTTTCATTTATTTTTGAGATTTCTATTTTCGTTTCAAGGTGAAAGGGGGATCTTTTTATATATATTTTAGTTTGGGGAAATCGGTATTTTGCTGTTAAGAGAGAAAATTGCATGCAATATGTGGGTTTCAATGCTTAGCTAGATAATATCCTCCTCTTCATACTGTTGTTAAGTGTTAACCCTATGAAATAACTTCCATCTTAGCTTGTGTTAGTTCATAATTCTTGGAGGTGAAAATGTCTTGAAGTTTTAGCCATTTTTTTCCCTTTTAATTTATGTTCAGGAACCGTCCTTGTATTATTCTAGTTCTGGCCGGTGTGTTATGCTCACATGGTTTAAGAAAAAGGAATTGAGACTTTTAAATTCTGCATAACTGGTTTTTAACATTTGTCTGGTTATGAAAAGTGATGCAAATGGTGATGTCAGCAGAGGATTCAATTTATATCTGATTTGGCGTTGTTCCATGTATCAGGATAATTCATATTTTGCACTTATTATTACTGTCTTCCACTCTTCCTCTGATATGGATTTATCTTCACTTCTTGCAGGTCTCTTTAATGGATGATGCTCCTTGGGAAGTAAAGATCATCCCTAATCATTCTCGATTTCCAACATCTGGAACTGTTAAATCCTTTAGGTATTTCATCCTGGTGGAAAAGGGGAAAGCAACTAGTCAGAAATTCATTAGGAGTGTTTGATTGTATTTTCAAATCAACCACTCAGTATAGCTTACCCTGACATCTGTGTACTTGAAGAACATTAAAGATAGTTTCCATGTTCAAATTGTTTACTTTTCCGAGGCTGTCATGGAGCTCCGGTAATGGTGGCCAGGAAAAGGTTTGCATTGAGAATCTTTTGTAAGCACCTTTTGTCATTGGTGAATGTTTTGTTACATCTTACCTGGACAAGTTATATTTTGTAGGTGGTGTTAACAGCTGCTGAAGTAGAGTCACTTCGATCAGAACTTGCTGATATAGAAGATCGGGAAGCTCAATTGAAAGCTCGGTAAGTCTTTCATTTTTCCCCATGTCACTCCTTAGTACTGATTCTTCAAGCTGTAAGAGAGGCATCTACTAGTCTTGGAGTTGAAATTAGTGAATTACTACATTTAACGATTACTGAAATTCAGTGTTGAATCTTAATCCAATACATTCCTCTGTGGGGAATTCTTACATGCTTTAAGAGTCATAAATGTGCTTTCTATATCAGTAATTTTTTAATCTTTCTGTTTCTCACAGGTTGGAAAATATTCATGAAACCTTGCGGTCAGCTCGTCTATCTGGCTATTTGTATATTCGAAAAGTACTTACTGAATAGCCTCCTTTGGTTTACTTTACTTCAGTTTCTGCATCTATTTAATGTTTACCCAGAGGCTTAGTATTAATTTGCTTATAGTTTTTATCTATAGAGATGGGCAACACTTCCAGGAGAACCACCACCTATAGATGACACTGACATAGACGATTGGCTTCCTCGCTTTGTTGTTCTTCATGGTGCATGTCTTTTCGTATATTTGTTGTGTACAGGTAATGTGATTATTTATTTTTGTTTTCTCCCTATTCCTTTCTTTTTCTCCTTTTGATTCCAGCTCCTATGTTTTATGCTAAGTTGTAGTTCTTGCTATAACATCTTTAACATATATGCTTATTCCCTGTATATTTTTCTCTTGTTAGTTTGCAGTGTTCATATTTATTTCGCTTTTCAATCTTTATATTCCTTTCAGGGAATGAATCTGTGTTCTTTTTAACTTCATTCACTCACTCATTCTTTTTTATTTCTCTACCACATAATATATTTTACTGAAATTGTATACTCTGGGTGTTTGTGTTGGTCTTCATTGCAAGTATTTAATGCTAATCCTGTAAAGTATATTCAATGACAAGATGTCAAATGAGGAAAATCTTTTGTCTCTGTCATTGATTTTGTATTGTACTTGATATGGTGTACTACCCGCACTCAATGATATCAGAGCTTGGTTAATCCAGTACTCGAGAATCTTGAGTAACCCAACAACAACCAGTTCTCACATTCACCTGCACAACTAGGTAACCACCTACTGCATAACACAGTCTCACTAGTAATCGAGTTAGTTATTTACTTCTTATGGATCATGTAACGCTTATTGATCATTTAATCACTCACACACTAACTTGAGTGTTAGAGTATCTTCTGTTAGTGGATCTCCTTTCAAGTTCTTGGACAATAAAGCTCGGATGTCATCCTTTGAAGACCATCAACTCGGATGTCTGAACTTGATTGTTCGAGGACTTAAAAAGAGATTTACCTGTAAAAGACACTCCGACACTCAAGTTAGTGTATGACTAAGTAAATGATCAATAAGCATAGAGTATTGAGATTTGGATTAGGTACTCCTGGAATAATAAAGTAGTATTTATACTGTGTTGAGCTGGATAGTCCATTGCATGGCCCATAAGAAGTAAACAACTAACTCAGTTACTAGTGAAGCCATGTTATGCGGGCTGGGTAGTCCATTACATGGCCCATAAGAAGTAAACAACTAACTCAGTTACTAGTTAAGCCATGTTATGCGGGCTCGCTACCGAGTTGTGCGGGTCAATGTGATTCTCAAGTAATGGATTAACCGCTATGAGATTATCACAGGTAGTACAAGACATACTAATATTTGTTTACTGATAAGTGACTTAATATTCATAGTTAAATGCATGATATTCTTACCTGAATATTAACTATGAATATTCATAGTTAATATTCATAGTCATGCAGCCTTACATGACTTAAAGTGTATTGTGATTTTAACTCAATAAGATTTAAGATGGGATGTACCTTCACACTCTCATTTGAAAAACCAACTCAGTTTTAGATAGATTGTCAGGAGAATTTCCTGTGTCATATAATGGGCTATTCTTTTAAAATTTTCTTTTAAAATCTACAAATTAGTTGTTTTAAAGTTTTGGATTAAAGGTGATATTATAGTCTTGTATATGAATTAACTTCCTGGTGTCGAATCTCTTGGATGGATCCTCCCTTGCAAGAGTGCAATAGATATTTTCCAAAATCTATAACAAAGCTAACTGTGCAGAATTGTTTGGCTTTATCAAATATATTTATGATCTAGATTTAGATGATTGGCTTTCAATTACAACTATTGATGAAGGGAATAAATGGCAGATCTAAGTCCTCACGACGCAATACTTCTATCCGATATTGTTGAGATAGAGCAACTACCGAGTTTTAAGCGTGAAGATGATGAGACGAGGGACGCCTTTTATATTTTAACTAGCCAAGGTTTACGATATGAATGCTCAAGCAGTTCCAAAATACAGGTGTGTGTCAGACCAACTAGTAAATAGTTACATCCTTATTTTATCGATTATACTAAGTAGTTTACGTATTTCACTCGTTATACCTCTTTCAGGTGGACTCCTGGTTATCAACTTTACGTTCTGACTGCAAATTGGAATCTGATACATCAAAACCCAATAGTTCAATACAGTTGTAACACATTTTGCACCTGTTCGGTGAATTTAAGATGGCTTGAAAGCTAACGAGTACATATGACACTAATCCGTTTACATTTTTTTTTTTCTTGTACATACCATATGAGATAGCAGTAATTGAATAAAGACTGATTATTTTGTCACTTTCAGCTCATTACAGTACTAGGATGATCCATTCGTTATAAAATTTTTGTAACTTTGCAATTTAGGATCTTCCAATTTAGGATTTTGAAATGGGATCTAAAGTTGTGTTCTTCGGACTGAAACAGTTAGAGATATTGGTTGGTTTTGTTGACGGGTCATTTAAATTGACGAATCTGACATATGCTGTGCATTAACTTTAATGTGTAGATAAATAAACGACGTTGAAATTGTTCGGCAAACAATGGATGCAAAAAAGTGAAAATGAAACAAACATGCTACCTCATCAAAACCTATCCAAATCTTCCCATCACTTCAAGAAACTTAGATCAACAAGCCCCGAGTTTGGTTTTCTGGTAGACCCTATTTTTGACAGCAAAAGCTGAGATTTTTGCTGAAGCCAGAGTAATTGATCGAGAGAAATACAGGGGGATAACAAAGTGCCGGGCTCGTGACAAACACAAAACTCTTCCAGTATCAACGTTGTTTCAAGGTTACAGTTGTTAAGATTTTTTTCTTTGATGTATTAATGGCGTAAAATAAACAAAAAAATCATTCTAAATATGTAGGATAAAATAGTTTGGTTTGGACTATTAAAATGACTCTCCAAACACAATTAATTTGTGACGAATTATATTGTAGACTTATTTGTATTGAATAATCTTATCGATCGCATAGTAAATTTCATGGGAGGAAACGAAAAAAAGATATGAAAGCAATAAATGAGTGATAAAGAGATACAAATAATTATTTTATATATCATCATTGTAACATAATTTACTTTATCAATAAGTTAAAAATTAATTTAATGATTTATAAAGTTATTAAATAATTTATAATTTTATTTGAAATGATAATTATGATTGAATAATAGTAGATTTTTTTTATCTCAACAATATACTTTAGTTACATTGGAAAAAATATCACAATTATTATAAAAATGCTATCTTGAAAACAAATTTATTTACATGTAATTTAAATATATTTTTTCCATTAATATGAGATCAAATAAATCTCACATTTAGTAAAATTTAATGACATTTTCCTTAATGCCGTTTTTCTTAAATTATTATAGAAGTTTTTTTTATTTTTGTGAGAATCTATATAGCTATATAATAATACTTTTCTTTAAATATACATTTTTTTCTAATTAATTTCTATAGTAATATTAAAAATTAGCGGAGGACAGAGTAATCAATCCAAAAATAGAGAAAGATAGTTGTTATTAAGACCCGATTAATCCTTAATATAACCCATCGCATGCCACATGTCACGTTTTAATCGGGTGAGATTAACACAAAACCCTTGTTTCCAAGGACCCCACATAGCACATAACGCGATCCGTGTGAGGCATCTCCATAGCATAAATATCGCACCCTCTTCTTTTCCAAACCCTTTACCTTCGGTTTCTCTTTCTTCCCCTTTCTCTGTATTCCTTTCCTTGCGTTGCTTTTGAGTGCCGACGAAAACCCTAACAAACTTCGATTGCAACTCTGCCTCAGTTGTTGAATTCCACCGTCGCAGACGAGTAAGTCTCCTCCATCTAACCATTCTCTTTTCTGCTCACATCGTTCTCATAAAAAGTTGAAATCTCACTTTAATTTTGCTATGAATCGGATATATGTTCTTTTAATAGAAAGTTCGTCCCGAGAGAAAAGTAATACAGAATGATAATCTCTTTAATTTTGTGAAGAGTCATGGATGTGTAATTATTGATATTAGGGTTTTTCTGACGGTGTCGCGGAGGAGGCATCACGTTGATTTGTTCTGCTATCTCTGTTGATTTTCATTTTACGATTGAATTATGTGTTCATTTTATTTTAGAATTCCATAGCGGAACGTGTTACTTGCTCATTCTCCTCTATTTTTGGTGTTTTATTGATTCCTTTGGCCTAATTTTTTCTCCTTCTGATGATTAATATCGTATGTACTCGATGTTTGTTGCTTCTTTACTATTTCATGACGAATCCTGTATGAAATTCTTGATAAACCCTAGTTTCTTTCATAACTGGTCTTGTTTTATGAACTTCTTGGTAGGTGGTTTATTCTTTGGTTGATAATTTTAAGTTCTTATTTTAACGGATCTCTTGTTTGTGTTGAACTAAATTTCTCCGTGCAGTACTAGATGGCAGCCAAACCTCTTACTACCGAGGCAATTGCGCTTACAGAAAAGAAGATGGACATGACATTAGGTGTGCTTAAAAGAACCTTTTGTGTGATGGCTTTTCTTCTCACTCTTTCTGACATATCTAATATATATCGTTCTTTGTTATTGGTAGATGACATAATCAAAATGTCTAAAAATACGAAGAATAAGAAGCAAAGAAGAGTTCCGGTATTCATTTGTTTTGGAAAATTGTTTTCCACTTCTTTTTGTGTTGTTGCTTTGAAATATTTGTGGAGGTTACCGTTTCACTTTCTTCTTATACCCTTACAGAACAAACCTCAGAAGTTTTCAAACAATTTCACTCAAGATAAGTCTGCAAAGGTCCAGCGTTATATGGAATCAAGATCTTCTCTTAGACAGGTGCATTGGTTTCTGAAACATAGCTATTTGAAGTTCTTATATTATGCCTATGTACTTGTCTCAAATTTTTTGTTTTTAAATACTGTTATCAGGCGGCTATTGCAAAAAGAAGGTCTAATTTCCAGGGGAACCAATTTCCTGCTGCAGTTGAAGTTGCACGAAAAGCTGCTATTGCTCCTCTGCAGAATAGAGTTCCTAACCGTAATAGGGTGGCTAACTGGAATAAAACAAGGTATTTATTTTCTTGAACTGTATTATGATGTCTTTTTACTGTGTACAATTAACCCTGCATGATGATATTGTGTTGTGGCATTCATACATTGTAAAATGATTTTGCAGGTAAAGCATGGCCCAACTCAATGTGCCTTCCATATCTAAGATTTTTTTTCTCTTCAAAAGGAGCAAGTTATACATCATGAATGCAAGCCAGCTATGTTTTGGGATTCTGAATTGAATGTTGCATTATAATCTCATAAAACTATTGTCCGAACTCCTGCATGGTTTGAGTGGGTTGTGTTGAATGTTACTGAGGATGTTCATGCTAGATATTTGGAGCTATATTGGTTGGGTTAGCCGGTGATGCAAATGAGTTACTAGTTAAATGGAGTCTGATCCAGTGAACACATTGCTAGAAAAGATAGCATAACATTATTTATCAAGTATCTCATCCTAGTTTGGAGAAGGGTACTGCTGTACCGCCACATGCACAAAATGTTGGGACAATTAATTGTCAATAGTTAGTGGCTGACTCACGTGGAAAAAAAAAACAACTATGCACTATTTCAGTTGTTTAGAAACAAGTGTAGTGACTGTGGCACTAAGTAACTAGCATGTTTTTTTGAGAATTAACCATTTTGAATGGATGGGCTTACATTTATGGTCAGTCTCCTTTAGACTTCTTCGTTGTGAGAATTGCTACCTTTTTATTGGCTGTCAATATCCCTTGTGCTTGGGCTTTGATTCTTGCTGATCTATCTATTTGCTATAAAACTTCTCCACTTTGAAATTATATTGGGTCTATCCACTGATGGTTTCTCCCAAGTTAAGCTAATACTGCAAGGATTCGTGCACTGCAATGCAAATACTGGATCATTTTTTCAGTAGGGGTCCTCCATAAATTGCATCAAGCCACTTTAATATTTTTCTGTTGACTCATTATCATAAGGTAGTTTTTTTCAACCATTGGCCACAGATTTGAAAAGAACTCTGTTCATTCTGTGGGATTAAGAAAAAAAAAAGTTGTGATCAAGAATCTGGACTCTTTTCGTGGATTTGGCATTGATGGAAACTTTTTGTTATTGGCATTCAAGTAAATCAATGGGGAGTTCTTCTGGGTTTGGTGATCACTGTCTTAATACTTGTTTCGAGCTTTTAGCCCATTGCAGAGGTGTCATACAGTGGTTTGCCGAGGAAATGCTATACTTGTCACCGTGCAGATAAATTTTCTTGCTACTTTACACTGATATTATACTTGTGGAAGCTTTAAATTCTTAAGTGCTCTATTGACATATACGACAGCCTCCATGGTAATATCCATTTCTTGGTTATAGTAAGTTTAATACGGCAGCATAAATTGTGGGGTGCCAGTACAATGCCAAGATGATGTCGCAACTGGTGGGCTTCTGTGGAAAATCTGAAAGTTGTTCACTGACAGAGATGTTCTTCAACTATGTGACCAGTGTTGTCTTTTTGCTTAAGTTACTTTTTTCTTTCTTTATAGTTGGATATAGTAGAATCTGATGGTAAGTGACCCAACTTCTCTAGTGAGAGAGGTTACTGAGTGATGTCTGTTTCGATTACAATGATAGTTCGTCGTGCTGGACATCCTGATGTTACTCACTCATTGATGGAGTACTTTGAATATTTTTTGTTTCCCCACCTGGATTACCCTCTTTTTTTTCCTCGTTGCAGATTTCGAGTTCCGGTAGGTCAGAGAAGGGCAATTAATGGAGGCTTTGCTGCTAAGGTATTTCTTGACTAGTTGTGTTTTCTAACTTGTATTCTTGTTAGTATTCAAGATTGATGTCTGTGCTATTTATCTGTTCGTTCTGTAATGTAATATCTTGCTTTCGTAAATTTGTAGCAGCAACCAATTCGTTCCCCTCAGAAGCAGCTGGAGAATGTTGATATAATGCCAAAGCAAAAGCCTCAGACGCTGGATTCGCTGTTTGCAAACATGAAGGAGCAAAGAATGAGAGTTCTGTCGATGCAGAATAATGCTGTGCAGCGCAATGGAAATGGAAATAGGAGGCTCCCATGGGGAAGAGGTCGATTTGGAAACTAATGGTCGTGTTGGCCTGCTGTGTCCTTAACCCTGGGTTTTTGGTGCAAGTGAAAGATTCTTTCGTGCAGTAGAAAAGAAAATAGATTTTGCCCCGTTGGTTGGAAAATATTTTGCCTTTTCGTTCCATGTAGTTCTTCGTTTGGCCCCGCTCATTGTATATTAAGTTTCGCCCATGACTTTAATGTTTGACTTCGATTTTTATGTGTGGTGTGGTCTGTATGGGACACATAGCAGTTGCAACTTAATATCATTTGAGTATCCCATTGAGCCCGTAGGAGCAGATTTTCTCTAGTTTTATGATGTTTAACCTCAAGTATATTATGAGCCTTTGCGTTTAAAAGAAACGGTGATGGTTTACTCGGGCGCGGATTAGTTGTAGAACAAAGACTATTGTGACCGTTCGGAGATTTTTGTGGTTTTTTAAAATACAAATATATCTATTTTGCCCCATTTTCGCGAATTTATGAACAAGTTCCGTATTGCGCTTCTTCTTCCACTTGATCCAAATCTTCTAGAGCCACGATGAGATATTAATTGTATAAACTATAAATATTTCTTCGTTCTGATTGACAATAAAATACTCCCAAAGGGAATAAGAAGAAAGTTTGTGAATGCATATTTTGAAAGGTAGTGACGTATAAATCCTTCTAAAATTATAAAATAAAATGTGAAGGCTGTATAAGTTTGTTATGTTGACAAAATGTTATTAATAAATATATTAATAACTGACTTGGAATGTATAATTGTTTAAAAATAATTTTCGAAGTCATAACTACTCTCTTTATAATCACTTTTATTGACTAACTTAAGTTTCAATCAATTTTTTATTTTTTTAATATTTAATAATTTTAACTGGTTTTTATTTATTTATCTCATATGGAGTATAAATTGAAAAGATAAATTAAAATATATTTTTAAAAATTTATCTTTTTCTCGTTTTCTGTTACTCCCTTAATTGTAATCTTTTTTATAACTTTTTATATTTTTTTCTTTTGTTTTTGTTATTGTGAATTACATGTTGTTTTAATCATGTTTAATGATTTTTACAAATGTTGCTGTTGTTTTGATAATTTTAAATTTTTATACTTAAAAGAAGTAAGTGGTTGATTCGGCCTCATATTCACTAAAAGTTGAGCAAAATTCTATCTAGTCACCCAATTGAGGTAATCATGTTTAACCAGAAGAGTGTTAGTTTAAGTTGGATTAGTTTGAATGAATTGGACTCACTTAAATAGATAGTTTTACTATTGAATGATAAATAGATTGATGTTTTAAAACCTAACTAACTAAAAACTATACATTAGATTGGTTTATTTAATCTAAAGATTAACCTGGTAAATGATGGGTGGAAAATAAATTATTTAAAATCAGACAATTTGAACTTGATAGAAAAATTGTGTTCAGTTTGTTTGAGAATCACGTCAAAGTATTGTTATTGTTAACAACCAGTCCAAATTTCAGTATTTGATTTATATAGAGAAGCCCATGGTGTTTTGCCCATGGTTTGATTCAACTTCTTTATCACGTTCTTCTATTGCTCAATTAGTTGTTAATGAACGAAGTGTTATTAGTACGCCATTATTCCGTATATTTTTGTTTAGAACTGTTATCGAACTTTAAAAATCTTAGCCCATAAAAGGAAGATGCAGAAATGGTTGAGTCCTCTAGAAACATTAGGACTAGTCCAGTTCTGCGTGCGTGAATTTCACAAGTCCCACGATTACATCAATTCAACGGTTCGCGTAATATATTTTGTATTGCTTGAAATTAAAATAATCTTCCTAAATTAAAAATAAAATTCATTAAAGGGAAAATATAATTCATACTACACGATTGAACAAATATTTTAAAGAATAAGATAAAAAAAGTTTCTTGTGTGATTTTTCTTTCTTTTTTATTTTAAAATTAATTTCGACTTATTAAAAAAATTATTTTATTGGTCGCTTAAAGTATTTATAGACAATTTTCTGAATATGTGTCGGTTGAAACATGCATTCACTTTATGAAAATCAGTTGGAATCAATAAATCCATGGCCTTAAAAATAAATTCTCATTGTACGTCACGCAACTACTCACGTCTTTCCCAAGTTGTCTTTAGCATGCTGCCAACAGATTAAGTAAGTTCTAGGTGTCACTATCTGATTGAAATTTTTAAAACTAAATGTTTAATATATTTTTCAAAATTTTGTTTTTAAAAAATATTTATTTACTTTAGTACGTCGATTTTTTAAACTTTTTTAATTTTTTATCTTTCAATTTATTTTTCATAATAATTTATATATTTTCATTATATAAATCATCATATAGATAAGGAAGGAAATTTAATACATACCATCTTTTTTATTGTAACTCTTATTTTGATTTAATAAAAACGTGAAATATATCATAAGTTAAACTAATTTTTAATCTATTAATTTTTTTAAAATATTATAAACTAAAAAGTCACGATCTGAAATTGATTTAACTAATATACATATTTATTTATTTATTTGTTTAAAATCACCTATGTAATAAATCAACTTATTTTAGAAGTAAGTTTTTTATATTTTTCTCTTTGATAATTTTTTTAAATGCAAAATGTTACATCATGCAATGTTATATTAAGCAGTAAAAAAAAAAAAAAAAAAACCTTAAGGCCATAACCACCTCCCCTGCCTCTGCGACTATTAAGTGAGATCCAAAAATCATGGCAAAACATTTATAGCTAGACAGTGTATTCTAAGTTAAAGTAACATTAATTAATTCATGAAACACTGCACGCATTATTTTAGTTGTATAAAAATTTGTATGTTTCCTACCCTCTCAATTCAACAATATTGAGTTAGATATGAATAATAAAGTTTCCAAAAAATAAGTTAGGTAATAGAGAGAAAATTTCAAAAATAATCATAGATTTATTAAGGCTTTTTAATTTGTCTCTTATGAGTTTATCATATCACATTACTTTAAAAAAATTATTGTAACTTCTATTTAATTAAAGAGTATTATAAATTATATATATTTTATTTGGCTGTTCGTACTTTTAAAAGAATCTTTGATAATCCATAATCTTATTTAAAATACATAGTTTTAAATTTTATGTCATCTTAATGCAATTATTTTAAAATGTTTTTATTATAAAATTTATATTCAGTTTAAGAGATTAGTCTTATAAGATATTTACATTAAATTATATCAACGTGATGTAAATTTTAAAGAAAGCTTAATTTATAAGATTAAAAAATAAATCATCATCTCATAGAACAATTCTTACAAAAAAAATATTATGTGATACTTATATCTTAAACTTAAATAGAGATGCATCATAATAATGAAGTACTTTTTACAAGTTTAATCATTAATTGTATTTTAAACATAATAATTTTCTTAATTTTTTCAATATTTCGCTAAACACTTGATTAAATGGTTTTGCTAAACTGATTGGAAAACTTACCGAAGAGAATTGATTGAGAAAGTTGTTTGGCAAACATCAATTTCACACCAAATTCATAAAAGACTTAGGCAAAAGATATATCTTTAGTTGTTAAACATTTTTTAATATCAGTTGTGTTTCATCAAATTGAGATTAATCCTTCCCAATATATAATATTTTCTTTCTGGAGAGTTAATTGGTGAAAGGTGAAGACACGAAGTTTTGTCCCTCATAATTAAAAAAAAAAGTGAACCAAATTATTCTCTAATGGCTCAGTTTTATGGAATTAAAGCAACAAAATAGTTTGGTTTAGTTTTATACAAGGTTAATTAATTCAGTTATAAAAAGTTGTTTAATAGCTAATGTAGTGGTTGCGTGGAGCGTCACAGGATTTCGGTGGAACAAGAAAAATGACGGTGGTTAAGATTTTTTATTGAATACGTGTAGTATTCAATGCTACGTAGTTTTGTAGAAGAGAATGAAAAAAAAAAAAAAAAAAAAAAAAAAAAAAAAAAAAAAAAAAAAAAAAAAAAAAAAAAAAAAAAAAAAAAAAAAAA
>Ga0099824_1007745_pt1 | contig 14069 bp, 10 predicted proteins | sample SiratrowhiteBW_FD_76837 | JGI IMG/M metagenome (GOLD analysis project Ga0099824, IMG submission 76837) | Root nodule microbial communities of legume samples collected from California, USA - Siratro white BW | ecosystem: Host-associated > Plants > Roots > Nodule | place: USA: California...
AAAAAAAAATAATAAATATATATATATATATATATATATATATATATATATATATATATATATATATATATATATAAACATCTAAATGTATTTATAAGTGCCTTTTAGACTTATGTAGTATCATATGCTTATATAGGAAATACAATCATAATAGTAAATTATAGAAAAAAAATCACACAAAGGTAAGTTAATGATAATAAAATCAACATTTAAATCATTTGGAATACAAATTTGCAAATCACATAAATTCAAGTGGATACAAATAAAAAATACCAAATCAACTTCTTCTAAAGTTGTATTAGATATATTCTACCATATGTTAATGTCTAACTCATTTTAAGTATAATATTTTACAAATAGATCTTGATTCTATAAATTAAGATGAATTCATTATACCAAATTCTTGACACTTACATATGTATATGTATTATAATATGTAAAAACTTTTTCTCATCATCTAACAATTTGATGTTATAATCTACATTATTTAAATAATCAATAAAGTTAAAACATATTTTTATTGTAGGTTATCTTAATAGAACCGCAAACAAACTCAAAAATCATATATATTCTAGATACTCTAGATATGTGACTTAATAAACTAAATACAACATATATTCTTACTTACAGTTTAGTTTTGGGTTAATGGATAAACACTTTAAAAAATCATTTCTTCACTGTCAACACTTCTTATAGTTTTCTTTTTAAGATTAAAGATGTGTTTGGTTGCAGTAGGGATAATATTCCTTTTAATTATCTTGGAGTCCCTATTTTTGTAGGTTCTCCTAAAGCCAGGTTTCTTCAACCTCTTGCGGATAAAGTCAGATCTAAATTGGCCTCTTGGAAAGAGAAATCTCTTAGCATGATGGGAAGAGTAGAGTTTGTTAACTCTATGATTTATGATTCTTTATCTTACAACTTTCAAGTTTATAGGTGGCATTCCAGTCTTCTTAAGTTTATTGATAAATGAGTTAGAAAATTTATTTGGACAGATGGTATAAATAAACAGGATTCTATGGCTGTTAATTAGGGTACAATTTGTAATCCTAAGTCTGAGGGTAGGCTTCAAGTTGTTAATTTTCAACTTGAAAATAAAACTTATATTCTAAGGCTTGCTTGGGACTTTGCTTACAATTATCGCCTTTGGATTTTTTTAATGAAGGCTCGATTTCTTAAATCTAAATATCAGAGAGTTGGATCATTCTTTTCTTTCTCCATCTGGCCTGATATTAATGATTGGTATGATGTCATTTTAGAGCACACTTTTTGGATTGGCCTAGTATTAATGATTGGTATGATGTCATTTTAGAACACACTTTTTGGATTGTTGGGAGAGGTGATAATATTAATTTCTGGAATGATCTCTAGTATTATGAGAAATGCATCTCTATGCTTGCACATATTCTTTATGCCGAAAGGATTAATTTGAAAGCTACTGTGGCTCAAGGATGGAAGGATAGTGGTTCTTGGGATCTTTCTCTTTCTTTTTTAAATATTCAAAATCTACATAATTTACGTTATATTTCTTTGACCTCTTGAGAAGATACTCCTAATTGGATGTTAGAAGATTCTGGTTTTCTCACCGAGAAGGCAGCCAAAAAGTTTTTTAAGGATTCTAATCCTACTTGTCAATTGGGTAAATTGATTTGGACTAGTTCTATTCCTCTTGTGAAGACTTTAGTGTTTTGGAAGGTTTTACATCATAGGTTACCTACAGACAAGATGTTCAAATTAGATGTCTTTCTTTGTGTTCCATTTCATGTGCTCTTTGTGTAGGAAACAGGAAAAATCTCTTTTTTATCTTTTCTTTGATTGCTCTGTCACATCCCAAATTTAAAATTATAGCAAAAAAATTTTCCTGAGTTCTCTCCTCTTTCTATTAATGATATTATTGATTTCTTAATGCTTGCAAGGAGTCCTTTAGTTACTATTGTTAGGTTGACAACTATTACTTACTCTATTTAGATGATATGGAGGGTGAGAAACCATGCTAAGTTTCAAGAAAACATTTCTATCTGCTTGGCTATCCAGACTGTTAAAGGTTTCATCAGAGTGATGGGTAATTCTTCTAGGAAACACATACGTAATGACATTACTAACTTCTCTTATTTGAAGTTTTTTTTTTATATCATCACGTGTCGCTGGAAAGAGATCTCTCCTATTCAGGTTATTTGGGAATTCCTTCATATCAATTGGGTGAAGGTCAACATCGATGGTGCTGCTAGAGGGTGTTCGGGTTTTTCGACATGTGCAGGTATTTTTCGTGGTAGCAGGTGTAAATATATAGGTAGTTTCTCCTCTTTTCTTAGGATACAAAAGTTTTTATATGCTGAGATTATGGGAGTCATTTTGGTTATTGAGCTTGCTTGGAGCAAAGGCTTCAGATGTATTTGGCTTGAGTGTGACTCTTCCCTGCTTTGTCAAGTATTTAGTTCGTTTAATCTCATTCCTTGGTCTTTGAGAGGGAGATGGAGAAAGTGTATAAAGATATGTAAAGAAATTGAGTTCAAATTTTTTCATATATTTCGTGAGGGAAACCATTATGCTGACAAGCTGGCTTCGCTAGGTCTCAAAAATAAGTTAGATTTTAGATGATAAGATGATTTACAAGCTGTTATTAAATTAGAATTTTTTATAATAAGTATCAACTCTCTATATTTCGTTTTGTTTAGCTTGGTTGAGGAGTGTTTGTCAATCTTTTCTTGCCATGGGTTTGGACTAGTTGAGGAGTAATTGTCAATCTTATTATCTTTTATGTAATGTCATATCATTGTTGATCTTTAAGTTCATAATAATGTCTAACATGAATTTAATAAAAAAAACTAAATTCAACATATTATACATCAATTTATTCAATTATCATACAAAAATTTCTTTACGTATTTTTACAACACATACTATAATTATAATAATTTTAACTTTTATCACTTAAATCAAATATCATATTATGAAGCAAAGATAATTCACTGAGAGGATTTAATTATGAAAATATCCTAATTCCTTTCGGATTAACTTTTATAGATAGAATCATTTTGTAAAAAAAATAAAATAAAAACATAATAATTGGGATCCTACACGAGGAGAGGGGTTTAAAGGGGAGAGAACTATCTAAGATGAACAATACGAGAAAAGCTGAGAAGGAAAGGAGGAAAACAAAGAAAAAAAACATGGGTCATGTCCATTGGGTGTTTTAATACGACTGATATATTATTTCATAGTTTCATGTAATTCGAGTATGTTAAATAAATAGTAAATTTTTATATCTGAAAAAACTAGTTGCAACTAACTCAAGTATAATCAACTTAAATTTGAATAGGTAGTTGTGTTTAGTATTTCGAATATACTTTAAATTAATTTACAATATTAAATATAATATAACTATGATAGCAAAATAGCATGTTGGAGCATAACACTGTGATGTGTGACTTTCTCATTGAAGAAAAAGGTTGAACTAAAGATCAAAAATAAAAATAAATCTTGGTGGAAAAGCTTTCTTCTTAGTGTGAGAGAATATTTCATCTATCCCTATTGTGTAGAGAAAAAGATGTGATGAAGAATATTTAAGTGTTAAGACATTTATAGAAAAATAAAATAAAAAAATAAAAATCATGTTTATGCAAATTAACTCTTATAATTCACAATATTTTATCATATTTAAATCTAAGGCCTTGAATTAAAATTTATGTACAGCCTATTCTAATTAATCGGGACACATATTACAAGTAAAATGATATTAACAATTTTCTTCAATAATCTAAATTTTATTTGAATATAAAATTCATTAGAAAATGAATTTGTAAAATTGACTGTCAGAAATATAATATATTTTTATATCTAAGAGCACTGTGAACTTAGAAAAATTATAAAACTCTAAATTTAAATCCTTAATAATACATATTTTCCTTTTATATATATAAACAACTTATGAAGTAGTTTATTTTTTTATCCCGTGTTATTAGTTTATGAAAATTTAACTGAATGTTTATAATTTGGAATTTGTATGGATTAAGTAACTAAATTAGGATTTTACAGTTTTCAGAATTTAATTTTTAAGTGATATTTAAAAAAAATTACACACAAATTAAATTCATATAATACAAATATTATTTTTATTAATATCATTATTATTTCGATATGTCTAACAGTTTCACATTATTTAGAGTCGAGATCAAGATTAATATACATATATTTTCTTTCCTTAACTTTAGATGCTTTTTAAAGGACAAAGTCATAATGGAACTTCGAGTTTTAAATAAAACAATATCCTAGAAGTGATGATTGACCTAAGTGATGTTATCTTAATAAACTTAAGATTGGAACAGTGGTGTGTATGTGGGAATCTCGTTTCCTTAATTAGTCTTCCACTGGGGCTTATCCCAATATACTAAATAGTCTCACATCACTTAAAAGTGGAGACTAAAGTCAATTTAAATACACCTTCCTCTCCTTAACTTTTTGAAGCCCCTTGCTAAGGCCAGTTTAAATATATATTCCTTCCTCTCTTAATCCGTGCCTTTTAAGGACAAAACTTTGATAAAATTCTGAGTTTCAAATCCCCTCAAATACATTTATTAATGATGTTATTTCAATAGGACAATTGCTTCCTGCACCCCATCAAATTTTCAAAATCACAATTTTGCCTTGACTTGAATTGGGGGCGTAGGATGTGTTCTGGAATAGGTATTTCGAAAGCTTATTATTACATTATGAAAAAGGCTTTCCGAAAGTTAAAATGCATTATGGAGATGGCTTTTTGAAAGCCAATGATGAGTTGCAATTTCATTCTGAAAGGGTATTCGAGAAACAAGAAAATGCATTCTGAAAAATACCTTTTGGAATTTTTTTTTATTCTAGAAAGAGGTTTCTGGAATATTTTTTTCATTTCAAAAAGGGTTTTTCTTTTAAAGTGTTGTCTTGTGTTTCGGAAAGGACTTTTCAAAAAATTTCCAAAATCACCTTTCTGCTATTCGCCCTAAACCATCATAGATCACCTTTCCAACAACACCAAACACAAAACTAACCAAATTTCTCACCAAAATTCAATCCAAATCAACCACAAATCAAACCAAAATAAAATTTCACAACTTGTAAAAACAAAGAGAGTAAATGAGATGAGAACCGACCTACAAAGACAATAATGGTGTTCTACCTCTGGTGACCGACCACCACCTCCGACGACGAACCAAACCATTGTCAAAATTTTAGATGAAATGTAGGAAGTAAATGATCGGATGCAGGAAGCAACTGTCTCTTAATGGACTTGAGATTGAAACATCCTTGTTCTCTTAGCCCTCAACTAGAGGTTTTTTTTATATACCAATGATCTCACATGTTTTAGGAATCGAAACTAAAATCAATTTAATACACATTTTTCCCTTAATATTTTAAATACCTTTTAAAAATAAAATTAACTATCTCACATTTCTAAACTATATCAACATACTAAATTTCATAATAAACAATACCTCAAACATAATAATTCATCCAACAAGTATAATCAAACGTGCTTTTGAAATATTTATTTGAAAAATAAAAATTTATAAAAATATAATAAAGAAAAGATAGATTACCATCCACTTGACTATGACGAATCAATCTTGACTATAGTAAGTGAATCTCGAATGTAACAAATCAGTTTGTTTTAATGAATTTTCACAGGTGAAAAAAAAACTTATTTTATCATAGTTACGTGTTTTGTCAAGTGAATGACGTCATTCAAACTTTTAAAATCGACAAAGTTGTTTTTGTCGGGCATAGAATGAGTTTCCTCTTTCTCGCATTGTGGTGTTCGGTTAGGAATACTTAGTAGTCATTCTTCAAATCCTCTTGACTGGGATGTAACTACAAAAGGATTTCCGATATGAAATTAAGTATTTAGAAGTCACAGAAAATATGTAATTAAATAATACAAAAGATGTTATGTATTCTTTTATAGAGGTGAAATATACTATATTACTGATGCAAGAATAATTAGAGATTTACTCGGTTTCATGTCCGACCTTATTTCACCATTGTCAAACAAATTATGTGAAGCAAAAAAAAAAAAAAAATGTTAGAATGAAAATTGTTAAAAATATAGCTTCTAACGTGTTCTTGTAGATATAATTTCTCTCATAAATTTTACCATTTAATAAATAAAAATGTATAATAATAAAATTATATATATGTTAATAATATTTAGTTAATTTGTAGCCGTTATGACTTTGTTGAAATAGCAAGTTGAAATGAGGCCTTAAAATGGGATCCAAAAGGCTGGTAAAATCAAAGTTCTTTCGTGGTTCACTAGGAATCCATCTCGCCACGGTCACATGATGTTTCCCGGTTGCGTCATGTTTAGGAGCACCACACTCCACATGGTTGACCGAGTTGCTTATCTTTCTCTACCTCCTCTCCACGCACCCACCACGAGACTCACTTTCCTTTCTCCTTCTTCCCCTTTTCTTTTCCAACTCAAACCCACTTCCCTCTTCACCTCCTCCTCCTCTTTCTTCGCTCTCACTTCCCCTCCGCGATCCACCATGCTGCACCACGACCCTCTTGTCTCTGACATCTACGCCACCGCCATTTCCGCCATTGTCGCCTTGTCCGGCCTCAGATTCTGGCAAGAAACTGCTAAACGAGGCATATTCGACCAGGTGGGTCGCAAGATTGTGTTTTTCGTTCTGGGTAGGTTTAAGCTGAAGAAAATGATGCTGGGCTTTGGAATTTTGGGCCAATTTAGTGTTGACGTGTGGAAATCACTGTTTTTGCAATGCTATATAGTTCTAGTGGAGTGTTTTGCATGGTTTTGAATTGGGACAAATTAAGTTTACTTTTTTAGTTAATGGTTGCCATTATGAAGTAGATGAAAAGTGGGATTTTTTTTCTTGAAGCAGAAGAAATGTAGAGATTACAAAGACTATTAGAACTGGGAAAAGTTTAATTTATTATTGTATGTTGGAATGGTTACTCCTTTAAGACCTCATTTTTGTCTCCAATTTTGACACATGTCATCATATCATGTTAGTGGCTACAGTAAAGAAGCACCAATGTAAGTCCTCGACCTATTCTTTTTGTCTGTTACTTAAGAGCTCTCTCAACATATGCTTTTGTTAACCATGTTGATTAATCCTTTGTTGACCCACAGAAAAATAAGCCAAGGACTTTTTGTTTCTCTAGTATAGGGACTAATAGTTCAATGACTTGTATATTGTTTACTGTTCCAAAGGGTGTTGTTATCCCCTTCGACCATGGTAATTTTTCAGGAGAAATGCTTTATTGCCATCTTGCTTTTTCTCTTTAAGACTGGTATCTTGTGCATTTAGATGCAGTGAGTTGTGCAGTATTTTGGTTCATTTTCATTGTGCTGTGCTGTCTTTTGAAGAGTGTCATGAGTGTCATTGTGTTTCTAATGCATCTTGTTTGCTTTAGCAGAATTCTCATTAACTATTTTTAATGTTTAGAAATTAAATAGGAAACTTGTGCATATAAGCATTGGGCTGATGTTCATGCTCTGCTGGCCACTATTCAGGTAATTCTATAATGTATGAATTATGGAGCGTGTTCAAAGCTCTGTTGCAATTTCCCTTCATGAATGACCTTTCTTAACTCATTACAGTACTGAGAATATGGCTGCGTACTTTGCTGCTCTAATTCCGGGAGTGAATATAATTCGGATGCTTGTTATTGGACTTGGAATACTGAAAGATGAGGCCACAGTGAAATCAATGAGTAGATTTGGAGATTACAGGTTGCAATATTGTTCTCTTGAGTCTCAGTGAGAAATGTTTGAATCTGTGAAACAATTAAAACATGGTTCATTCTACATTTAATTTTGTCTAGAAAAGTATATGTCATATTGTCAAATGGTTAAGCTGATGCTGATCAGTCTAAACCAAATAAAATGGATATATTTGACTGTTTATTATGGTATATAAAAACCAAGATTTGAATAATGGTATAAATTATAAGCCATGCCAAATATGTTTGGGTTGTGGATGTCCTTCTTGAGAATAAAAGTAAACAATTTATTTGAAATTCCATTGATTGCTAATTCATCACATATCATTTCATTACTTCTTAATTGGTTCTCAGTTCTTCTTTTGCACCAGGGAACTTCTCAAAGGACCACTGTATTATGTTGCGACTATTACTTTGGCATCCATAATATACTGGAGAACTTCGCCTATCTCCATTGCTGCAATATGTAATATGTGTGCAGGAGATGGTAATGTTGCCACCAGGTGTTCTTTTAAAAATATTAAACTAGGAAAGAAAGAAAAAATCACATCTACATCCCTATCAGGAGCAGAGAAGCCTCATTGTGTTACTCCTTACTGTATCTGAATTTTTGATTCTTAATATTTTGTTTCAGGCATGGCTGATATTGTTGGAAGGAGATTTGGTGGTGAAAAGATACCTTACAACAAAAACAAGTCCTATGCCGGTTCAATTGCAATGGCATCTGCTGGATTCTTAGCTTCTATTGGGTAACATTCAGTTGGCTTCTGTTGTTTTTTGTTTTATTTTGCCCTTAAGTGGTAACCTACTTGATCCAAGATCCTATTTAACAGTTAGTGTTTGGCAGGTATATGTGGTATTTTTCCTCATTTGGATACATTGAGGGAAGCTGGAAATTGGTTCTACGTTTTCTGTTAGTGTCTATTGGCACAGCATTTGTGGAGTCCCTTCCTATCAGCACAGAGCTTGATGACAACCTCACTGTTCCACTCACCTCCATATTATTGGGCATGGTTATTTTCTGATATGAAGCATATTGGAGTAAAACACACGAGGCACTAGATATCAGTTCTCTATATCTTCCCATCAGTTAGAAAATATTCATTCTGTGTATGTTAAAGCTGTCTGTTTTGTGGACAGAAAAACTGACTGATGCTTGTAGTGCATGTTCACAATCAATGCTATAATGCATACAGGGCAATTTTCTGCCTTGTGTTCTTTCTGTGGATGAATGCTTATATTTCTGGTTCACAATTCAGCTTTGAGTAGTTTTTGAATATGTCTGATTATAACCATTACATAATAACTCTTCTTCCTCTGTCAACACCAAGAAAGCTTGCACAAAACACACTCTTATGTTCAAAAAAAATCTTTATAACCCACATGCTAGGCCCTCCCCTAGCCACAGAGATAACACCAAATCTTGTTCCAACCACCTCAACTATGACACTTATCCAACTGTACTTCATGCCTATAGCTTAATAACTTAAAAACAACCAACCCCATTTCTTTTCTTTTCCAAATATGTGGAATGGAACACCAAACCAGCACATGATTAGCACATGCATGTGCTGTTGGACTCACCCCACTTCCATCATTGCCTTGCAACTATCTTTTCTTTTTTAATAATACTTTGAAGAACTAAAACAACTATATTATAATAATATAATAATGCCAATGAATTTTGGTCAGATGTGAATGTATATTTTAAATGAGATTGTGTATAAATCATTATTAATTTTAAATCTACAACAGATTCTATGATGCGCAGTGAAAAAACTGATATTTTATACGAACAATTGCTTTCAACCATTGAAAAGAAAGGTTATTTTTAAAATGCATTTTAAATTAGTTTATCTGCATTTTTATCCAGGGGATTCATCTCCAATTTCTCACATTTTTTACTTCTACCAAATAAAGTGAAAATTAACAATGAATTCATGATCAATTCCTGATGTTTGAAAACTAAAATTGTTCTTACTTCTTTTACTATTGTCCCCCCCTATGATCATGCAAATGGAGCACTTTTGAGACACAAACAAAAGACTAAAGCTACTTCCCATTCCATTACTCTATAGTTAATACATTTGAGATTTAGGTGCTTTAAAAATGAAGAAAATTATGAATTGAGAAAGTACAGTCCTTAATTTGAAGTGCTTGAAATTAAATGAGTGAAGTCCTTTTCCATACAGAGTAGCCACGAGGTTCATTGTCTCCACTTGATCGTTTTGTCACTTTCTCGTAACTGTGCTATTGATCTTAAATACACTTTTTGCACTCATTCATCGTCATACCTTCAATGCGCTTATTCGCACACAATACAGCAGGCTGAGGTGAGAGAGTAAAAGCACACTAATAAGACAAAAAACGATCTATCTTTCCTAATATTATCTCTGTTGCATTTTTTTAAACTACTATACCAAACATGAAAACATGCATCCAATGTTGAGATATTGTCCATGTATCGTCACGGATAAGATCACCACTCTTTAAGAAAAGAAATCCAACCCTTGATGAATCTGGATTAAGTCCAATACTCATAATTTCATCTTGAAATCTAGAATCTTCATTACAAAGTCATCTTCTAACTGAATTTGCTAATAACCTCTAGGCCAATATATGTAGATCCAGAAGAAATTTTAAGAAAGTATGCTCTTACCAAAGTTTTAGATCCAATGAAAAATATTGTCTTCCATAAGAAGTGTCTAGGAGCTTCTTTTAGAAGATCGGAAGATGATTATAATCTTCCAATAAATATGAGACAATTCTATCTTAGAACAAATAGAATTAAATATTCTAATTTAAGGTTACTAAATTTTAGAAGAGTATCTATATAATTTTTCTAACAAAAGTTACACGCCAGATAAAAGTAATATTATCTGGAAGCATTTAAAATTCCTTAACGCTTTATACAATATTTATTATTTTAGGTAATATGGATCACAAACAAATAAGTGCAATCTAAAAATAAAATAAAAAATCATATTTTTACAAGTATACAAGAAAAGTATGTACAAACGTCACTTTATATGATAACGTAAAAAATTTGAAAAACTATATACATATTACATCTTAGTGACTAAGTAATACACATTTCACTTATCATATATATTTGTATTATATATATATAATATGAAATTTGATTTGTTCTAAGATGTGTTTTTATACGAAGTAATTTTATTTCAAGATAAAACATTTACAATATAATAACAGAAATTCCTTAAATATATTTTCTTTTTATCATATATCCAATTCCAGCCAGGAGCACGTACTATCGACGGACCTATTTTAACATACTTTTTCCTATTCAATAAAAATTTATGTTTTTTTAAGATGGCCAAAACTTTTATTTTAAAAAGAAAAAGTATATGGTTATTTGATTTTCGCTCTAACTTAAATATCGTTATTTAAAATGTAATAGTATTTAGTAAATATTAGTGTAAAAGAGAGAGAAATTTACTAGTACTTTTGAAAAAACTACCAGCTGTCGATACATTATTTATTCCCAAGATTTAAATTCCAAAATTATTTTAAAAAAATATATAAAAAATCTCCCTCCACTTTTTAATAACTAAATATATTTAAGAACGGATCATATCAAGTTTAAAAAGTATAAATTTTCAATATTTTTTTTTATCTAAAGGTGATAAAATAAATATTAATTTTTAAATATATGATTTAAAATGGTTTCATTACATGCACCGTCTTTTATTTTAATCAAATTTTAATTTAATCTAATTTCAAAATATCTTTGAAATTTGTGTGGGGATCACTTCCTTAGTTGTTTTTATGAGTCTGACGTTTTGTTGTTGGAATGGTAGTTGTGACGTCAAGTTTTGTCTAGCGCTAATTATAATTTTTGCATTTTACTTTTTTAAAATTAGAAAAAAATTATTATAGACACTCTACACAATAAAATATATTTATTTGATACTAAAATAAATTATTATTTTATTATTATATAATATTTTATTAAAAAATTGATATTAAGTGAAGATAAATTTTTCGCAGTAATATCAAAATATACATTTCTTAAAAAATACTTTGTTACAATAATCTTGATAAAAAAAAAAAAAAAACTAAAACATAACACGTATCTTTCTCTTCTTCAAATATCAATTCTGTAACAAGGGTGTAAATAAAGTGGGGTACACTGCAACAGTGATTTCCAGAAGAAAAATCAAGACTGAAGAAAAAACAACAAAACAAATCTACAATAGAAAATAGCATTGAAGGAACAATAAAATACCGTACAATAGTAGAACAGATAACTGCTAAACTGAGTTAACTACCCAGCTCTACATACACTATCTAGGTTTCTGCTACATGACAAGGTCTAAAATATAAATACAGCAAAAAGATATGTTGATATGATTAGCTCCATGTTTGTATACCAGAAGGTGTAATGTTATGGCAAGACCACAAATATCGGTAATTACCAACATAACCCAACAACAAGTTTTGAATCATATACATAATATATTCTGAAGGAATTCAAGCAATTAAGAAATCCTCAGATGAAAGGAGAATTAATTTTCTTCTGTTACATGTTGGCATAGTGTGTCATCTTCTTTTCTTCTTCTCCTGAACCAGTTGTGTGAAGGAGTAGAAGGGTTGTTCTGGCCCTCAATGTTGGAATCTTCATCTGTTCCTGAATCATGAGAGCCCCTACGTTTCCTCAGCCAGGGTATCATGAGGACGAAGATAAAGAGAAGAAAGAAGACAGAGAGAAAAACCAGAAGCAAGATCTTCCCATGTAGGGCAAAGTGTTTGTCTTCAGAGAATTGAACCTCATCTTCTTGCTGAGGGCTCAAGGAAGTGTTATTAGGGTAAGAGGTCATAGCAATAAGGGTAGAAAAGCAAGAAAATGATGATAATTAAGGATGATAATATTTTCTTGATATATAAAGCCATATATCTTCTGGGGCAAGTTTTGGAATGGAGGATATGAAACATTTGACTCTTTCAAAAATGCACCAAATGGTCACACTCATCATCGCCTTTGCAAACCTTCTCATTCACTCTTTTCTTTTCCTTCTGGATATTGTTTTTCCTATCTTATAATTTGTTGGTTTGTATTTCATGGATTACTATGAACAATTTTTAATCTCTTGATATTTTGTATTTTTCTTCTTTCTTTGATGTTGGAGAATATTTTATGGTACAGTTGTAGTTGGTGATAGCCAATTAGTAGCGGCAGAATAAGGGCGGCCCATGGTTTCTCTGTTGTTTTTCACATTTTTTTTTTTTTTTTTTTTTTTTTTTTTTTTTTTTTTTTTTGTTTTTTTTTTTTTTTTTTTTTTTTTTTTTTTTTTTTTTTTTTTTTTTGTCTTCTGCTTCTTATCAGAGAAGTTTTAATTGCATGCAGAGATAAAACAAGTAACTTGTTGGTTTATTATATTTGGTGTACTACAAGATGTATAGAAATTAATCTTTTTGAGATAGAAATATCTATTTAAGGACTAACCTATGTTGTTTTCATCGAAATATATGAGAATTGATATATCCCTATACCTTTGTTATATTAAGAAAAATATGATTCTATGTTAATTATATTAAATGATATTAGTTTTGATTTATGTTATTAAACTTTTGTTTTATAACAAATATGATAAACACAAGTTTTCAAATATAACCAAATACTAAATAATGTTGAAATCTCTCATCATGATCTTTTTTATTTTAATAAAAATCATATGGGTTAAACATCAGATTAATATATTTTTGAATTTTTTTATAGCCTTCATTGTTATAAACTTTATTTAATAAAACTACATTGAAGAATTGCATCAGTTTTATGTCCAAAAAGCACTTTTGAGATATCGTTTTCAAAAAAGTTATAAAATTGAAAAAATTAAAAAAACTGTATAATAACAGTTTCTTAAATCACATGTATTTGAAAAAGGATTCAAACTATATGTAAAATAAGCATTATTGTTAACAAATAATATATGAAGTTTCAAATTGCATATAAAATTTCAGAATATATATATATATATATATATATATATATAGCATTAAATTTGTTTGTCTTTGATGGGTATCATATAATTATTAAATTAATTACCCAACTAAAACAGTGATTACTCTTCATTAAATTAATTTGATTTATTGAACTAATATTTTAGCTGGTCAGTTATAGATACATCATTATTATTATTATTATTATTATTATTATTATTATTATTATTATTATATGTGTATATAAATATTTATATATAATTATATTTTGTATTTATAATGATAAATTTTAAAAATATTAGTACGAAATTATGTTTATATATATATATATATATATATATATATATATATATATATATATATATATATATATATACAAACAAAAAAAA
>Ga0099824_1007749_pt1 | contig 14064 bp, 7 predicted proteins | sample SiratrowhiteBW_FD_76837 | JGI IMG/M metagenome (GOLD analysis project Ga0099824, IMG submission 76837) | Root nodule microbial communities of legume samples collected from California, USA - Siratro white BW | ecosystem: Host-associated > Plants > Roots > Nodule | place: USA: California...
TATATATATATATATATATATATATATATATATATATATATATATATATATATATATATATATATATATAATATTACATACAATTAATCATATAAAAAACTTAAATCCTTGTGAGTATGATTTTACTTTTTTTAGACTCATTTCTAATATTTTTTAAATTAAAACTTTTACTAAGACAATTATGTGAATTTTAAAATATTAAAACCAGTGAATTTCAAATTACTAAACTAACATCAACTATTCTCATTTTAAAAAGCATTTATGACAGAGTTTTAAAATATAAAAGTTTAATAAATTTTTTTGACAGTTTTTAATGATTATATTAGTAAAGATGAACTTAATTATCTAACCCAATGTTTTCAATTAATATTTTAAATGTAAAATTTAAATAAAATATACATAGTATTTTAAATAATTAAGTATGCTAAATTTCAAACTACTAATTTAATCCTAAATATTCCAAACTTGGAGAACATATTTATAATCATATTTAAAATTAAATTATATGAAAATTTTATCCTAAAACAATATATGTTATTGTTGAATTACAACTATTCTCACTCTCAAAAAAGATAGCTAACATTTTTTTTTTAAATCAAGATTTTTTTTTGTTACAACATGTTTTTAAACAACTGAGTAAATTTGAAATTACAAATTTCACTTCAACTAGTATCTGCTTTCATAAAGCATTCAAAAATTTAAAAAAAAATTCAAAATTTCAAGTATTAATAAAAATATATTTTATATAATTAAAATACTAAGTTTTAGTTTAGTAATTTAACTTTAACTAATTTTAGTTTCAAGAAAACATATTTAAACTAGTACAGCGGTGTTGTCGTTTGTAAAGTAATGTTATTTAAATACATATAAATTGAGTGTCCTCTGATCATTACAAAAAAGCTTATTAGCTACAAATAAACAGTATCACCCAAATATAGGGCGTAATAAAAGTTTATAATTTAGAGTTGGCCACACTTACTTTAAAATGATTGTAAAATAATTTTAAATAAAAAATAACGTAAATTTGTATAAATGAACTTTAACAATACAAACAGTTCAATAATGTTATATTTAAAATTTATAATAATACTTTCGAGCCTACATAAAAGTGAATATAATAAATTAAAAGAAAAATGAATACAGAAGTATGAATATAGACTAAACCAACGCAAATATATTTTGTTAAATATAGTGTCAACTATACTGACATTTTATTACATAATAAAATCACGTCCGCTTAACCGACACTTTTGAGTTTATAGAAGAAAAGGAATATTTTTTTTTACAAACATGTAAAATGAAATTTATGTATTTTTTATTTGGTGCATGTCTAATATAATTTTTAATTGTATATATTCAGTCATTTTTAATTAATATTAATAAAATTTGAAAATAAAAAACTATCTATCTAAATTTAATTAAAAAATCATTATATAATATTAAACTAAGAATATATATATATGAAATTAAAAATGTGATAACATTAATAAGAAAAGGAAAATAATTTATATAAAATAAATAAAATTAAAATTAATAATATATTTATAAAAACCAATTCAATCAGTTTTTATTATAATAACTAAATTAATAATTTGTGACATGTTGAAATATTAAAAACTTAATATTTATATTACCGTGGATGGTAATATTTTTTGTTTGATAAGTATTTTAAAATTCTATAAAATAAACATAAGATTTTTATAAATCCCATATGTTTTTAATTTAATTTTAATAAAAGTTAAAAATGATATATATATATATATATATATATATATTCATTTAAAAATTATTATATAATACTAAACTAAAAATATTTTATATTTATATGGATCAAAATAGAAATGCGTTAACCGTGTTAAAATTAATAATAAAAGGAAAATCAATTAAATCAAGTAAAGAGATGTAATATCAATAATACTTATAAAAACCAATTCAATAAACCTTGACTAAATTAAGAATTTGTGACACATTATAAAATATAAGGAATTTAATATTTATATATCTGTAGATGGTGATTTTTTTTATTTTATAAGAAATAATTTAAAATTATATGTGAAATAAATTTTAATAAGTAGTTGATAGTTTAAAAATCTTTTTGATTAACTACGTTATGAGAATTAAGAAGTTTTAAAAAGAAATATTATCAATACGTTGGTCTAATTAAAACTTTTTTAGAAGTGAATAAAAATAAGAGTTTCAAAATTTCACACATAGGATAAGCTCAGTAGAAATTTTAATTGAGAAGTGTGTAGATATGTTGATATATAAATTCTTAAAAAGAATAAATTAGAGAATATGTGAGTTTTTTTTCTAATACTCAAAGGACAATAATTTGTAAGAAGTTGTGTCTTTATACATAAATGTGTGACATAGTCTAAAAGGTTTTAATGGAATGTAGTTTTTAGGTTTAATTCTGAATTTAATTTTTGTGGGGATAGTTTTAGTTTTATATCAGGAATGATATAGTAGTATTATAAAAACAGTGAAAATAGCATGCTTTGAGAGTAAATTGAGAGAGGGCAAATTTGGGCCTTTACATCTTGAGCTGTTTATACAAAGAGTTATAAGGCAAAAGGGGGTCAGTTAGTCCAATCAGAGGGTGCCTATAGAAAGTTGAGTTATACCTGCTTGCATAAGCGATAACTTCGTCACCCTCTCATCCTTTTTCAACGTTTTCTTCTCATTTTTTCCTCATCTCCATTTCCGAAATATATATATATATATATATATATATATATATAGGAATAATAATTACAGTGAATAGTGGTAGATGAACAATTTTAATATCACATATAATATACAACTTTTACCAATTTAATTTTCCAATCACAAGTATTCCATAAGTACTCTGGTAAGGCATAATACGATCATGTGTTCACTTATAGAGTGAAACTTAAAAATATGAATCAGTACATAAAAATACAATGAAATCAAAATTTAAAATTAGTATGCATATTGGTAGTGAATTTTAAAAGAAATTAATAAGCATGTGAAATAATTAAAGAATTGTGAGATTTAGTGATACTTAAATGAAAGATTGAAAATAAATAGTAATATACATGTCTCTTTCCCATTATTTTTGATAGTTGAAAAAATAAATTGAGGTTTCTTGATTCTTTTTCTTTCTTACTATTCTAGTTTTCTCTCTTTCTTTTCAATATTTTTTTTTTCAGTGACCCAAAGTCATCTATTTATAATATATATATATATATATATATATATATATGCTGTAATTATTATTATGGTTTTATTTTATTCATTGATTTATTTTAGTGAAGAGGGTGAAGGTAATAGAATGGAAATGATGAGAAATAAGTTTATCTCATCTTATCTAAATAAGATAGGTAGATATTTTACCCCTATCACATTCATTTTATTAAGATAGGTAGATATTTTACCCCTATCACATTCATTTCATTTTCTAACTTTACGTCTTTCTTAAAATAAACAGATTTAAAATAATTAAAATTTGCAGGGTTATTATTCTCTTAAGTGGCTTAAATAATTTTGTTGGACTAGTCCAAACTCCCAAATGATCAAGCGACCAAATGTCGAAAGGTCGAGTGACCGATATATTTATTTATATATATATTTTTCTACAAAATATATATTTTGATTTAAAGTAAAAAAATATAACAAAAATATAATATTATATTTACAAACTTCAGCATGTTACAAATTTTATTATGTTCATATACATATCCTTATCAATTCCATTGAAATTAAACCAATACTTGTATAAGTCATCCAATAATTTTATTTTTATTAAATTACACATAACACTAAATGTTATAATTGTATAACTAATTATATATTTATTTGAAGATTGGTCTCACAAGTTAATAACCTTAACAACGAACAAACTTCAAGTTCTATACATAATTCGTTTTCTAAAATGGTTTAAATTCTATGTAAATGACATTATCTATAATGTTTATATTTTGTTAATACAATCAAATTACTAAACCTAATTCACATGACTAATACACATATTAATGATGAGAAGAATGAGTTGATCCACCCATAGTATGGATGATCAAATTCATCTGCAACATCATACAACATATACTTTGTTAATAGATATAAGTTACATATAAAGATAAGTGATGGTAGAAAAATCACAAATTGTAGAATACATGTAAGAAAAGATTTCATTTTTTAGTTTGATCCAACTTCTAATATGAGAGTTCATTCATAAGCTGTCAAACCGTATATAACATCATAAATACAGAGTACAATTTTTTTCTTTTAGAATTTTAATTTGAATATTTTGATATTGTTTGGATATTTTAATATTGTTGTGATTCTGTGGGTTTTGTGGTAGGGAGTCAAAAGAGTCCGTCCAAAATTTGTCTGAATCATCCTATAAATGTATCACATTGTTGAGAACTTCAACTTTATTTTCCTAAGTACCCACTAATGTGATTTAGGTTAAAACTTTAAAAATTGTTATAGTGCTACTAAATTTGTTTTACTACGAAGTTTATGTTTTAAAATGTTATGATATGAATTTGAGACTTTTCACTAGAAGGATACTACAGTTCCACACATGGAGTGTTTCAATATTTTATATAGGTCGTGCTTTGCAAATGAGTGTTCAAGCTAAGATTGGTTTCGTTCTTTTTCATGTAATTCGTACTGCTTTTTTTCTTGTCATGTGTTTAGTACTGTGTTCTTATCAATGGTATGTTTTGCATCTTTTCATATCTAGATTCAAATTGTACGACAGGTTCCACTAACATCTAATACAATATGTTAACTCATCGACTTATGACAAATTCAAAATTTTTTCATCACTTAGCACTTTCATTTTCTGTTGTATTATTAACTATATGAAACTTCTCTTTGTAAATTATTTGGTCCAAAATGAAATTCTAATAATTTTATATTTCAGACTAAATTTGATTTTTATGTATTTGGATTTTAATTAGCTACTGTGTCCGTTTCATATTCATGGATTCGAAACTATGTTTCTTTTTTATTGTTTATCCATTCTTTGCTAAATTTAATAGATTAAATCATTTGTACAGAATCCAAATAGAATCGATTAAGTCTATCTAAATAAATATTAATGCGAAGCTTAAAATATGTATAAAATTGTTTCAATTATTTTTAAGTGTTGGCTAGACCAACTTTGTAAAATTCTTATTTTTTGTATATATACGTTCTATAACATTATTTAAATCAAGGTTATATTGTATTAGTATTATAATTTGCACAACTACCATACTTCACCGACATCACGTATGATTTATATTTAAAGATTTCAGACTGTAAATAAATTCTACCAATATTAAATTGTTTTTTTCATTGTATTCCACTGAGTGTCTCTATTATGGCCTGATGCTATATTTTAGTTTTTATTATTTTAGGGTCTATCCATTTGAAAATGCTAAACCGATGTTATTTTCGGTTGTCAGCTTTTAGCCGACTTATTTTTCTTGTAGTGAATTCCAGAAATGGATTATTTGAGTATAACATCTAATAAAAAGTGAAGATGAAAAATAAAACTTTTAAAGGGTGAATAGAAAATATTTGAATTCTAAATATATTATTACAATAATTCTAGAATTACCTAATTTGATCAACATTATTTCGAGTAATGAATATCAATCATTTTTACGGAAAGAAAATTAATATTACATTACTTAAAAAATTACAGTTTTTAATAAAACTATGTATCTTAATATTTATAACAAGATTTAATAATTAATATTTTTAGTTTCATTCTTACATAAAAATGGAGTTCTGTTCTCATAAAAAAAGTTATAATCGTATAAAATGTGTGATTATTGTGATTAATCAAAGGGTATTAAACCCCCACATACAAGGCCCGAGACTCATTGCATATATGGGCAAACTTTTTATTTCACACTAATCGTTTTCATCTCTTTCTATATTATCACGTCACTTACCATTTCTGCCCTTCTTTTGTTTGTCTCTTTCTTAATTTAGATTAAAATAACATGCATTTCTATTCATCATTGAATGCTGTAATATTTACAAAATTTAAGAGAAGAGGTATATATGTAGAAATACAATTTTAAAACAATTAAAAATTTGTAGAGAATTTTAAGAAAGTTGGAATCTTAGTATAATTTTTGAAAAACTCATCAATGGAAGTTACTCTTTTCCATATTTTAATTTCATAAAAAATTAAATATGAAATTCAAGATCTAATAAAGCAAAATCGCATCTTGACCTATTTTGTTCATTTGTTTTACTTCACATTCCAAAACAGCAATTCCAATTTTGTGCAAGAAAAAAATTTAAATGGGGAAGGAATCCACTATATATCTTTTGAGTTAGGTGATCAAATCAAAATATATTGAATTCACATGTCGGAACTGAAAATGTACTATTTGTATCAGTACCATGATCATCATTATAAAATTTCACTGCATAATTTTAACCAAGAGAATTCATTCTATAACAAAAAAAATTGGTTAATCCTACATTTATTTTCTATACTTCGAATCCCTAGATAATAAATGAGGTTAAAATAAAAAATAATTAAAAATAACTTGTATAGAAACTAAAAAATGATGTTTCTTATAACTTGAGAAAACATACCGGTAATTAAGAACTATATTTTATCTGTAAAAAAAGTACATGTACCAAAAATATATTATAAACATAATGTGTACAAACCCCACCATAGGCTTTATTCTATGAAAAAATAGTTTTACCCCAAACAAGTGGATGAAAAATTGTACCCCATGATGCTTTTTTAGACTAGCACAAGGAATTGGAGGACAGACTGGTACGAAAAATTGAAGTGTACCAGAAAAAACCACACTTGCGTTGGAAAAGAATGTTGAAAGTGAAAAATTTAGAGTGTTAGAAATGGAAGATGAAGTAAATAAATTGACAGTGGAAATGTTTGAAACATATGGTGTGTGCATTTATGGTTTGATGTGTAGATTTTGTAGATGAGATTGACTAGCTACTCTTCCAAATGAACACAGACAAGAGTATTGAATTAAACCTGCACTGCTCTGTGTAGCTGCAATTCCTCATCTTTGCCCATCCAGCCACCACCATCCATGTGATTGCTTCCTAACCACTCTTTATGGTAACCTCCCTATTTAAATCATGCCTTTATCATCCCCATCTTTTCCATTTTCTCTCCTCCATCAATGCTATGGGTCTTTCTTGTTTCTATAATATCATTGTCTTTTTTTCCTTCTTATCACACAAACCACAAGTAATTACTTTTCCTCCGACCTCAATTAATTCATCTGTATATATGTGTGTTATAATTAGTTATTTTTTTTTTAATTAGAGAAAAAATGTGGTGTGTTATATATAAAACAATTTTACATTTTCATTTAGCTTTTAAAAAATTGATTAACTTTTATATTACCTTAAAAGTTATGGTTATAGTGTAGGGAAAATTTTCCTCTTTTGAGGTAATTTCCAAGCAATATTCTCATGATAGGTTTTATTTTCACGATGGACAAATTGTACATAGACGGTATAATTTTATTACAGAGAAATTATGCATCTATTATACAATTTCAGTATGATTTCATTTTGTAAAAATGAAATTGTAAAAAGATAATACGAGTTCAAAGTTAATGATGAAATTGTGTGTATTTTAGATGATTTTAATGTTATCGAGATTATATTGAGATTGTGTGATGTTGACACGATTTCAACATAGTAAAAAATCATGTCATATTTATACAATTTTAATATTACTGTAAGAGCATAATCATTAATACTAAAATCGTGTTATCTTTTTATAATTTCATTTTCTGATAATTGAGATAATTGAAATTGTATTAGAAAGACACGAATTCTTCCTAATAAGATTGTGACTTTTTACTTTGTAAATATAGCATAGACATTGCACCAAGTGGTTTTGTCTATTCCATAGATTAAATTTTTTATACTAAAGTTATCAATATTAAATTTTTTTAATAATGTTTTTGAAAATATAGGTATAAATGATTTTGATGAGTTTACGTCGAAGTGCATAAAAAATAAAGTCTTGTTAAAATAGGAGTGGTAGATGTATCTGTCTTTGTGCCTATATAATAAAATGTGCAATGAGAGGTAGAGAGAGAGAAAGTTTTGTGAGACATCTTTTCTCTTCCTGAAAGGAACACAATGGATTCTTCTTCTTCATCATCAGCAGCAAGTGTTAGTCAGCATGCCAAGCTTGTTCCAAAACAATGTGACATCTTCCACACAGGAAGGTACCCTTCATCTCGCAGGACTCATTCCTCCTCCTCCTCTTCCTCCTTTGAATCGTTCTATTTCCCTGAGGATCCACTTCTCAGTCCTGCATCTCCCCTTAGATTCTCAGGTGTTCCATTTTCTTGGGAACACTTGCCTGGAATTCCCAAGAAACAGACTTCCAAAAAGAAGCTGCAAGAGTCATCCTTGAAACTATTACCATTGCCCCCACCAACCACCACACACTCTTCTAAGAAGCTCAGTCACGAAGAAGCAAGGGTCAGGAAGAAGAACTCAGTACAAAGTGTTTTCCAAAGGGATCCTTTCTTTGCTGCACTGGTGGAATGCTCAAAGGATGATAGTGAAGAAACAAGTAGAGGCTTGTGGAGTGGAGCTAAGGTGCCAAGGAGTGTGAGTGATCGTTTTGGGTTCATTAGCCTTTATGGTTCTTGCAAGAGAACATGTGCTGTTTCTGAGTCTTTAGTCTACCTTCCAAGCTCAAGAAGAAGCACCTGTGAAGATGTTAGTCCCAGGTCCCTCTAAGCTTGTGAATTGTGATGATGCCTAGCTGTCAATGTCCTTGTGTTCATGTTGTTGTAAGAAAACCCAGAAAGAGGTATTTCTTTCCCTCTTTTCTTAATTTTTTTCTAAACCTTGATCTTTGTTTTTAGTTTCTAAAATATGGTATGTGAAGACAAGTATATGTCTTTGGAAACCCAACTTATTGTAATATGTTAATACAAGTATAGGAAGTAGTGCTTTGTCTCCTTCTGTTAATTCAGAGATCACTGATGACTGATATTTTTCTTAATTTATTTTATCACTTTGGTTTTTGTTTTTTTTTGTTGGTACCAAACATCTAAATCTCTAAATACAAAAATATACGCTCTTTGCTGTATTTCATGTGATAAAAACACATGATGAGTGAAAATTACATGATCCCATGCGGAAACAATATGTACTGGACCACAGTGGAAAGAGACTGCCATATTATTGATTTGACTTTTTTTTATTTTCTGTGCACATTTTTTATTTGTAAGTGTTTCCTATGTATGAATGTGATTCCCAAAGATTTTCAGAGATGGCTCGAGTGGCTGCTGATAACAGCTAGCAAGTTGTTAAACTAACCTTCTCTTTCTTTCAAATGAACACAAGTACGTAAACTCTGTAGTCTATCTGTACAAAACTACATACTTAGTATACCCTAAACAAACATGCAAGGCTTGGGATAGACTCTATCTAAATCATACTAATGAGGTGGCTGTAGAATTAGTACACCTTTTCAAATAATATTTTTAAGGTTATAATTAGCATTGAACGAATCATGAACACCCTCAGATGATATTTCTCCCTCTGTCATTCTGATTCACAGAATATATTAAAATTTTGGATATCTTGAATGGAACTTCACAAATTGAGTGTACCCTATTATTGTTGTGCAGTGTAAGCTATACAAAAAAGAGTGAACTTTCATCTTCCTACATATTTTCCTTTTTCTAGTAATTTCAGGTCCTTAAGGTAATTTGACTTGGATTTCTAAGACATGGATCCTGAATGTGCTTTTTATATCACCTCTAGTATTCCGCTGAAACAAAAATAAAAACTTCACTGATTTGTTTTGTACACATCACAGTACAATCAATTCAAGTTCACATGCTCCGTTTGGTTTTAGCATTTAGTGACACTTCCGTGTAGATTTTCAACAACCAAAAGTGAGAAAATGTTTTTAGATTATTATAATGGTACTTGTAGGTTTTAACGTGCATTTAGTAACCAAAATTACACGTGTGGGACAGATATATGAATGTGGAGTAAAATGGTTTTTTTTTTTTTAATAAACCAACCTAATCCTAGTTAAGTTTATTTATTGATTAAGTGGAGTTCAACTATTTGTAGAAACACATCCATCTGATACATTACTCTACGTCACCTCCCTTGCGGGGAAAAAATATCGTATTTTGGAGGAAAAAGAAGAGACAAGTGTGGAAGCACCAACTATGATGATTCAACTACATCATAATGGATTTAGACAATCTTAGAGCTAAAGTAATGTAAATGGGTCCATCTGGTTTTCCCCCACATGGTTTCAATATTATTCAATGCATTTGTTATGACAGATCTACTACTACCTAGTTAAATCATGGATATTGAAAGAAAATAAGCATTATGTTGATGTTTTAAGTCTCTATGTTGGTGTAAAGGTCAAAGGCAAAAACCCTTTATATCTTTATGTCATGTTTTACGGTAGTGGATGTGCTCATAGCTGAGACTGTATAATGAGCAATTGGCCCATCTGCCTTGTGATATACCATTATTCTGAAAAGTGGTATCTCTTGGTTATCATAACCGATATGCTCAAAAGAGCATTAAAAAAGGGAGTGAAGTCAATGAGGCTGCTATGTAGGTTGGTTTTATTATTGAGAAGGGATGATGAGGTAAGCTATGGTGTCAGTGATGTACTTAAAACAAGATAAAAACAAATCTACACAACTGGAAATTGGAAGAACTTTGTAGACAAAAAGTTACTAGCAGATGCCAATGTTCATGGAAGTACAGGTAGTTGATATGTGACGAGTTCTTCATTTGGATTACACATTAAATTGCTAACTTTGATGTTTAATAAAAGTTTCATGAGGTGTATACTGTTATCCTCACGGGAATTAATGTGCTCCTTATTTCTCATGAGATATATAATAAAGAAAGGCTTTTAAATGTAATTAACTATGTATTGTGCACTAAATGCTTCAACCAAACTAAGAGTTACAATTTAAGTGGTGGAGTGGGCTCTTCTGGAAAACAGGAAAATTGGACAACTCAGAAATTCAACCACCTTGTTTGCTTCACACTTGGGTTACATTAACACAAGGCTTCATGTAAAATATATTGAATAGGAGTTCTTTAATTTTTCTTTTCTTTTTTTCTTCAAACCCTGTTCGTTCAGTCAACTGTAAAATGTGCTCGTGTCAAGTAGTTCCAAGATATTTCTTGTGAAATTTCCTTATTTTTTAGTCAAATTCCTGTCAAGTATTGAGACTTTATAGTGAACTGTTTTTATCTCTTTTAACATATATATATTTTTTTTTCATACAAATAGACTCTGTGATCAAATTTCCAACCACACATATTTAATCCATTTTGTTTTAAGGAAAAAACTAATGTGGCTCAACACTGTATTAGATAAGATCGCTATTGTTTTGCAGACAAAAATTCTTTTTAAATTTGGCAAAGGAATAAATTTTATTAAAAGTACCCTCATTCCTTTAGGATATTTTATCAAAATTCTACATATTACAGTAATAACAACCTAATTTGTTTGTGACTTTTAAACTTTGTTTAACAAAAGATGATTAATTGACAAATCATATGATATTATTTTAATAATAATAATTTATATTAATTTTCATATAATTTATTATTATTTATTTATTTCTATTTTAAATAATTTATCACATGTTAAAATGAAGTAGTGTGTTGAAGAATTACTTTTTTTAAGGTTACACGAAGTTTTGTAAATTAATTTTCTTTATATTAAGATAATTTTTAATTTTTTTAAATAATTATTCTATTGATGCGAAATATTTTCTAGTTTTAAAATAACTAAGTGCAAACTTACAATTTTGATATTTTTTATTCATAAAAAATCACAATAAATTTTAAAAGTGTACACTAGTTCTTACAAACTTTTTAATCAAATGAGTTATATACTCACTTGATGTCACATTTGATATACTTATTCAACATATCCTTCTTGAATATACGAGTGTTGCACCGCAAACATTAAATAATTCTTAACCATTTGGATACATTACTAATCATATAGGGTGTTAGATGATTCTGACCTAAGATACGAAATTTAAATTATATCAAAAAATAAGAAATTTAAAAAAAGTTGACCAAAATTGAGTGTTGATTTCATGGCACTAAATATTAGAAAATAACAGGTCACCAACACATGGATGGAGATTCTCTACCATTTTCAAGAATTGCAAGAAATACACAAGAAAGAATGGATTGAGGCTATATAATTTTAAAATGAATATGTTAATTGTTCCGTTTAATTGCTTGTCTCTCTAAAAGTAATAAAAATGTATCGCAGTTGAATAATTCTACAAACGAAATTGTTCTTGCTTAAAAATGATAGTACTTTGAGAAAAATTTATACGTGTAGTTTGTTTTTCTTGTGAAAACAACTTGAGTAGCAACAAAGAATAAATCGAGAACAAGCTTCCAAAAATAATAAAAAACATTTTGTGAATGTGTCAAAGCTCATAATTCATGCTGGTCGGGGAACGTGGGAAAGTAAGAGAGACAGAATATCACAAACTTATTCTGTCAGATCAACAATTTCTCATCTCTCTTCCAACCCTATATATTTTGCTCAATAAATAAATACCCTCACTTCATCATCATAAATCTCTTTTCTTTCTTTTTTTTCCATAACCCTCTTCATCTGCCACACCTCTATCATTGCTTCAAATTCCAACTATTACATATTCTAATTATTGTATGGGCCACCTTGGTTACTATATATGCTGCTTCATTACCTATAAATGCACCAATGATGCTTGAAAATAATAATAATATGAAAGACTTCTTTTCTTTTTTATTTGGAAAAGGGAATAATTTTGTAGTCCAATAACAGCTACGTCATGATTTTTTTCCATGATGATGGTGATCGTAATATGAAGTGAAGTTACAAAAATAGCTTCCCACGCCGACAGAATTTCCAGAAGTAAAAATAATAGGGTTATAGGGCAGTGTTTTTGCTTGATGTTGAAGAGTCCTTAGGCATTGGGTCTTTGACTCTTTGGGAGAACACCCCAAAACGTAGATCTAATGCAAGCATGCGTGCTCAGAGAACACTTCTATGAATCATATATACTATGCTACTACTATAACTGCCTCCAGACTCAAAATCGATTACAAAATATCAAAAATTAATTTTAAAAGCTAAAAATCATCAAAATTATTTTTTTACTTTTATTATAAATTACTTTTTTTTTCTCTAAACCAAAAGATTTAATTCGAATTTTAAATTTAAAACAAAAAGCAAACGGAATTAGGTTGCTTATTGTATTTAAATATAATATTCAGAGTTCATTATTAACAAAAAAACGTAAATAAATATTGTTTCGAAAATTGTTTTATCGTTTCAGTGTATATTTATTTTAATAATAAATTTGTATCTTATTTTTAACTATAAGATTGTACCTATGTACGTCCACATTAAATCCTCCTACCATAAACATTTATATTTGAGTAAATTTCAACCTTTAAAATTTTAGCAATGTGTAACATTGTCTGAACACACACACGTATATAAATATATATAGGTTGCTTTCATAAATTATTGAATCTATTTTTTAAATTGATTTTTAAAGAATTTTTATTTGTATATCATTTATAAAGTTTGGTTATCATATTAATTAATTTTTTTTTATCAATTTTACCATTATATATTTTTATTCTTTAATTAATTTATATATGTATTTATTGCGAAGTTGGAAAGAGAAATACAATAGAAAACTCTATCACTAATATAATACAATTAAAATAGTTTAGTGTATTTTTTGTTCTGAGAGAGCATTTTCTAGAGTTTATTAAATAAACTGATAATACTTTATGTACATATTATAAATTTCATAAGTTCTCATTCATAAGTAGGCAAGTGCCTCATCGAAAAAACTTTTACAGCTAGCAATGTTTCTTATCCCTAAATATTTGAATAAGGGCTTAATTGCACTTGTGGATAAGATGAAAAATTATAGACATGAACATAAAGTGATATAGAGAAGCCTCATTCAAGAATCAATATAAATTTTGAAACCATGACTAAAAATTTAACAAAAAAATTAACCTAAAAATATTATAATATATATA
>Ga0099824_1007753_pt1 | contig 14057 bp, 4 predicted proteins | sample SiratrowhiteBW_FD_76837 | JGI IMG/M metagenome (GOLD analysis project Ga0099824, IMG submission 76837) | Root nodule microbial communities of legume samples collected from California, USA - Siratro white BW | ecosystem: Host-associated > Plants > Roots > Nodule | place: USA: California...
TATAATATATATATATATATATATATATATATATATATATATATATATATATATATATATTATTTTGCTTTAAATATAAAATCATTTTACATTATATTTGTTCTCACTTTCTTATTTTTGTCTCTGGTACATAATAAAAATAGAAATATCAATTTAAACAAATGAAAGTACCAAACTTTCTAAGTTCACAATGATTTCAGTAGTTTTTTCAAACACCAATAAGAAGATAGACATAGAAGATCCGATCATCTTAGAAGGACTAATAGTGATTACTTTTCATCTGCCACTCGGCACTACACCAACCCTTTTATCAATATATTTTCGCTAGCAATATAAATGCATTAGTAGTACAAAGAAATGAAGAATTGAAAATAAATAAAACTTCTCATTTTCCTTTAGATAATGAGAAAAAAAAAAATATATATATATATATATATATATATATATATATATATATATATATATATATATATTAAATATCTTCTTTACAATTTCATCAATATATTCAATTTTAATCTATATTATAAAAATTTGAATTAGTTTTGTAGTGGTTAGTTAGATGAATGAGATTTATCATTATAAAATTTAATAAGCTTAGGAGTACGGTAATAAGAAAATATAGTTATAAAGTAATGAAATAAATAAATGGAATGAAAATATGGACATTTTATTGAACAAAGATAATTGTAAACTAATAAATAAATGAAGTTAGGAACAGCACATTAAACAAAAAATGTAAAATTAATAAATAAATAAAATGAGGTTAAGAACACATCGAAAATAATTAGAAAATAAATAATAAATAAATAAAATTATAAATATCTTATTCACTTACCTTAGTAGTTGACATAATAAGATCCTACAAATAGTATTTTTTTTTATTTTTTTTCTATAATCTATTTACTTTTATTTTTGTTTTTAACTTTCATATCTTTTATCTCTCTTTCTTACTATTAAATATTTTTTTCCATTTCCTTCTCTTCATCCTATCGGTATATATAGTAAAAAAAAAAAAATTTTTTTTTATTTATATTAAAACTTTTGTAATGATTGTAAAAGAGATTATTCAAGTGTGTGCTTTTTTTTTTCTTGTACAAAGAAATAATTGATTTTACCTCTTTTTTAAATAATCATATTTTTAATTCTTTTTTTATACTTATTTTAATTCATTTTTTATTTTATATTTTATTGTCGGTCATATAATATTACAAAAAATTAACAAATAGTTAATTATCCAAAAATAATATAATTTAATATTTTGTATTTGTAAAATATTGTATTCTAATTTTGAAATGTTACACTCAGGTTTGGTCAGAGAAATTTCAACCAAATCGAAGGAAAATATAAGATCATATGAGACATATAGTCCTTTTGGAGTTGACATAAGACATGTCAGAATGTGCATTAGCATGAAGTATCTTTATCATGTCCTTCAAGATATCTTTGACATTGGATTGAGCTTTGTTCGATCTTTTTGGTAGATGTAATCATTCTTTGCAACACAAAATAAGCTTATAAACATTTTTTGTTAGTATAATGTTAGCTTAAAACATTGTGTGCATGCACATTGTCTTATGAGACTTTTGCATATCAGACAAAGTAAAAGGAACACCGGTATTATCATCTATCAAATGAAGCACACTATGTCTTGCATGATTTGTTTATAAAACTTGCATCCTACAAATGAAACATATTCGTGCTTTATATTTTATTATTTGATAGCATTGAATCAAAATAAATAGGGTTTGTCATGTTCGCATGCATGAGAAGTTTCTACATTAAATGACAAGGCCGTAAGACAATAGATTAACTTGGTTCATGTCAAGGCATCATAATTTTCAATGTTGGGCCACTTCCACTTAGATGGAAGGTTGAAGCCATGACCTTGGGGTGAAAGAATGACATTCATCATGCTTTTCTTAATAAACTATTCAGCTGAGGGGTTATGGTTGCTATAGGTAAGTATTTGTGCAAATTTCTTGACGTGCTTAAAGGTATACTTTTCAGGGTACGCATCTTCTCAGATTCTAGATTTAGCAACTTGATTTGTTGGTCAAGAATGTAGTTCCATTGATCCTTCTCAATAGCATATATAGTTAGTTACGTAGACCCTATAGTTCAATCTAATGTTGTTGTTGAACAAGTTCCAAATTTTTGGCATACTGTGCATGAAACATAGTTGCTAACTTATTTTACATTATTCCATCATTCTTTTGAAAAAAAAACTCTATTATTTTCAAGCTATTAAATACTAAAGAAGGATCCATACCATCATTTAAGGGAAAAGATAGGACAATTTGACCTTAAGTAAAATCCCTGAACGAGTGACTTGAGTTAAAATTTTACTTGAACCTTATTCTAGATGCCCACTGTTCTTATTAGAAGGTGGAACACCATTGGTTGATGTGTGGAAAGAATAAAGTTCTTGCTCTGGTTCAAAGTAGTGACTTCAAGATAGTAAGATCAACTATCATTCCTTAGATGAGATATATCCTTATCTCATTAAAAACGATCCTGACACATCACCCGGTAAGTAATGCATATGCAATCATCGCCTAAAAATCCTTGTCACATCACCCAAGGGGTGATACATACGATTTCATCGCTTGAAAGGTGACCATTAACACATCATTAAAAGGTGATGCTTTTTACTCACAAGGTGCCCTCCACGCGTTTGGCCAACTAATCCTAAAGTATGAGATTATACAATTTTCTTTACGAGCTTATGGATGATATGATTCTGGAAGGCTGATAAGGACCTTGATCAACTCAATAGGAAATGAAAAACACAACCCATAAAAGAATATGATGATTAGGCACAACAATAAAAACCATTGATGAATATAGCATTTGAAAATAAAGAAAACAATGAAAGAAATAAGAAAAAAAAAATGCAAGACTGAAACAAAAAAAAAGGATTGGAGGGAGGAAGGATGGAAAAACACGCCACCTTAGAAAAAGAATTACAAGGATAAGTGCAATGCAAGCCACAACTTGAAAAAACTTCTCAAGATAAGACTCAAAACAAGAGAAGAAGGACTCTCTCAATTATCTCAAGAAAACCTTTATGGTAAACTCTCTAATTCATTCATGTATCTATGTTATACAAGAGAGTACACTCCTTTATAGAAGTGTATTTCATCCAAGATAAGTTCCAAGAGTCATAAAAACATTTAACTTTGCTAATCAAGAGTTAACTATGACCAACTAAGCTAATCCTTTAGGAAATGCACATGTTAGTTTTCTAAATTTAAAGAATGTAATGATTACAAAATGATGACTAGGACTATAAGCACACGTGACATCTCCTAAGAGTTCAATGTTCAATGAATGTGTTTCGAAAGCTTGAAGAGTCAAAGGATGACTCAAACTAACCCATGTTCTCTAATGTGTTCATGTGAGTTGCATGTGCTAGTTTAAGACTTCCAAAAAACACTTCTAACTTTCTTCATTTAAGACCAAGGTTCTCTCAAATTATGACCATCAAGTATTTGCTTTCCTAGAGCTCCTCCTATTTACAAAAAAAGAAAAAAAATACACATAGAATTATTTAATCTCTTCCTCGAGAAGTTTTAAGACTCCATCTCTCTTTTATTTCTTCATCTTTATCTTCATTTGTCATGCTTTTATTTCTTTTTCATGTCTTTTTTTTTCTTTCTTCAACAAATTTTTCTTCATTCTTATATATATAAGTGGATTACTTGAGAATAAGCTCTTATTGAATTGTCCATGACCGAATAGTTTATCTATAAAAGACTTTTTGATACTCAAATCATTAAGAACTTTTAGAATAACAATAATAATGAATAAAATAATTAAGTGAATATTTGCTTTAATATTTTATGTGTATTTATACCCTCTTAGAACTTTAAGAGTAAAACTAAATAGCAAAAAATATATTTAAAATAATAAATTTTCGCTTCAAAATTCAATATCTTTGTGTATCGAAGAATTGGATTCAACTACAATATCAATAATAATCAAAATATATTTTAAATTCCAGTATCCGATGTAGGTATGTATATTATTTTAAAATATTTTATTTATTTTATTTTATTTAATCTTTTTATTAATAAAATATTCAATTAACCTTTTATTTTTTTATCTAGTAAGAACAAAATAATGTAATATGTTGAAATTCACGTTACTATCACAGTATTTATTGAATCATCTACATTTATTTACATTTATTTATTTATTGACAAATTTATTTTTCCCACTAGGTAGTAATTTTCTTTCACTCGGTCGACACAATTGAATAAGGCACTCTATAAGTCTATGTCAATCCTAAAAGCAACAAACTCCTTTATGGCCGTCCCTTAATTCACTCACGTCGGCTACTGTTTACGTGAAAACCAGAACATTGAAAAGTCAAACAAGTCATTTTCTCCGTCACAGCGAAACCACGAAGAAGAAAGAAGAAGCAAAATTAGCTTTTATAAACCCATTTTACATAATTACCCCCATTTAGATCTTGATTGTTAAAATAAATCTTGCTAAATGGGCTTAAAGCAATAAAACCCAATTCGAGGCAAATTATCACTACCTGCCTTAAGCATTTCGATACACAACCTTTGGTATAAGATTCTTTTATTTTCTAGAAATATTGGAAAATTAAGTTTTTCGTGTTCACTTTAATTTTAAATTATATTAGTTCAATGATTTTTATCTAAGTTTTAAAATAAGTTTCTCTAAGTTTTTAAAATGATTTTTAGCTAAGTTTCAATAAAATAAAATCATTCTTATAAAAAAATAGAAAATGTAAAACCTTACACTAAAAATATAGACATATTTACAAATTTAAGCAATATGTATATATTACTAGACAAAAGGTTTACATAACTTGAATTTATCAAAAGAATATATACATAAAAAAACCTATACACAATTAACAATATCTTCCTATATACATTTAGAAGTGTTATTTGTATCTTTAAAATGTGTTCATGTACTAGAGAATGCAAGAGTCATATTATCTTAGATTAAACTTCAATAAACATTGCATTATCCTAAGTGTTTTTTTGTTAAGATTTTTACAAAAAAAATTTGAAATATAAAATTGTATTTGTTTTTAAGTATTAGATCTTGATAGATCTTGATAGATGTAGTTGCTTCATCTAATAACTATAGACACAAAGAAGCTTGTAATATATCATCGTTTGAAATCTTGTGCTTAAATAGACAATAATATATGCAATCTTTGACATTATATAGTACAAGTCAACCTATAAATGTTTATACTATGTTTTCGCAAAGAGACTATTCTTTCATCTAACCACCAAGAAAATCTGACAAGATATGTCAACATAGAAAGTCTCTCAAAGAGTGTATCAAAGTTTCCAATCATCAATAACTCTTTTGAAATGTCAGATTATCACCTTTGAATAGACCATCTATTGCATACAGTCTTGTGCTTCACTCAAAATTAGATAAAAGTTATTTGACATAGGCATGATAAGTTAGTTGTATATCATAGATTTCTTAAGAAGAAGCTTTCATTAAATGCTTCCCGTTTCTTCTTCAATAAGGACAGATGCAACTTGAAATTTCCTTTTAAAAGTACTGTCCTTTTATTACCACAAGAAAAATAACATGCCATGTAACATATTAAGGTAAGAAGGTTTACTCAGTATTTTTTTATTTTGGTTTGTCTGATAGCACATAATACATCTAGTTCTTGATAAACTAGTCAAGTTTCACTAGGAATACTATTGTTGTAAAGTACAAAGTGAGTACTATTAAAGCCGAACAACTCCTGACTAATACTGATTACTCTTTGACCTCAACCAATCTTGGCTAAACATAGAGCATTTCTTATAGTGTCAGCCAAGAGTGTTTGAGATCCAAAAGAATCCTCGGTTAGTCAGGAGTGGCTAGGTGTAAAGAATACTCAAGTTTAATCAAAAGTGATTTGAGTAAAGAATACTTCTTAATGAGTCAACCAGAAGTGATTGCGATATGAAATAATACTCAATTACCCAAGAGTGACTAGGTGCAAAGAATACTCAAGGGGTTAACTAGGGGGGACTACGAGAACAAAGAATATTCGGTTAAGACACGAGTAACTTGTGTCAAGTATACTAGGTGTCAGCCAGGAGTGACTTGAGTAAGAAAATTCAGTTAAGTTACAAATGACTTGTGTCAAGAATACTCAAGGAGTTAATCAAGAGTGGCTACATGTTCAAAGAATACTCAAAGTGTACATCACAACATTAGTTTGCTTAGTTGAACTTGACTAGTTGGTCAAGAACTGGATGTAGTCTGTTGTAAAACATGAATCAATATAAATTATTATGTGTGTTTTCTCTCTCCCTTACTTCTTTATATTGCATGTTACTATCATATGTACTAATCCAAAAAGGAGAGTTAATGTGTGAGCACATACTATTTTTATTTTTTTTACTAGAATGCTTTTAAAATTGAGTATTTTTTTTATATTTGTATTGGTAGGTCAGATGCTAAAAGTATAAACTAGTCACTTGTTAAAGTAAACATGAATATTTTAGTTGAGTCACAAATTTGCGTATGATGTGACTCTTTGGACTAGAAGAGTTAAGAATTAAGATAAGCATTGATGTGACTTTTTGGACTAGAAGAGTTAAGAATTAAGATAAGTATTCAAACATGTCAATCTGATCATATTTGTTACAAGTTTTCTTTAAAAAAATATATTTTAGGATTCATCATACAAAACCTATCGAAGAGTGTGTATAAAAATATATGTCTTTTAAGTATGTTTTCTTGATGAAATTTCTTATATCAAGTCTGAATTGGGTATTGCTTGTCAAACACAAGAATTACATTTTGATCATTAATTTGAATAAATGAGAAAATATAATAGATAAATGATTCACAAGAAGTTGACAAAAATGTGTTTGACATCACATATAATGAAAGAATTTTAGTTTGATTGTTTTACAAATCAAATCGTCTTCATAACAACATTAATCAAATAATATTTGAAAAAATTTTAAGTATTAATTAAATCACAATTTAATCCTTTATTATTGGGATTTTTCTGTTTTTTACAATTTTCAATGTTAAATACTTTTATTTTGAACTACATAAACATTACAAAACAACCCAACAAATATTAAAAATAGTGCAAAAATTAAACTAATGATTATATTTTCCTATTAATCCAAAGTAATACAAAATAATAGGTAAAAAGAATTGAAAACAATATAAGAAATAATAAAAGAAAACTAACAAATTATAATATACAAAGTACTTGAAATAATTTATCCCTTATAAAAAAATAAAAAAATTATAGAGAGATACTTTACCAAATACTTTTACCATTGCCAATCTAATTTATGAGTGAGTTAGCACTTTAAAAATAATTTATACATATTTTCTCCCCTTAATATGTTTTTTAAGAAGAAATTGTAACACATGGGATAATATTCGAATACTATAACCTAATCATGTCCAACAAATTTGAGATGCGAAGCAATACAATTAAGCTTAAAATCAAGTTTGGAAGTCTTTGGGAAGCTAGGAAACACAAGAATCCAAATTTGTGGTGGAGAAAGTAGTCCACAAATCAGAGCAGTTTTTAAGGTATGTGACATAAACCAGAAGCATGAGATGTTTGGTGTTGATGTGGCGTGGCGTGGCGTGGCGTGTCCTCATTCACGATTCATCACAATTTCGTTTGGTGCTGAAAGGCACTGTATCAATTGCAATGGTCTTTTTCTTTTGCCATTTATTGCGTCCCTTGAGGCTTTGAAGGGTACAAAACAAAGCATGTGGTGCTATAGAGGGATACTAGATTGGGAAATAGATTCATCTTTTCATGGGTGACGGTGGAATGCTAGGGTTTGTTTGTGGCTATCATTTTCCAAGTTCTAACTATTATATTTTCTTCTTTTTTCTTTTCAACTATTCATATTTTCTTATAGTTAAATTTAGTTGGGGAATTTGGCGCATGACTTTTAATAAAATTTGCTTTCCAATTATGTTTTTATCCTTATTTAAATAAGTTTAAGCTTCACAATATATATAACCAAGTTTTGTTTTCAATGCCTAATATTTGTTAAATTATGATTTTTTTTTTCTTTCAGATTTCATAAATCTAGAGGAATACAATTAAGTTGAGTACTTAAATCGTTAATATAAGAATCACATTTTGTATTTATGATTATCAGTTTTTTTTATCTTTTTGATTATAAAGACATAAGTAAAATTTAGCCATGTTTCGTTATTTTATAATTTTATAAAGAACGAGTATCAGTTAAAAACTTCAAGTAAGTAATGGCAAGCAGTAGAAAAGATTGATTAAATTAGTTTGATCGAAAGTAACTTAATCAACAAAAGGTAATAATTGTAAATCAAGCATATAACTTGAAAACAGTGTAAAAGAATTGCAGAAATGTAAAATGTATAAAGTTAAACGGTTGAAAGCAATAAAATATTCATAAACTTCATAATATAAATGATGGAAAACAATAATGTGATTTATGAAGTAAACTAATAGACGAATGTAAATATAACTATGTAAAAGCAACCAAATATAAAATAAAGTAGAACACTTTAAAGGATTGAAGACACTAATATAAATCAAAGAAAAACCAGATAAATAAAGAGGCATGTGGGATATATATATATATATATATGTGTGTGTGTGTGTGGACGTATTTTCATTAGTTATGACTGTAGGCATTATAAAAGTTTATTGTAATTCTCGCATTGAATACAATCCTAATATTTGTATCTATATATTGTAGTTCTTTTCTTACTACATCTAACATTTCAAACTTTTATTATAATACATTTTTTTATATAATATTTTAATCATATTATAATATTATTATTAGGTAATATAATATTTTATTATTTTGCAAATTTTAAATTATATCATTTAAGTTAAACAACATCAAATAACTATTTAATAAATATGAAAACAAAAAAGAGAAAAATATTCAGACAACTTAAAAAAAATTAATAAATAAGTAGTCAGTTTAATATGACAAGTACATATATCATTTTAAATACAGTAGAAAAATTATAATTTTTATAAAACCACTTTAATTTTGTCAGTTTTATTTAAACTCTGTTTATGATTAATATAATTGAGTACATGTCATTAGTAATTGTCGCTTGAATTTATTAAAGAAAAAATTAACATTAATATACAATTAACTCTGAAGAAATTATTAAGAATTTTAAATTTACAAAGTGAAAAAGCAAAGGATAAAATGCTCTCTTAAAAATAAATTTTTCTTTAATAAACCCACGTAAGAATCACTAAAGATCAAACAAGTATTCAATTTCCTTAACTGAATTTTAAACAAAATTAATAAAATTAAAATTTTTGCACAAAAGCTGTAATTTTTTTCTTATTGTATTAAAAATAAAATATATTAATACATATTGTATCTAATAGACTATTTATCAAAAGATAATCATTAAAAAGATGAAAAAAAAAATAATTTATGAAAAAATGAAAAGTTTATTAAAAATATGATATAAGCCTATTATTCCTCCAGCTCATCTATAAATAAATAAAAATTAAAAAAATCAAACTAAAAAATTTTAGTGATAGTTAAAAGTGAGTGAATAGGTTGATGATAGACCTGATAACCACTTATAATCACTAATAAAGGGTTCGATAAAATTACTCGAAATCATAGCTAAATATTATAATAATGTCTACTTAGATACTCAAAATCAGTTATAAACTTAATACAATTTTAAGATATAGATAATGTTAAGATTTGCAGTACAAGAACAAATTGGCCAAAGCCTACAAAATGCATTTTTCACCACTGAACGTCAACATTTTAATACATATTTTGAGGATTGCATGGAAGACATGATTCGTGATGTCGGAGAAGATAGTTTCCACCAAGCACATGTGTATGATTCGTTGAAAAATGATTCAGTAACAGAATTGTATCCCGGATGTTCAAGTTTTTCACGTTTGTCAGTAGTATTACGATTGTTTAATATCAAGCCAAGAAATGGGTGGACTGATAGAAGTTTTACTGAATTGTTGAAATTGTTGTATCAAATACTTCCCCAAGGTAACACATTGCCGAGCAGTCACTATAAGGCTAAGAAGATATTGTGTCTAATGGGTATGGAGTACCGAAAAATACATGCTTGTCGAAATGATTGTATATTGTATAAAAAAGAGTTTGAAGGATTGTATAAGTGTCCTAGATGCGGGGTATCAAGATACAAAGTAAAAGATGAGGGGGATGAAGATGACATAAAAAAGGGTCCTCCTGCAAAAGTATTGTGGTATCTTCCAATCATACCACAATTAAAACGTTTTTTTTTGGCAATGTTAATGATGCAAAAAACTTGACATGGCATGCAAGAGGAAGAAAATGTGATGGATTGTTACGACATGCTGTCGATTCACCACAATGGAAGAAAACTGATTCTTTGTATCCTAAATTTGGAAGTGATCCAAGAAATTTCAGACTTGGTCTTGCAACTTATGAAATGAATCCATATGGTAATTTAAGTAGCAAACATAGTTCATGGCCTATTTTGCTAATTATTTATAATTTGTTGTATTGGTTGTGTTGGAGCTAGTGAAGGTCATCCTAAAGTGTTAATTTGATGTATAAATCACTTGGAGACACTAGACTTTAGGTTTGGGGTAGTTCTTACTTGGATTAGGACTTTCATGCATTAGTTTATGTCAATCTATCAAGTACTAGCATTGCTCTTACTCATAGTTAAGTGAAAATAACATTTCAAAATGTTTTAGAAAATTTAGTGCTGTAGACCCAAATTTAACATGTTAAATTTTGAAATGAACATGTTAAGTTTCAAAATCAACATGTTAAATTTCTGACAGTTTAAGTCGTCATGTGTTTAAAAGGGTGTTGCGCACGTTTTGTAAAAATAATTTGATTTCAAAAAAGGTTTCCAAAGAGTTTCAAGAGTTTTCAAGAGAGTTTCTTGGGGGGAAAACCAATAGTGAGAAAAAATTGCTTTTGATTTCGAAATTCATCATGATCTCTAATACTTGAAGAAGAGCTTTACTAGGATTTGATTCAATTGGCATGGCAACAACTTTCTTGTGAAGATAAGTGTTCTTCCTTGGGTTTTTGAATATACTTGGTTGCTGCCTAATTGAATTTTCAAGTTGTATTGTGTTCTTGATAAGTTTCTTGATTGATTAGTGCTTAATAAGCATTGTTATTGAGAGAATTTTATAATAGAATTGTTGTATTGGTGTGTTTGCATTCAAATCTGTAGTGGTGTACTGCTTTGACACTGTGGGTGTTTATCTTGTGCGGTGGGGGTTGCACAAGAGGGTAGAAGGCCTTCTTGTAGAGTTCAAGAAGGGTTTTTGTGTGATTTGATTGTAAACTTTGATTGAATTAGTGGAAATCCTTGCAAGTGGTAGCAAGGGATTGGACGTAGCCCAAGTGGTTGGGTGAACCAGTATAAAAACATCTGTGCAATCTTCTTTTCCCTCTCTCTTTTAATTTTTTAATTGTAATTGTTCCTTATACAATTCTACAGTTAAGAACAACTGTTAAAATTGAAGAACAACCTGTTAAATTCTGGATAGATTTGCAATATTAATTCTGGTTGTTTCTTTAATTGGTTAAAATCAATTCTGACCTGTTAAAACTCTGTGTTTTACTATCGTATCAATTTTATAGATTCTTAATTGTTGAATAGTGATTAATTGCATACTTTGATTATGCTTCTTATGTGTTAAACTACTTACTAGATGTGTATTGTTCATTTTGTAATCTGATCTGAAACAACTTTGATTGTTTTTGAAACCTCAGTGAATTGATACTGCAACTATTGGAATCTTGCATATAACTGGTCGATTTCATTTACTTGATTCCTAAATCGAGTTTGATTAAAACTGAAGTTGATATTCTTGCATAGGAGCCTGACTAAAACTGGTTATTTTGTTGTGGTTGATTCTCTTATGTGATATACTAAAATCTGCTCACTGAATTAAGAATTCTTAATCTGGTTTTTCACTTTGCAAGAAATTTAGAATTATAAGTGAAATATTGATTACTATTTTGTGTGAATAGATTTGTACTTGATTAATGTTCAAAGAGTAATAGCACTAGTTTTCATCATAGTATTGCTCTGAAATTTGCATCCTGGTCTGCTATATTCTGGTCCATCAAATCTGGTTGCATAAAGTTTTTAACTTTTAGGTGCATTGCATTATATCACGTTCAACTTGGTTTGATCAATTCTAGTTTACATCTTGCTTTAAAATTTGCTTAGAACTATATAATTCCTTTTAGTGATTTCAAAACTATTTTGGGATATTATTTAGCTCTTGGCAAACTTGATTTGATCATACTATTTTACTGGTTTTAATTCAACTGTAGTACTAGAAATTCAACTTGTTGAAATTTGCTTTTAACTTGTTAAATTTTTTGCAGGGTGAAAATTGTCTAAATACTGGAACGAAGTTTTAACAAATTATTTTTTTAATTTCAACCTATTAATTGTAATTTTCCAGAATTGCCAGAATTGTTTTAACAAGCTGTTTCTGATTTTAACAAGTTGTTTTCTAGTCTGAACATACTTAGTCATATCTTTTAACAAGCTGTTTGTGAATTCAACTTGCTGTTTTGTGTGGCATTCTCATTGTAATCATAAATTCAGAAAAGATCTCATTCAAAATGGTTTTCAAAAAGAGTAAATTGTTCAATTCACGCCCCTCCACCCCTCTTGAACATTGGCCATCTTATTTTTCAACAATTGGTATCTAGAGCGGGTTCTTGAAAGTTATTCAAGTTGATCCTAAATGGCCGAAAATAAACTTCATTTTGCTGAGGGTGCTTCTATTCATAGGCCACCTATGTTTTGTGGATTAAACTATCAATTTTGGAAAGTTAGAATGAGGATTTTTATTGAATCTATTGATCGCGGTGTGTGAGATGCTATTGTTAATGGACCATATGTTCCTAAATTGCTTGTTGATAATGTGTATTTTGATAAACCTTGGTGTGATTGGACTGGTGATGAAAGTAGAAAAGCTCAGTATGATAGCGTTGCTAAAAATATAATTACCTCATCACTTAATCTTGATGAATTTTTCAAGGTCTCACAATGTACATCAGCTAAAGAGATGTGGGACGTTCTTGAGGTTATGTATGAGGGAACGAGCGATGTGAAACGAGCTAGAAAGCACACTTTGATCCAAGAATATGAGCTATTCAGAATGAAGCCATGGGAGACAATAGCTGAAGTGCAGAAGCGATTTACCCACATAGTTAATCACTTGATTGGTCTTGACAAGGTGTTCGATAAGGAGGAGCGAAATATTAAAATTCTGAAGTGCCTGGACAGGAGCTGGCAACCAAAAGGGACAGCCATTTCAGAAACAAGAGACTTATCCACCTTGACAACTGCAACACTGTTTGGTAAATTGAGGGAGCATGAAATGGAGATGATCAGACTTAATGAGCAGGAGCATAGTGATAGAAAACAGAATGGAATAACTCTCAAGTCTGCAGTTCAAAAAGAAGACAGTGATGATGAGTGCTCCAGCAGCTGTAGTGAGACTGAGACATTAACACTACTGACCCGAAAGTTTAGCAAGTTCTTAAAGAAAAAGGGCAAAGAGAAGAGTCAACCATTCAAGAGGTACAATAATAAGAAGGTTGATAATTCTACAAATATAACTTGCTTTGGTTGTGGGAAACAAGGTCACGTAAAGATGGAGTGTCCCAATCAAGCGCCTAAAGAGAAAGCTTCTGAGAAGAGATATGTGAAGAATAAGAAGTAGAGGAGAGCTTATATTGCTTGGGAGGACAATGACACTTCCTCCAGCTCTTCATCAGATAAAGAAGAGGAAGCAAATCTCTGTATGATGGCGGGGCATGAATCAGATAGCAGTGTGAGTTCTAGCATCTCTTTCACTCATGAGAATTATAGTACTTTGTTGAATGCTTTTAAAGAAACTCATGAGGAGGCTAGCCGTTTTTCTCTTTCCAATAATAGACTCAAAGGTCTAAACAATTGGTTGGAGAATAGAGTGAAACAATTAGAAGAACTTCAGAACATGAAAACTGATTTTGAAAGTCTTGATATGATTTATAAAA
>Ga0099824_1007754_pt1 | contig 14055 bp, 8 predicted proteins | sample SiratrowhiteBW_FD_76837 | JGI IMG/M metagenome (GOLD analysis project Ga0099824, IMG submission 76837) | Root nodule microbial communities of legume samples collected from California, USA - Siratro white BW | ecosystem: Host-associated > Plants > Roots > Nodule | place: USA: California...
ATAATATATTATTTAATTTTTTAAATTATATTTATTTTTAATTTTATTTTTTTATTTTTTTATTATATTTCAGATTTTATATATTATTTTTGTTTTTTTTTTTTTTTTACCTATTTTGCAATGAGAAGTATGTTATGTGGTTATTAAGACTATGAGGAAGTTCAATTTGGAGTTTGGATATGAAATGTCAAATTATACATACTATTGCGATTTTCTTTTTTTAAATTATTCATGATTGATAGTATAACATGTGATTGTAAAGACTATATTGAAGTTCAATTTGCGATTTGGATATTAAATACCAAATTCTACACACTATTTTAGTTGTCTTGTTTTACTTATTCGTAAAGAAGTATGTTATATCATTAAGGGTTTAGATATGAAATATAAAATTCTACATACTGGCATGACTTTCTTTTTTGAATTATTTGTAATAAGAAGTATTTTATGTGACTATTGAAACTATAATGAACTTTAATTTGGGAAATAATGAGTGAAGTTATTTGGTCTGGAACCACTATAAGATAAAAACTGATAAAATTTGTAGGCCTTAATGACACTCCTAATGTGAAGTTATATGTCATATTCATTAAATTTTTTCCTCCTAATGTGAAGTTATATGTCATATTCATCAAATTTTTTTCCCTTAATTTATCTGTTTTGTTGTTGTAGTATGCAATTAATTCATTTCTAACTTGTTTGTTATGAGTATAGGTTGAAAATTAGTGTTTATAATGTGAAACATACTACTACACTTATTTTGTGGGATTAATATTGTGTGGAAATTATTGTAATGTTAATTGCTAATATGCAAGACAATAGTTTAGATGTATTTATATTTATGCCAAAAATTTTCTAAAAGTGAATTTGGAAAAAAAATTAAACTTGAATATAATAAATTATAAACATTCTATCTTTATTTTAAGAAAATATGGATTTAAAAATTGAATAATACAATCCAATTATTTAGATTTAGATCTATAAAATTCTAAATTATTTTTTTATGAGATATGGATTTGGATTTAATTTTAATCCAAATTTTTAGATTTGGATTGAATTTGAATTTAACTCAATTCCAATTATTTAGACTTAGATAACAAATTCAGGTCTCTCTAATTAAATACAAAAATGAATTATATTTATTAACACTCATCCCAATCTTAAAGGAATTATTTACACTTAGATAAAAAATAACAAATTCAAGTCTGTCTAATTAAATACTAATAATATCTTTGTTAACACGCATAACAATGTTAAAGGAAGGTTATAATTTATTTATAAAAACATGACTCAATATTTTGTATTTCATCTTTATAATTTAAATAAGTGATAAATTTAACATACTAAGGTTTGAAGAGTCAAGTTGGTATTTTCAATCCTCCAAACCCGTTTTAGTCTGCCATGTTTAATTCACCAAATTGTCAGCATATAAGAGACCAAGTAATGTGAACTAACCTGCCAATCTATTTTTTTTAATTAAAAGTTACAGTAAAAATAATTAATTTTTTTTTGTTACATGATTTAAAGAAAATAAATATGCAATAGTATGAATCATTAACACTTACACATTAAATTTTAATTATTAATTATAATGAAATAATTTAATATTTAAAAGTAATAATTATTTTAATTTATCCCATTATATAAATTAATTAAATAATTAAAAACTTAAAAAATATTTAAATAATTTGTTATATATATAATTTTAAAAATAAAAAAATTAAAAAAGCAACATTTAAAGAAAAGTTTGTGAATCGAACCAAAATTTTCAACTCATTCTGCTACACTAAAAATGTACTATAGTAATATAACAAATCACATCAAAAACTTAACATAATTTTAGTGAAGATGTCAATATAATTCCAAAACAAAATTAAAAACAAAACATATAATATAATTATCGTCTCAAAATGATAATGCATTTCTAAAACACATATATGTTATTAAAGAAAGTTTTAGAACAGTTATGATATATCTATCTTCTTTAGATACTCCTAAAATCTAATCTAATAAAAAATTTCTTCCACATAAAAATAACTAACAACAATTATTTATATTTTATACGTCTAGAATGAAAACAATATTTAAAATTGTTTTTTAGACAAGTTATTAATGGTCTTCTCAAAGACAAAACGAATAATTAATTTTATTTTTAATTTTTATTAAAATATTTTTGTATTATATACACCATCAATCAAAAGATATTATTAATAAAACAAAACAATATCAATAATAATATATAGAATAAATTATAAAAATGCTTTATTAACAATATGATAAATGTAACTCAAATTTTTAATTTAAAACTAATATAAAAAACCACAACCAACAAGCCGTACTTATGAAAGATTGTCTAGAAATTTGTTTAAATTTGTTAATATTGTATCACTGACATTAACACATTCAGTTAAATTTGAAGATAATTAATATTTGAATTACAGTGGTTGTGACCTCTGGAGCAACCTAGAACTAATTAACGAGAGGATAAGTGTCAGATTGTGAGAAACGAAATGATGAGGGTGTATTGTTTTACGATACAAACAATGGGTGGACTTTACAAGGTGCTTCACTGCTCATTTGTTGTCTATCTTTTAAGAAACATTAATTTATAAATTGGTGTTGTTTTAGGTCTAACTTTGAACTTTACACCATTCATGGATTTTACGTACATTCACTCACATTGGGGAAAAGTTGTACACAAGAAACAGTGAATTTTTTTTTATCATTTTTACATAAGAAATCATGAATTTTTCATCTGGAAAAAATATGCTGTTAATTTGGATCTGGACATTGCAGTTATATATTTATTAAGTTTTGTGAACTTTTAGACATTTTTAAATGTGTTGTGCAATATCTAATATGGGTGTTGTATCGCTACCAGAATATTAATTATTACCTAGCTATGGAGAATCGAATCACTTTAGGTTACCTACCTATTCATGAATAGAAGCACCTCACTCTCAATTCATCTTGAATGGATATGATGGTTGAGTTAATGTAGTTAATTGAGATACTCTATATAGTTTTGCATGATCATATACATCTTTTGAGGTCCTTTTCTTATTTTTCTCTTATTACTTTGTAACATTTGTATTTCTAACAAATTGGAATCAGAGTAAGAAAATCTTGGGTCATGATAAAAAGAAAGGGGGCGTTTTTTTTTCCTTCTATGATAATGATCATCATGACAGGTCTCAGCGAGTAAATTCTAGAGAATTTGTAAATTTTCAGTTGCAAGAACTGAGACAAATGGAAATGTTCATATAAATATATTTTTGGTTTCCAAGAAATTATTGATATGGTTAAAAATAATTATGAATCACATGTTGAATCTGCTACTCAAGCTCAGAGATAAGCTTTCAAGAAGAATAGAAAGAAAGATTGTTAGGCTCTGTTCTTTTTTCATCAATGTGTTGATGGTTCTCACTTTGAGAAAATTGCAAAGCTAGTTTCAAGACAGATAATGGCAAGAAACAGTGGAAGGGCAGAGGGAAAGTGCAGTATCACAAGGGTGGAGGAATAGGAAATACCTCTAATAATGGTCATTCCGATAGTGATGAAGCTAAAACTTCAAAGAAGGGTGGAGGAACGAAAATGTGGAAAAGGCAAAAGGAAGAAACAATTTTGATAAGTGAAAAATTGAGTGTTATAATTGTGGTAAATGTGTCTGTTGAAGAGTGTTGGTCAGGCAAATGCATAAAAGAAATGATGAGACACACAGAAGAGGAAGAAAGCTCTGATTCTAAGCATGTTATGCTTATGGCCACAATAGGATTAGAATCGGATGATGAATCTTGGTACATTGACACGGGGTGTTACAATCATATTACTGGACACAAGGAGTGACTCGTTAATCTTGATTCAAGCATTAGGAGGAATGTCAGATTTGTTGATAATAGTTTTGTCTGGCTGAAGGACTTGGAGAAGTTTTGATCCAAGGGAAGAGAGGTAACACTAGCAATTCAAGATGTCTTATACATTTCTTCTATGAAGAATAATTTGTTAAGTGTCAGACAGCTTGTTGATAAAGGTTTTTCATCCAAAGTTAATTATGCTAGAATAAATTGTTTGAACAAAAACATAAACTTGTCTTGAAGGCTTCACTTGCCAAGAATAGGACTTTTGTGGCACCAAAGATATGTCCGTTAGAACTTTAATTAACATGGTGAGAAGCATGTTGAAAGGGAAGTCAGTTCCATCATAATTCTTAGAGAACTAGAGCTAAAAAAGTTAGACTTCATGATTATGTAAGGTTATTTGATGATGTATTAAATGAAGAAGGAGATTTGGTTGACTTAGTACTTGATGTAGAAGCTGAGTCAATAGATTTCATCGAAGCAGTGAATAGTATGGAGAAAAGCTACCAAAGAAGAGTTACAAGTCACAGAAAAATCAAAATTTGGGAATTGATGGATCTACCTCCAAAGAAACCAATGCAGTCAAAAGCGTGTTCAAAGTGAAACTACTTCCTAATGATCAATCTCAAGGTACAAGGCTAGGTTAATAGCAAAAGGTTTTCTATAGAAAGTAGGTGGTGATTATCATGATGTGTTTGCACCATTATTTAGATTGGAAACAATAAGGCTAGAGGTTGCAGCTCTTGTTTTAAGAGAATGAAAGTTTTTTCAATTGGATGTGATTTATGCTTTCTCAGTGGAGCTTTGGAAGAGGAGGTATATGTAGAACAATCACAAGTTTTATTCTAAAAGGCAAAGAGAAAAACATATGCAAGTTAAAGAAGGCATTGCATGGATTGAGACAAACTCCTAAAGCCTATAATAAGATAATGGCTCTTATTTATTGATGCTTAACTTCAAAAAGACTGAAATGGACTATGGTTTTTATGTGACAAGGGGTACCAATGACAACTTGTTGATATTTTGTCGTTATGTTGATGATTTATTAGTCACTAGATATTGACAAAATTGATAGATTCAAATTCACTATGAATTCTGAATTTAAAATGATTGATTATAGAAATTTTATCCTACTTTTTAGGTATGGAATTTGTTCATTATCATAGTGATATCTTTCTTTGTCCAACTACTTGAAAGAAGTGAACAAAATACACAACCACATTCAAACTAGACAGCCATACATGTTCAACAGAACAAAGTCCATTTGTTACTCTTTTGTGCTAACCTGGACACCATAGTTTTGTTCCTTTGATGATTTGAATGAGTGTGTTTGAACTAGATTTAATTTTATTTTTCATGTTGAAAGCCAAACTAGTAAATAATTAGTTATAATTTTTCAATATAATTTTAGATGGCAAAATCTATTCTGATTAATATTCAAACGTGCACCAAATCAACAAATTCCATTAAGAGGCAACCGAGCAGAAATGAACTCCGATTAAACAAATGCTGCTGTATTTATGAAGAATAAAAATAATCTTCTTCTATTAGTGACAAAAACTTCTGAACTATTTACATGTCGCGGTATCGCCTATAGAAAAATCATGAAACATAAAATTAAATAAACAGTCAAACAAAAAGATCCCCCGAATCCACATGCAACACATGCTTATGAAAAATAAAAGCCCCCAACAAAATCCACCATCTGAATTGCCTACAATCCATGCTATTGATGAAAGGGTATTGCTGTTGTGATCCACCCATGACCACTCTAAGCTTCTTCCACAGGACCACGATGAACTATGCTTAATGAATACAATGGACTAGAACATATTCCTAAATCCTGAATACCTTCTCGTAAAAGTCACGGTGGCTTCGATCAGTACTCATACATGGGCTTACGTTGCAAAATTCACAGGCTTCTCACAGTAAGCCTTGTGCCTCTAAGTCTCTTGCCACTGAAAAAGAAAAGGCAGCAAATGTTAAGGTAACAAGATAGCACCACCAATCAATTAAAATAGATGAAGATAGAAATTGGAACAAGAAATGTTAACACATTTTCATACACTTTTATAACACTCAACAAAAATATGATGTACAATGTGCAATGCAGTCAAACCAGTATCACCAAATTTTTCGCAAAGTTTTATTTCTTGATATATTTCGTAAAAGCTTAATCATCAGCAAGTTGCATAAGAAAGGTATTAATTATTAATTTCCTAAAATTTACGACATTTGACGAAGCTTCGCTTAGCTAGTTGGTCCACCACGAAATCTAAGCTTCCTTCTTATTACTTGGTTCTCTGCACTACAAAACATTTTTCTATGGATGATGTTTAAACTATTTGAAATTTGTCCCAAAAGAAAAGTAACTTTCTTTCACTTCTAACGAAATATCGCGATCATACGTAAATACAATTCAACCATGATTTTGAAAAATATGAATAAAACAAAGTTTACAGTCTCCAAACTGATATTTGGACCGGGTAAACTTCAATTCATACATTTACCAAGTGAACATCTAGAAGAAAGAGAGGGAGCAAGAAAGAATAAAAAAATAAGAAGAAAACTGACCATTTGACATGGGAAGAACCAAAACAACCCGCATGGTCACGGTGTTTGGAGGAAGCTGCAAGCGAAGAGGATAAAGGTTTCCATTCAAAGGACTCCGATTACATACAATGATTCCCTCTAGCCCTGTCTCTTCCTCAAACTTTCGAGTCAATTCTTCAACTCCATTCCCTTTGAAAATTAAAGAATAGCCCTGCACATCTTCATCCAACACCTCTCCATTGTCTTCAGCAATATGGTAGTAAATAATCCGCCCTTCCACCTTCGGCGACGAACCATACAAATCACTCGACTGCAAAGAAAACCAACCACAATCATCATCCAAAACAACAACGACAACAAACAGAGGTTATGTAAAGTGACCACTTAAGTATTTTTAAGCCTAAAAGGAAAAAGTGCTAACAAATAATTATAAAGATTTTGTGAATCGAAACTGTGAAGTTTATATGAAAAAGAAAAACACTTCAACGTGGCTCCAGTAATGATTTCCAGTACCCCCAACCGCAATTTCCATTAAAAGAAAGTAATTTATTTGTCCACTACTTGACCAGTACTCTTAAACATATCTTTATATACAGAGGCCCTTCTGAAAAATCAGTATTTACATAAATTGGCTCAAAAATATATGTTTAGCACCAACAAATTTACCTATAGAAACTTATAAACAATTTGATTCCTCAAATATATTAATTATTCCCTTTCAGCAGTTGAATCATTATTGGTATCATTTCCTTGTCAATATATTTAATACAAAACTTTACTACTCAAATCAAGGTTTCAAAGAATTCCGCAACACAACATACAAAATTTTAGGCTATAACTACGATGGTAACCACATCAGATACATTCATCATCAATTTCTTGCAATGTCAAGAATCATGATCAACCAGTAACTACGATCACAACTTCAACCCTTGACATGGAATTCATGTGGAATTTCCTTCCATGTCAAGGATTGTGTGATAAAACTGAAATTGCAAGTAAAACCTTGTCCTTGTCCATATTACTATAGTAAAACTTCTATTCTGATAACACTAATGATACACACAAAAATGCATATGATTTTGGCCATTATGATAAAATCACAGCTTTCCCGAGAATCTCATAGATACCTGTTGCCTTGTAAAGCTGGCTGACATGGATGGCGGCGGGGGCAACGGCGGGCTGGCCAGGACTGGAACAGTATCGGAAACCGCCAACGGGGGAGCAGAGGGTCTACTGCTATTCGCCGGAGAGTTGACATAAATCTCGACGACTTCCACGTCCCAGAGGATCCAGTCCTGCGTGGCCGTCCTGTGAGGAATATCGTGCGTGACGGAGTTTCTCCAGGGCGGCAAGCCCCCGTTGGCGCGGAGGAAGTTGCCGTAGCGAGTCTTGAGCTTGACGCGGCCTCCGTCCTTGATGGGCTCCCACTCGACGGAGGAGTCAAGCCTCTGGGGGAGGGTCTGGAGGACCTTGTGGCCCGTCATGCCCAGCAGGAAGGCTTGGTTGGAGGCGGTGAGGTATTTACCGTAACAGCTCTTGAAGCGTATTATGTTGTCGTATTCGGGCACGTATTCGACCATCCACCGCGCGCTCTTGGAGGACCCGTTGCGGCTTTGCGTGACCGACTCTTCGTCCTCCTCCGCCAGCAGGTACTTGTCGTGGTGGCTGCGGAGACGCACCGCCTTGGCGCGGTGGAAGAAGTCCATGCCATTTTTGAACTTGTTCGAATTTATTGTCTGCATGAGTAGTATGTAATAATATATGATCAGAAGATGAATGTTTAGTGATGGGGAGGAATGAAGGGGATGGGTATATATTGGGTTTTGAAACTTTTACTGTTATTATTCTTATTATTGTAATGGTTATGGGTAAGAGTTAGTGTGCGTGACTGGTTGTTTGAACTTTCAACTGTGGAAGGTGAAAAAAGGAAGAGGGAGTCAGCAGAGGCGACTTTGGGAGACAACGCGTTTGGCTGCACGCTGGCATTACGTGGCCAAAGACCCTAATCCCATTCATCTCTTCCGGATTCAGTTTGAGTTCCGTGTTGGGTATCTAACCACAAATCATTGATCATTCGCATGTGACTTTTCATGGAAATTATATTACGTCATCTAATCACAGGGAAATGCTTAATCAAGTTGAGTTTCTTAGCCTGGGATGAGACCTCGCAATTATTGAGATCGCTTCACCCCACTTTAAAACATTGAATTTCTTTTGCAGAATTAATACCTATGAAATTATCATGTTATGACATAGACAGAAATTAAGTATACCACACTTTTTCAAAGTGGGAAAATTACCAACTAACATCAAACATACCTGATTCTGGCTTTGTAAGACACTAAGTTAACATGTCAACAGTTATTTTCCATGAAAAATATAGAAAATAGTAGGTAACTATAAAAACATATTTATTTGTGTAATTGAGTTGATGTTAAAATTACTATTATAGCGTTTTTTAGTATTAAAAAAATATATGTTTTATCTAGTTGAGTTGCACGAGTGAGATTGAAAAGATTGTGTATTTACGCATATTTTATTAATTATAAAAAAAATTATGGCATTCTGTACCACAAAGTGTATCAGTTTGTTAACAATAATGTTATACCTTAAATAAATTTACCTACTATTTTCATAAAGAAATGATCTCTTGAAAATACAAAATGCATTTAATATTCATCATACAAAGAAACTAGGAAAGCAGAAAAGGTTATAACATAAAGATATTTTAATAGGATTTCGAATTATTAATTTTTTAATGCACAATGAAGCATGCTTTAATAAGGACACTTACCCAAATAGATTTTGGTTATAACTAAAATGCACAGCCCAATCTAACAAATTCTTTTACCATTTCAGTTAAGTTGAATTGATGACTCGGCCCACATAAATAAAATATTCAGTGAGACAGTGAGGCTTGGATATGGTATGGCAGCTAGGTTGATGTGCTGACTGAGCCTAATTAAATTAAGTCACAATCAGTGACTCATGTTGGATATGCATGAAACTTGATAATATGTGGTTTGGCATCTTTCAGCATTCCAAAGAGAATCAAAATGGGCTTCCACTGAAGCCATCTTTCTAAAACCTCAATCCAAAAGATATAATAAAATATAAAATAACAAAAGCATAAAGGAACTTAAGAGTCACTATTAGAAGGAAAAGAAACAATACGTGGGGTGGAAGCTACGGAGATTTGCATAGAGACAAAAGCCACTGAAAAGTATGAAACTAACGTCTACACAAGATGTCTTAGACAAATAGACAATGTTATGTTGAGTTGATTTCTCATAGAGATAAATAAAATGTTGTTAACTTGTATACTCTTTCTAGTCCCAATTACTACCGAAAACCCAACTCCATACAATAACTATATTCAGCTTCTAGTCCTTGTCAAGACAGAAAATATGAACGTGTACTTCCAACCCCCTTCCCCTGCCCATGAATATGCGAATCCTCAATATTAAATCAGATGAAAAACTCTCTCATAAATGTTATATCCATATACTAATTGTCCTGACGTGGACGTATAATAAGAATAAGTAAGGTATAGACACCTTCAGTTAAATGTTATACTAGATCACTCCGCAAGTTATTAATTAGAAACACGCTACCATCTTTATGTTGAGATTTAATTTTTGTTATATCATAAGATCAAGTGTAGACACTTGATCTTTTAAGAACAAAAAAGAGAAAAGAGAAAGAGACCGCAAGAAAGCAACTGATTGAGGTAATTGTATTACTCTCCCACACTCAAGGAAACATACTAAGACACCTTGCCATGTGGTAAGGATTCATTTTAACAGAACATATAGGAAAACAATAAATGTATACTACAATTTGGATGAAGGAAAAGAAAGGCATAAAGAAAAGGTTAAAGTAAATAAAGAGAGAAGAAAAATCCTATTATTTTGTAAAAAAAAAAGATTGATGTCAAATTGTGGACTCATTCCTTCACCAATTTTCAGTAGTGCGTTTACTATTTGAACTTTGGAGTGTGAACGCATTTGTTAATGTGTGAATTGTGTGATTACATTTTCGTTGGTGGAGAAGAGTTGGTGAAGGCATGAAGCAACACATAGCACCTCAAATTCAACCAAGTGGCAATCAATTGGTAGTGGAGGACTCTGATATGGTAATACAGGGATGAGACTATAAGATCCTGCGCGTGAACATCCATCATAAAAGCTAATTGGAGCCACATGTATTTTACTGGAAATTAACTAAATAGTTGAGTTTTTCTAGGAATACGTTAATAAAACAATTCTTATATAGACCTAAAATACCCAATCGAGTGTTTTACTATAGTATGTTAACAAACCCTTCTTATGTATAGACCTAAATTACCAAAACAACTAACCATGTGTCCATCAATATCACGGAATGCCGCAGAAAACTTTAGAGGAGATATAGCTTCACCAACGCTAGCAGAGGAGGTCAAATTACTCATTAAATGAGTTAAGACTTTTTAAAAAGTTATTTAATTAAAAGGATAAGACTTCAGACTATTCAAATAGGGCAATCTATTTAGGTAAAAAAAATAATAATAATAATACAAAAGAGGTTGTATTAAATAAGTTAAGTCTTAAATATTTCAACTTACTTAGGACTGGTATCAACCCTTATAAAATTTAACATAGTAGTCCATCTCCATACTTATTAGAGATCAATTTGAAATGTCTGGTTTAAAACATGTTTTTGATACTTTATTTATTCAATTTAATTCAAATATATTGTCAGTAAAAAAATTACCCAATCATCTAGAAAAATTGTAATACAAAATTTGTATATTGGAAATATTTGTAATTGATTAATTTTTGAGCTATACATAAAAATTAACATTTATATTTATTTTGTATTTAAATTTTTATTTAATGTGTATTCTTATAATAATTTATTACATACAAATTCATGTAATTTATATCATCAAGGTATTGGTCAATCAAACATCCATTTTAAGTCAAATAATAATTATTTTTTAATAAATACAATTAAAATAATAATAAAATTGTTTATTAAAAATACAATAATTAATATTAATGATAAAAATTAAAACAAAAATAAAATAGTATATAATAAATAAATAAAATTATGAATAAAATGGAAACTAATAAAAAATCATTTGATCTAAACTTTACTTCAAGTTCATGCGTGCAAGATTACGTTTTATCAATTGATTATAGTGTTTGTATAAAACATATAATACCACAATAATTGCAAAGTTAACTTACTAATAAAATAAGTAAAATATATTAATACATTTTTAATATTATATATTATTCAATCATGAATTGTTATGTATATTAATTATTTGTGATAATTACTTGAAAGTATAATCAGAATCATTAAATAATTAAATAATTAAAATTTTAAAATTAATAATTCATAAACTTAAACTAAAAAAGAAAGCTTGTTTTGGATATATTTTAGGTGGGGCATTCAATCACGATAGTCCAAAAATATTGACAGTTACAAAAACTATTTAGTTGTTTCTGTTTTTAAGCCATTCAACTCAACCTGGTCAAGGGAAAGACCAAACCGTGTGTTGTGTGAATGTTTGTTTCTAAGAAACAAGTCATTCAGTTGAATTATAGTCTTTGATAATTTATAACAAAGACCAGGAACTTTCCCTGAAATGCTGAAGTACATTTTCTAATTGAGTCTAAAATCTAATGTTAAACAGGTTATTGATCACAAATTATGGATTATTTGTTCTTGTGATAATTATTATATAAATTTAATAAAGTTATATGATATCAAATAATTATTAAAATTAACAGGCATCGTCTTTCCAAATACTGGTTAATAGTTATTTAGGCCATAATAACAATCATTCAGTACAATATTAAAATTCATCCCATAATTAACATAAACAACTTCAATTTACTTCATTAAATTTTAATTAAATTTGAATGAAAATATTATTAAAAAGACGAAAAATAATTCAAATATTTATTCAATAAGTTTCATCTGTAAATATTAAAATATCCACAAAAAATCTTAGCTTATTATTTTTTTCCTTTTCAAAGTGTTGAAGTGTAATTAATGATTAATGAAATAAACTCTATCTTTTAAAAAATTACTCAGTACTTATATTGTTTTTATTACTTTAACAGTTGGAATGAAGAACTAAATCTCATCATATATGACTATGCATATAGTTAAGAATGTGAAGAACTCCGTTATCACTGTCTATATATTGTTAGTTTTTTAATAATTGAAGTATCCCAATAAATACTATGAGCTATTATTGTACTTTGTTATTTATTTTTTTTAAAATACACAGATCAGGAATAACTTTTTTTCCCTATTTTAACTCAGTTAAAGCATTTTTAATTATTAAAAATTTTTATATAAAATCAATTAAAAAAAAAAAAAAAAAAAAAACCCTTCCTCCCACAACAAAAATATCCACGCAGAGTATAATCACGCAAAATTTGCTGAACGAAAAGTCAATGAACCAGAAAACGCGAAACTTAAAGCGCACCTGCAGCATCAGCTTTGAGTTCCGCCTCGCCGGCGACGACTTGAGAGCAAAAACCGACATCGGAGACGCAGGTTCCGAATCGACGGAGACATCATCGGAAGCGAGAGACGAAACCGTGCTATCGCACAAATCATCCACCAACTCGTCCACCGCCTCCACAGTCTCCACGTCCCACAGAACCCAATCCTTCGTCGTCGAACTGTGAGGTTCGTCCACCGTCACGCTGCCTCGCCATGGCGGTGTCCCTCCGTTAGCGCGCAGGAACCTCCCGCTCCAACACATCAACTTCACCTGGAACCCGTCCCGAGTCACTTCCCAGTCATGCTTGAAATTTGCGCCAGGTTCGAACTCCGTCTGGAGCACCTTCCTCCCTGTCATCCCAAGCAGAAACGGCGTCTCAGTCGCCGTTAAGTACCTTCCGTGATAACTCCTGAGACGCACCTTTTTGGTTCCTCCCTCCGTGATCTCCTCTACCGTCCACCGCGCTCCCCGGCCGGAGGCCTTGCGGCTCTGGTGGACGTGGCTGCCATCGGCGTCAGCGACGAGATACTTGTCGAGGTGGCTCCGCAGCCTCACCACGCTGGTTTTGGTGAAAAACTCCATTGCGTGTCTATCGATGAGTGATGAAGCTGAAAACTATGACTATAGATGATAGGTGTGAGAAACCGAGAAAAAAAGAAATTGTAACCGTTTCAATATATATATATATATATATATATATATATATATATATATATAATGTTAGAGAAACCTTTTCTAATACTTTTAAAAATTAATATTTTGATGAGGACCACCAATTATATAATATATCTTTACAAGAAAAAAATGTTGTATAAAGATGTTTTTAGTACGAAAACATATTTCTTCCTATAACTTCCGCTGAGATATTTTAAACATAAAATTATAATAAAATTATTAAATTTTTTAAAGATAAAATTGTAAACATTTTTTTATACTAAATTTGATATTATCAATATTATTAAACAAACTGGATATGATATACAAAGAAATTGATGATTTTTTGTTTTCAATTTGTATTATCTTTTTATTTTTTCTTTTATCATAAAGTTTAGAATTTAAAATTTAAGATGTCATTATTTGATTATTGTAATATATATATATATATATATATATATATATATATATATATATATA
>Ga0099824_1007755_pt1 | contig 14053 bp, 10 predicted proteins | sample SiratrowhiteBW_FD_76837 | JGI IMG/M metagenome (GOLD analysis project Ga0099824, IMG submission 76837) | Root nodule microbial communities of legume samples collected from California, USA - Siratro white BW | ecosystem: Host-associated > Plants > Roots > Nodule | place: USA: California...
CATGGGATGAAGACAGAACGCCTTCTCCTCATCAGACATATAACACATAATTGTCCATCTGGAACATTTTCAATCTCATCATCCACCTGAGGTTCAACATCACTCACTGCTTGCCTTTGTTGCCGGAGCTGCCTCTGTAGCTTCCACTGTTTCCACTTATTCCAGTTCCTGAAAATCAGCAGGGTGTAATTGCCTTCAATACAACTGTGTCTCTAATCACGCAAAATTACAAATAATATCACTGCAAACCATTTCCACTATTCTGATTATTATCAAAATTAAGGTTATCAAAGTATGCCAACCATATTAAACAACCAGTCAGTCTATAACACAATCATTAAGGCAGTTTATCAAACCAGGAAAATCCATTTGTTTCAGAAAATTCTAAAGCCAGCCATAATTAACAAAGTGCAGAATATCACAGAAGTAACATAATAAATGGACAGATAAGTCAAACCACATACCTCGCAACTGCATAGCCAAGGATCCCAACTGACATCGAACCGAGAGCAATGCCACCCCACAACAGAATTTTTGTTTTGATGGAAAGATCCGCTATCATCTGATCTTTGCTCAAGTCAGATCTACAAAAGAGATAACAAACATAAGCAGCACTTCCACAGGCTGAATCATTTACTAATATTTACCGAGATATATGCACTCAAATAATCAACTTGAAGGGGGAAAATAAGAAATTCAGTATCACTCATTACTGCGCCACCAAATCAAAGTCTTAGGTTTATCATTTACATAAATAATTTATACTTCACAAATGGCACCTGCACCTCTACATGTTGGCACAAAAATTCAAACGAGTTTGATCAAAACCACATATTCATGGATCCCAACTCATCATTCATGGTCACCCATGAGAATTAATTAATTAATCATAAAATTAAAATAGGCATAATATTTCTACTAGTAAAGTGACATTTCCCCTAGAATGTATCCTAATGGATACTGAGGTACGAAGAAAGGAGTAGTGTTATGCTATTGTCAAATGAAACAATCCCCTCTATCATACTAACTTTATAACGAACAATACCAAATGGTAGGGATATTTTCATGATCAACAATAGTTTATTGCAACTAAAACAAACGTACAGAAAATATGGTAGATCTTTGCACGACTTAATTTCAGCAACTCCATTATTTAGACTGCCAAAGCCAACAGCAGTGATATCTTTCCCCAATGGAAGTATTTTCTCTTCATCTAGCAGTCCGACCTGCAGTTAAGAAACATATGATAACATTTCAGCAAATGTGATACACCAAAGATCAACAATTTCACAAGAGAGCGCCAAAGAAGCAAAACACCATAATAGACTAATTGGAGTGAAATAGTACAAGTATTGAGCAATAAAATTACTCAAGATTATGCTATCCACTGCAAATAAGCAGTGAGAATATCAACTCACCGGATATTCATGCCCAAAAAGTGCTTGCAAGAAAGTATAAGGAGAAGCATTTATTGGTTGCAACTTATGATAAACTGTCGTCAAAGGCAACGGATGTCTTGAACCATCCATGTTGACAACAACATACTCAGTAGATGGCCACCGTCCAACATCAATTAGAACAAAAGGCACCTACAATAAAGATAGTTAGAATATCTAGAAAACATTTCATATTATCACTATTGTATCTAAAATTATTTAAAGTAGCTTACACGATCCTTTCTGAGTGGGGCAGGACTTTAGTTGTTACATGGAATGATTTTCATATTTCAATATATGTGTGTGTGCGCGTGCGTAAATAAAACTTACTGCTTTTCATTTTGTAAAACACCATTACAATACATAAAATAAATTAATATTCTATTTTTTAATTCTGAGCTTGAGCTCTTTTTTCCTCCCATGCATTTCCTGTAATTTGAATATATAATGGGCCAGTTTGTCTAAACTTAAAATAAGTGTTTTTGAAATAAGCAATTTCTAAATAATCACTTATTTGAGAATCATAAAGAATTTGCTTATTAAAAAGAGCAGAAAACTGCTTATTTTTTAAATAAGCAGCTTAGACAAACACATAAAGAGAGCAGAAATATTCTTATTTTATTAAAAATTTAAAAAATAAGCACAAATAAACTCACCCATCATATGTCCTAGCTATTAAAGCAAATCAAGATCAAAGGTGGAACAAAGAAAAGAGAAACCAAAAGACACATGATAATCATTCCATACAAAATAATAGCCAATAGCAACAGCTAGTACCACAAAGGTGTTGTCAGATAAAGTCATGGCCACTAGTCACAACAAGAAACTCACGATTGAATAGGAGTAGAGTAACAGATAAATTGTTAGATCAAATACTTACCACTATATCAAAAATATAACTGATAATCAGGATATAAATCTTTCTATTAGAATGTACCAATCCAAGTGTCATGATTCAATTGTGACTAGGCCTACTTGACCTCCATCACGGGACAATTAATGTCATATGCAACATCAATGCCCTACTATTATATCATCAAACGGTGGCCAATCCTTGTCCAAACCTCAGCCCATCCGTTTTTCAATCAAATCCTAGTAGCCCACACATCTTCGGGCCAAGCTTGCTCCTTTGCAACTTCCTCTATGCTATAACTTTTTGTCTGTCAATTTATCTTCTTTTCTTCCATTTATTTTTTTTCTTGTGTTACTATGTTCTAGTTCAACTATCCATCTGTTTGTATTTTCCTGTTTATTCATTCGGTAACTTTCCATCTTTATTCTATCACCTAATAAAATCCACATACAGACAACTTCTATTTCATCTTTCAACTTTTTTAACTATTGACTTTAATTTTTCAATGTGAAACAATTGGATGACTTATGGCATATTTGGTACTGTATTAGTGACATGTTCACACCAAACAAGAAGCAAATAGTTTAAGCTCTCATGTCTATGAGTAGAATTGACATGACTTTTCTCATTAAAATCAATATATAAACACAAATTAAATGCAAATGAAAAAGCATTCATATCCTCCTTTTATGGGGGCTAGGGATAGGGGCAACTGAAAGAAAATTCACAAAATTGACTAATAGTTATTCTTGAGAGGCTAGTATGATGTCTTAATTAATTTTATAATTATTTAGGTCTGCACCAAGAAAAGAAATCATTTACAGCAAAAGAGGTGTTTGTGATGGCTAATTCAAGATTGAAGAAGAAGAAGGATATTAGGAAAATGAAAGACTATATAACATTGATGATCTTGCTTCTAATGATGAATGGATTGTTGAGGAGAATGAAGCAAATTCAAGTTTAGATGCTTCAGATGAAGACACCGTAGTTGAAGTTGGAGAATATGAAGATGCTAGTAGATGTGGTATTGTGAAGACACCGTAGTTGAAGTTGGAGAATATGAAGATGCTAGTAGATGTGGTATTGTTGCACCTATGGATGATTTGGAGGTTGCTCCAATTGCCAATAATGATGAAGATCATGGAGATGACACAAAAATGAAAATGAAGATCATGTGGAGGAGGACGATGATTATCCTATGTTTAATATGAAGGATTTTCTTAGATAGTTTGTATTAAACATTTATTAATTTATCAGTTGTTTTATGGATGAACATTTTATGAATTATGAACCTATTTTTAGTTGTCTTAGATAGTTTGTTTGTATTAAACATTTATGAATTTATCAATTATTTTATGCATAACCATTTTATGAATTATGAACCTATTTTTAGTTGTGTTATGTATTGAATCTTACTACTTAAGACTTATTATTGTGTATGAGTTATTTTTATCATCCATATTATTTTTAATGGATTGCACATGTTTATGAAAATAATTTTTATATACTAATAACTTTTATGAGTCGATTTATGATCCTCGAGTTCTGATTTTTTTATCCCCTTTCCAATCCTCTTTCGATCCTCAAGTTTCACAACACTGGATATTACTATCTCTCTACCCCTCCAACCCTTCACATTGGAGCTCAAAAAACAGGAGAGTGACAGTATCTTTGTTAACTGCAGTAATTTAACTATATTTAAAGTCCTTTATTACTATTAATTAGCTCATGTTCTAGCCATTGCAACTGAAAGTGGATCCTGTCTGAAATGCTGAGTTGGTGTTACCAACCTAGGCCAAGATCAGCTGAAGAATATCCATTGTGCACAATCTTTTGCAGCAAGAGATTGTACTAAATATAGTATATCATTAAAACAATAAATAAAACTACTAACTGATTATGGATATAAAATAATCTAGTAGGATATATTTACTGCACAAAAAAGAGAGTCTTCTTTGTGGTCAACCCTACCCAATTATATATACCAACCGGTATCAAATTTCACCTCATGAAATACAAATCAATTCACAAGATTATACCAGAATTCTTTTTATACATTATGAACCTCAACATTTAACAAAGTTATGCACCCATTACCTTCCTTAAAGATGTAGACTCTTGCTGTCTCCAAGATCTTGCATATATGGCTCGAAGATCAGAAGTCCATCCAAATAATCCTTTCCATTCATTGTATATACACTTCACGATAATCAACACAAAATAAATAAATTAGACTTCTAATTAACAAATTGCAAGACATTTAAGCTGAAATTAAATTTATATTTTCTACAACAATGAAAAAGATATTACTCCTTTAAGACATAAAAACTTTTCATCTAAATTAATCAAGAACAAGAGGAGGCATGTCAATACTTAAATATCCAATAACACCTCATGGCCAAAACATCAAAAAGTAACCTATCCATAAAATGAAAGGAGAACTGTATTGGTAACACTCTGAAGTCGTACTTTAGAAGATGAAGTGCAATTAATATTATGATAGATAATTAAAACAGTTAGATTTTAACAACTTTGTAGTTTAGTACACATACGCATATAGTGTGTTTGAAGTGCAGTTATACATAGACACACACTGAGGGCTTGGGTTGAGTTAGCGGAAGTAATAGTGTGTTTGAAAAGACAGCGAGTCACACTAAACGCCAACAACCCATGAGAGATGGACTTAAGTTTCCGAAAAGTAGGAAACAATTGATGATGTGCTAGAGGAACCTTTCATTGTGCCAAATGCCAATCCAATATGTAGGGTTGTCCAAAAGTAACTAATCTAAACTAACTTTAATAACCGAACTAAATTAACTTCAACAAAACTAAACTATTTTAAAATAAATTGAATCTAAACTGTCCTCCAAAATTAGTTTTAACAGTGAACTATTATAGAACAAAGTTCAGTGCTATAAAAAAAAGTTTATGTTGTTGGTTTCACAGAATTTTTGCTAATTTTTTATAAAGCAGACTTGGTGTCCAACTTATGATGTTTAATTGGAGATAGGATTTCTTAAACTCCCAATTATTCTCATTATTTCTGCAGCCTTGACGTATAATGAACAGTGGAATATTTTAATAACCACTATATATGCATATGGTATTTTGCATGATTATTGTTAAAATAGTTAATTTAAAAAAAAATATGCATAGTTAATCTATCTTTAAACTTCCCTTTTTAAACAGTTCAGTTCAAAGCAGTGAAAGAGAAGGAAAACCAATTCAATTTAGTTGCATGGTCCATTTTACAGTTCTATTCAGTTTGGACAAATTACTTTTACAGTTCAATTCAATTGTTACCAATTTGGTTAAACTCAGTTCAGTTCTTTTTTAACACCCCTACCAATAAAAATGCTCAAATTACAGGTTCACCAGTGATCTAAAACATTAATAACCACTAAACATTCACCCCAAGATTTCGAATAACGCACTTTAAGATGGCGAATTTTAGACAATCGCACATTAATCTCAACAAATTCGAAAGAGAAAAAAAAAAAAGAATTACCGTTTGCGTTCTTTGAAGGATGACGCCTTTATCACCGGACTCGCGAGAAACCAAGACGCCGGGTCTGAGGGTTTTCCAGGAGCCATCGACTGCGGACTTGGCATCAACGGTGCCGCGGACAATTACGATTGTGCCACCGTCGGAGTTAGAGTCGGCGTCAGAGGGAGTATCGGCGAGGAGTGATCGGAGGTCAGAAACGGAGAGGTGAGGGGCGCGGCGGAGCTTGCGGAGGGCGGCGGAGGTGGCGGAGAATTTGAAGAGGGTGCGGATGGCGGCGTAGGCCAAGGCGAAGCCCAAAACGGCGCCGTCGAAGGAAAGGGCGAGGTGGGAGAGAAGGGACACCAAGGCTTGCTCTCGATGGGACATTGATCATTCATTCCTCACACCAACACGCACTCTGCGTTTTTCGCAATATCGTTAGATCCACGACGTCGTTTAGCTTCTTCTACAACATCTGAATCTCTATAATCACAAGGCATTTCATTCTAGAAATTGTTTCACCAATAAACCCTGGAAAAAAAAATTCTTATGCAAGCACTTCCAAATTAATTACCATACTCAACCTTGTTTATAGGGCATAACCTAGTTTTCCGTTTTTTGTTTTTTATTTTCAGTAATTCCTAAAATATATATTTAAAATTATGTATTTATGAATATATTATATTAATGAATAACACTATAAAAATAGGTAGTTTATTAATAAACAGAAAAATGTAGTTAAATATTAATAATTTGAACTTTAATTTGTGCTCTCTTATTTTTAAATATATTTTTAAAACTTAATCATTTTAAATTTTTAAATTTAATTTATAGAAATAAAATAGTATTTGTTATCACGTATTATAAAAATTGAGATATTTTGGTGATTAATTTAATAAATTTTCGTTTAAATTATGTTTATTATGAATGGTTTTTATGAAGTTGTTTTTTATTAAGTATAGTTTTCTTTACCTTGACTTCATAATGTAATATGCCCAATATTTAACTTAACAATATCATTTATGTCTTTTCGTAATTTTTTTGGGTAAACTGTAATAGGGTATAAAAATTGAAAAGAAAAATAAGGATTTTATGAGAAAAATAGTCATCTTATTGTTTTCTTTGGTATGTTCCTAGGTTAATTTTGTTTTATTTTAATTATTTTCTGGCGCCATTAACAATTTTATAATCTATATGCATAAACCTGTATCCAATGTCTAAAAGTTGAAAACAGGAAAGGGATTTGATTTATTAAATTGTGTCTAACTTAATGACATGAAATAAAGTATTTTTTTAGTGATTTGAGAGGATTGTTCCGACATCTATATCAATTTGTTATCATGTGTCTGACAATAAGAAGAATATCATTTTCATAGACTCATAGACTCTGTTTTTTTAATATGCAACTTTACTTTTATTATATTAAATTTATGTTGACTCTTTTTCTCTGTATTTTTTAGTTTGGACACAATTGTGACCTTGATAATATGGTGAATAACTTTTGTTCAGGCAATTTGTTGTAAATTTTTAAAACTTACTCCAATTTGTAAACTGTATATATTGCAAGCATGTAACAATTGTGTGAAAACATTGATAAGTGAAAACTTTTGAAACTTCTATTAATTTAACTCTTAATTTTTTTATGGGTCACAACCTCTTTTGGATTCGAGATCTCCCCCATTAAAAAATTTATATTACATCATTAAAAGTAAAATACAAAATAGTTGTTTGAATTTGTTTATGCATCTTCCATTCTTTAACTTGTAATTGTAGAATAATCATGCTAAATCTAAATGTTGTCATCACCTCCTTCCCTCAATTGATGAAAATTTTATTTTTCAATTAATTGACTCTACTTGGGCGTAATATATAATTTTTGTCATCCCTCTTTTCAATGTCCACCTATCTTTTAGTATTTAATCAATTTATCGTGTTATGACTCTATTTTTAAAAAGTTATTAAAATCACCATGATATTTCAATTCTTATTGCACATGATAACTGGTATTGTTTTATTCCTTTCAATAAAGTTTAAAAAAATTAAAATTTTTAAATTTAAGAAAAATGTATACAAAAACAATAGAACATAAATTCAATTTAAACTTACTAATTTACTCATAAAATATTACTTGTGTATTATTATATTTTTTAAAACTAATTAATTAAATCGTAACTATATATACATAAAATTAATTTTTTTATTTTTAAATATATACATATTGATTTATTTTATTTAATAGATTAACTATTTTTGTTATGTTATTTATAAATATAATCTATAAATAAATTTTTATTTTTAAAATTCTTAAAATACAAAAAAAAAAAAGAAAACAAAATCACTTTCAAAGAATTCTGACCTGTAAAATAAACCGGTCAAGTTTGGTAATTGATTTCGTAAATGATTCCTTTCTTTTTTTTGCTATTAATAAGGGTTTGGTTGGAAAAAGCTTGATTGATGAACTTAAAAAATACAAAACCCTAGTTTCTCTTTCTATCAACACTGTCAAAAAGTAATCCAAATTGCTGTTAATGATGCCATGCATGTCACTTTGATTACAGCTACTCTCCATCTCCAATCTAAATATCATGACTTACAGCTATTTAGTTCCTTCCTCAGCAATGTGAACACTTTGAAAATACCTTACTTCCATACTCCTGAATCTCCTTTTTCTACCTTCCTTTTCACCTTTATATACTTTCTCTTCTTCTTTTCTGTCCATTCTTTAAACCTTATCACTTTTTGGCCGGCTCTTTCTCCATCATTCAATCTCACATACATGCATATCACCTTTTCTTCCCACTATAAATTCTTTTCTCATAACCTCAAACTTTCTTCACACACAAAAACTAACTCACTCTTACTTTGCTTCACCTCCAAACTATGGCCACCACCACCTATGCTTCTTCTTCTTCATCATCATCATCTTCACAAAGATCATTGGGCATGGTGTTGGCGTTGGTCTCAGCAGTGGTGTTGTCTCCCTTATATGGGAGTTCAAGGAGCGATAGGAGGTACTATGAGTCAAAATGGAGCTCTGGTGGTTTTGTTCTTCCTATGCTTCTTGCAGGTCTCATCATTGCCATCAGAACAACTTCTTCATCTGTGTCATCATCATCATCAACAACAAGAGCCTCCTTTCTACCATCTCCTGAGCCTTCATGGGTGCTCAGAGTTGGAAGCTCTTCTTGGGGTTTGGGGGGGATTTTGGTTATGCTCATGCTTGTTCTTTACTGGCAGGCCTCAGTTCAAGAATTCTTTTGGAAATAGAACCATGAAATGACTTTGTTTCTGTGTGTTGCGTTTATGAATGTATTATATTTTGAAAGTAATAATATGAGAAACTCAGAGTTATGCATGGTAATTTTCAGCTTCTGATTTCGTAGTTTGATACCTCAAGAGCTTAAACTGATAGCAGAAATAAGTTACATATGACATATACTTGATTCTCGTACTGTGTTTTGTGTTTAGCTTGGTATTTCTTGTTGTTATGATTATATCAGTGCATTGTGCATTTTGTTACTGATATATTGAAATTCAAAACTATTTTATAATTGCAATTTTTAATTAAAAGAAATTATTGTGAAGACCACTTATAATAACAACTTTTTAATAAAGAAAATATATAAAAGAGGACAATTACTTATTGCTGTTTCTTCTACCACCTGCATAAGATCTTCAATTTAAAAGACTTTGTCGGATTAGACAATGAAAAACTTCAAAAACCTTGTTGTTATAAAATAAAAGAATAAAGTGGTCATTTTCATATAAATAGGGTACAGGCAAAGATTATACGGGTGTAGGAAGCGATGGCCGAAAGAGATTACTGCAATGGTTTTAGGTAATTGCTTTCTGTAACCCCTTAATTTGAAACTGCACCCCCTGAACTGGAGCTACTCTCCACATTTTATCCTTAATTAAAGTGACTTTAGAATTAACTATATCGGAATTTTTTCCTAGAACACTTTCCAGAATCTATAAAATACATTCAAGAATATGTTTTCCAGAACATGATGAAATTTCTGAAATAAAAATTCATGAAATATGTTTCAAAACAAGTTTTTCGGTACAGAAACAAACTTTTCAAAATATATATAACACTTTCAAAATACGTTTTCTAAAATGAGTTTTTAAAATAGATTTTTTTTTGCTCTTTTTCTAACTACGTGTTTTCCTTCTTTTCTTCTTCTTATGAAACGGTGATGGTGTAACAACGGTGGTGGTACAGTGAGAGAGGAGTGAACAGGACAAGGGTCATTTAATTCAATTGTGAGGTTCAGGTTCAAAATTGAGGGTTGCAAGAAGCAATTGCCATGATTTTATTGTTACGTCCATGAGTGGATTTCTACAATTTAATCATGATTTAACCCATCAAACCCAAACATTGAAATAAATCTAGTTAAAATTTTGAGTTTGACTTAAATAACAAACTCACAGCTTTTTAACTACTAAAAAGTTTGGAATGAAACTGAAGTAGTGAACGAAAACTGAATTGATTGGAATCAAAGTGAGTGCAGATAGGAAAAGATGTGGTGTTGGAGCAATGAATATCCCAATCCCAGGATAAAAAGATTTTGATGTCACTTTTGAAATCTGAAGGTGGAGTTAGGTTAGATTATTATTCAGTTTCTAGAGCTTTGGAATCTCTACGTCATTCTTTCACTATTTCACGGGAAAAAATATTCACAAATCTACCATTTGCTGATCATGCTATGCTTACTTTTCAATGTGAAGTTCAAGATTCTTCCAACCACTCCCCAAATGGCCGTTTACCATCATTTATTAACAATAATGTTCTGGTTACAATGTTGAGTTTTATTTCATGCCACCATCAGAATTCTCACATGGGTCATGAAAAATTAATACCACTCTTAGTTTTGTAACAAAGTTTTATCATGATTTGTCTTTTGGTATATACGTATGCAATAGTTGAACATAAAACATTGATATTGTATTTATTTTATATTTAAATAAGTCTTTATAGTTTATATAGCTTGGTAATTTCTTTTTGGAATTTGTAACTTTTTTTTTTTTTACTTTTATTCTTACATTTGACCTAGAATATTGTGTTTCTAGTTCTTCACCATTGTTTATGAGGAGGAAAAGTCACTAGTTTCATATCTTTGACAATTAAAAATAAAAAATTGAAGACAAAACAGTTCTTAAATTGTCATGTTTATGCAAAATATATTTAATTTTTTAATATATTAAACATTCCTTAATCATGGAAATAAAATAAAAAATGAAACCGATGCTCTTTAAAATTTTTATCTTTTACTTAAAGAGAAAATAACACTACTTTTTAATGAATGCACACATTCCTACCATTGTCCAAAACAATAGTTGGGCCCACGGCTATTAGCTTAATTCCAAGAGGATTAATGTTAAGATAAGACTTTATATTTAGTTGCATATATTTAAGTGTTATATTTCTGTCAAAGTTTGGTCTTTATAATAATGTAAAATAAAGTCTGGCACTTGATTTGGCACTGGTTTCCGAAGCAAAGTATTATTTATTAAAATTGATAATCTTATACTTTAGTCCAATAAACTTTTTTTTTTTTTTTTTCAATAGGTTTTAAATTCCTGGTCCCGCGAGTAAAGTTTATCCGAGGTCCCAATTTCCTTAATCCCTATTCAATAAACATGCATTATTGTTAATCTAGTTATGTTGGTTGGCTCTAGATGTGCTTTGTCATCATTTTGCCTTTCGGAATGTGACCACTAAAATAAAATCCGACAAAAATAGTTATATTTCAACAACTTTAACTTAAAAGGATTCAACAAGTTAACTTAAATTGTGAAATGTACAGTGGAATTTAATTTGAATACGACAGCTATACATGCTATACATGATGAACTGTTACTGTAGATGCCGCTCTCAGTACGCTATTACAACGTGTTTTCTTTTTAAGTTGTCTTGTTCTTTACTTAACCAAACTGGAGATAAATCCAACATTAAAGGACAAGAAAAAAAACATAAATAATGTACTGTTATATTCTTCTAATAAAATTTCAAGAAAATTAATTTCATAGAGTCATGAATCATGATTGGTAAACACAGTAACAATATATAAGAATTATCCTCCCTCCTAAATTTTCATTTTCTTTCATTTCACTGGTAAATTCTTCTATTTTTTTTAAACTACAATGTTTCCGATCTTACAAGCCATTCTCCATGTGCATGACACTTTTGACCAGAATCTGCTTAGAGTTCAAGTCACCGATTTAAAAAATCTCGAAAGTTTTATTTTTTATTTTTTTTCTCTCTAGCTAACAAGTTCCCTGGAAGTGCAGCTCAATCAACCATAAACACAAATGGAAGAAACTCCTAGAGTTTCTACCGTGTTCAAGACTCGATAAAACCAGAACTCTAGAATCGAAGTGGGTGGGATGTGTAATAAATGCATAAGGAGCAACTAGATAAAATAAACCATTTCAGCACATAATTGAATGGAGTTAGCAAGTTCATAGTAGTGAAACATAGTTGTTCTGTACAAATATTTGTATATACATAGCTGTAACTAAATTTTTTTGATGAATATAAGATAGGAAATCCAAGGTGGGGTCAACTTCTTGAGCCAACCATGGTACTGGCAGAATTTCCCATGCTTGATACGGTTAGCCCTCGATCATACATACGCTGGATTTCTTCCCTGTATTCTGTAAGATACTTGTCAGGTATGGCAGGTGTGAGTTCAATAACATCTCCCATCTTCAGCTTGCTATTTGGATCACTCACAGGCTTGTGATTCAGCCTTGGCCTCAACTCTTCCTTCAATGGGAACCTATATGTTGTCAACCTCGAGCTTGCACGTCCAGCTCTTTCCAACAAATCCAATATGGTTGAGTTTGCACTGAATTCTTGTACAGACATCTGCACATGCATTCAAACACAGCCACAGTTATAACAAATCCAACTTTGGTTGGCACAAAATGAAAATGTATGTTCTACTTTCCACATTTTTAACACCACTATTTATTCGACCATTGAACACCACAACAACAAAAGAAACATAAATTCCAAAACATAAGTATGTATAGTTGATTTAACTTGTGGAAGAATTTTTATTCATTTTACCTTCATAATTTCTTGTCTTATAAATGCACGTGGAGAAGGTTAAGACTGACTTATCAAATAGCATTGTCTGAGTAAGCTAATAACTCTGAAACATAAATTACATAAAGTAGAAGCACAAACCTTGTCATTTTCTATCATGATAACAAACACAGGTCCATTCTGACCACAGTCAGGCCTATAGGAATATGGGCAATCAGCAGCATGGGAAGGGAACTTGCATGGGGGCTTGACTGAATCACCATATCCAACAGATGAACAATCTCTATTCATTGCTTCGCACTGCCAGGTAACAACCCATCGAGCCCACTCCACCATCTGAAGCACAAATGAGGAATGCTGGCAATCATCTTCCTTGTATCTCCAGTGGGCTGCAAATCCAAATTCTGCTTGCAAATGCATATCCTTTGTTCGAATCTGTACTTCGAGGGGAACATTGCCTTCACCCATCACCACAGTATGCAGAGATTGATATCTGTGAATTATAAAACCAAAAATCAGATGATGAGTCTGCAAACTGAAAATATACATCCCAACTACAGAGCCACAACATACCCATTGAACTTGGGGCGACATATGTAATCTTTCAGCTTTCCAGGCACCTCAGACCATAACCGATGAACAGCTGCCAAGGCTTTATAACAGTCTTCTTCCTTGTCAACAATCAAGCGCAGTCCATAGATGTCATGGATATCATCTATGGTAAGTTTCTTCCTATACAGACAAACAAGGAAATGTGAGACATTGAAGTGTACAAACAGTCAAGCCAGGTAAAACTAATGCATACTTCTAGTACTATATTTTCATTTAAGGAAAAGAAACAGAAGTTAAAACATTCAGAAACTATATAAAAAGTAAGGGAAGGTGAAGCATACTTCAACATTTTGCAGTAAACGCTGTACAAGCTCTTGTGCCGCCCAGAAATGACATAATAAGATATGCCTTCATCTTTAAGGGCTTGCTCTAATCTCTCTATCGCACTAGTAATCATTGCATCATCGTACGACTCCACAAGCTTTGAAGAAAGCTCCTCATGCTGGCTTGGGTTGAGATGCTTAAAACACAAATTTTCTAATTGCTCTTTCCAGTTAGAGATTCCTAAGCGATTGGCCAATGGTGCAAAAATCTCCAAAGTCTCCTTTGCAAACCTCTGCCGCTTGGTCACTGGCAATGCATCTAGTGTCATCATATTATGCAACCGA
>Ga0099824_1007757_pt1 | contig 14051 bp, 6 predicted proteins | sample SiratrowhiteBW_FD_76837 | JGI IMG/M metagenome (GOLD analysis project Ga0099824, IMG submission 76837) | Root nodule microbial communities of legume samples collected from California, USA - Siratro white BW | ecosystem: Host-associated > Plants > Roots > Nodule | place: USA: California...
TGAGAAAAGGCACAAGTCGAAGTTCCTACTCTAACTCTTATTCCAAGACTAACTATGAGAGGGAGGGAAAATCTTTAAGCGAAAAACCAAGAGAGAATCCCACCAAAGCCATAGTTCAAGAGAGTGGTAAGAGAGAAGAGGAGAAGAAAAAGATAGAAAGAATAAAAAGACTAGAAAAACATCTAGCTCACTTAGGTTATGAATTTAAAGGGATAGAGCTTATAGAAGAAAAATTAAATAGAATGATTCACAAGGAAGAGAGAAAAGAAAAAGAGCAGAAAGAAAGACGAGAGAGCAAAGAACAACAAAGACAAGACAAATGTTTGTCTAGAGCTGAACCAAACATTGATATAAAATCCTCTTCTTTAGAACCATTTTGTGAGAAGTTGAGTGAACATTTGTTTGGAGCTGAAATAGATGTTGACTCCTCTTCCATAGAAAAATCTTGTGAGGAGTTAGTTGAAGAGAACCATAGGGATATCAACACAAACTCCTCTTACACAGAAAAATTTAGTGAGGATATATTTGTAGAACAATCTTTGTTTGGGGCAGAGCTAGACATTGGCACAAAAACCTCACTCATAGAAAAACCTTGTGAGTTGCTTGAAATTAAACAAGAAGATCAAAATATTAGGCAAACTCATAGGGTATAAAAATATTCAAAAATTAAAAATAAAAGTATCCTACAGATCATCTATCCAGGTTTAACATCAGGTAAAGGGTACATTAACCTGGGAAGACAAGTTCTTTTCATTTGCATTTTTAAATGTTATGAGAAAATGTCATTTGTTTTACTATTTTCATGTTTTTTCAGGATGGTGTTTGATCCTGGAGGAATTCGTGAATAAATCAACAATAATAAAGTTTATGTCCGCAACACATTGTAAGACCTAAGGACAGATCCCTTTCAAGAGGGAGGGGATGATAGAGTACGCCCTAATGACATTAATCAATGAATAAAGAGGACAAAGAGCCAAAGGGAGAATTAAGCGCTTTCTAGAAGATTGGGCCCATCTCATCCTATTTGGGCTTTTAATCAGCTGCTTAGGCCCAAATACAAACATGAAGAAATCCTTATGGAGAAAATAGAGTATTAAGGAGAAGTCCTCTAATTTGTATAAATTGTTTAGAATAGTTTAAAATAATTTGGGCCTTATATTTGGGCCAAGTAGAATAAATTTAGGCCTTATATTTTTTGGGCCATGTAGTGTAAGTTTAGGCCTTGAGGTCCATAAATAATGTTGGGCTTGATCAAGGAGTCCAAGTAGCATAAGGAGCTCACTCCTTGTGTCACTTGTCACCACCTTGTGAAAGCCTTGGAGTGCAAGCTAGGTTTGGGAAGCTTGTCATAGAAGCTAGGGTTAGAAGCTTGTCTTATAAGCCAGGGTTAGAAGCTTGTCTTATAAGCTAGGGTTTCTAGACCTAGCTCTCCCATACCATACCTAGATAGCTTGTATGGGAAGCTAAGTAGCTCATCCTTTCTTCTATAAATAAGAGGTCTAGGAACCTCTCTTGTAGACTTGATTTGAGTAATGAAATGCTGCCAAATTTTCAGCATTGCCTCAAATTTCACATTGAGTTTCTTCTCCTAGAAGCTAGAAGCTCTCTCTTGAAGGTTGGCCTAACCTCCTTCAAGGCTTTCACTATCTTCTTCACCAAAATCGTATCAAACTTCCTTTGCACGCTTCCTTCCGTGGTGAATTCCTCAACATCCATTGCTTTCGCATCATGAGGAGCTCCTTCCATCCAATGTGTTCGGTGCAAATGGCTTGAACATGCTCTTCATCCATTCGAGCGTGAGCTACAAGCTAAAGCGCCAAGGAGCCTCTCCATCAAGAGTGATAGCGGCACGAGAGGGTAAAACAAATAGTGAAAGAAAGCAATGAAAAAATTAGGTTAAAAACAGTGTGCAAGGATTAAATCGGTGGATACTATAGCGGTTAGCAACTGCTATAGTAGGGAGATACAACAGTGGTTGGGAGCTCCACCGTTGTAATATCTTTCCACATAATTTCAAAAATGCCCCATGTTTTTGTTTACTATAGTTGCGTTTTAACCGTTGTTTTATCTAGTTGTAAATGTAGTTTTTCTACTAGTGCGACTAATACCAATTGATGTGGTTAGTTATAGGAATTAAAAGAAAAGAAAATATGTGGAAGGGGATCCTTATAAAAGAAAATGTCCTAGAGAGTTTATATAGATTAATAAATGCCTGCATCCAAAAAGTAGGTTTTTTTTTTACGAAACTGGTGCAAATTTAAGCGGTAAATACAAATATGGGCAGAATTTTAAAAAAGTTACATAATTGGGTAAGTCGTGCTTAGGGATACGAATTTAGGATGAAGAAGTCGTTCTAGGAAGCATGACTTCAGTTTGTAACTATTTTTTTTTTTTTGTCGCATATGAAGTCGTGTGGGCAAGGACGAGATGATTCAATTTTTTTAGTTAGAAGTCGTGCTAGGAAGCATGACTTCTTTATTAATTTTTTTACATAGTGATAAGTCGTGTTAGGAAGCATGACTTCTTCATTAAATTCTTTTTTTTTCTGCAGTTTTAAGTCGGTTGCGATTGACTTTGTTAAGGTTGGGGGAACATGTCATACTGTGATAAACGATATAATTAGTTAATTGTGATTAATAATTACAATATGCTATTTAATAAGAAATGAACTTACATCTTCATCGGATATTGATGTTTGTTGAGGGGTTATATATTAGATAGTACGTGAGATGTACCATTGCTTTTTAATGTCATGCAAATGACCGTTTCCACCAAACTACTGCCCCTGAATTTAGGTTGGTCTGTCGATCATTCCACATGGTGATCCACTTTTCATGATAGTGGGGCCAATATCTACATGTTCTTTCTCGCATGTCATGTTTATGAACATCATCTAAGTTTAACGGGTCAACATAAATAGGTTGGTGTAACCCAAATTGCCTAAACGTTTACTAGGACGACTTAAAACTACGTGAAAAAAAATTAATGAAGTCATCTTGTCCCCACCCACACAACTTCATATGCGACAAAAATAAAAACTACAAACTGAAGTCATGCTTTCTAGCACGACTTCTTCATCCTAAAGTCGTATCTTCAAACAACTTATCCAATCCTGTAATTTTTTTAAATTCTGCCCATATCTGTATTTACCGCTTAAATCTGCATCAGTTTCGTTAAAAAAACCCCAAAAACTATTTGCCATATTTGTAGCTAACTTCTAAAGAAGCTAACAACTTCTATAACAAAAGGGAAATATCTAACTTTTCAACAGCTAACAAGTACTCTTGAATTACATTACTCTCCTGCCTTCAATCATATCACTAACCAACATAAATCTTATTATTCATGAAATTGGCACAAAGTCTAAAGTTAAGTAAAAATACGTAGAAAATTATAAAGGAAGGAAATATTAGTAGTTATAATAATTGTAAAACGTATTTGACATTTTGTGCAAATATAAAACCAACTTTTAAGGCCTCAATGACCATAATCAGTATCTCAATGACTACGTACAAACCCAACTGTAATGTAACCTCAAGGCAATGTTGTAAATGTGACATGAAACTGATCAATTAGTGACAGAGAAAGAGAACTCATCTTCAGTCATAGTCCTTGAATTCAAATCCCCTTCACTGACATAATAAGAAGAATAATCATCCTCACCATCCTTCTCCTTTACCTCCTCAATCTTGGCCACTGCCTCCCTCCAATCCCACCTGTTCTCCACACTCCATTTGCAGCAGAACATCCCAATCCTCAGAAGCTTCAGCATCTCACCCTCCCCATTCCTAGTTCCCAAGATGTCCTTGTCAAACACCTCACCAGTCCACTCTTCCCTCACAACTGAATCCACCCATGTTGCCAAGTCAGCATTATTCCCTCCCTTCCCATGTCTCAGATAATTTGCTGGGAATTTCCCTGTCAGCAGCTCCAGAATGAGGATCCCCAGACACCACACATCACTTTTCACATTTGGTCTACCAAATTTGCTGACCTCTGGGGCCTTGTAGGCTGCCATGAACTTCTGAGCATGGCTCTTACTCATCACTTCCACAAGGCCATACTCAGTCAACTGTGGCTCAAATGAATGATCCAGCACCACATTAGAGGACTTGAGATGACCATGAGGTAGGCTTTTCCCAGGAAAGTTTTCATAGAGGTAGGCTAAACCCCTAGCTACCCCTTTTATGATTTTCAAACGGCTGGACCAAGTTAAAACGGAGTCATTTCTGCCTGTATGTCAATACAAAGAAATGGTATTGATGGTCAGTTTTCTTTAAATCTAAAGCTGTCCTAAATTACTATTGAGTTATGAGAAAAGCTTAACCATTACATGCCCATCTCTCAAACTGAAAAAGTCTCGCTACAGATATCATATATGATTCACCACGGCAATAGAACACTACAAAACCTAGTGCGTTTTTGCATGTCTCTAACAAAATGAATTTGGTTTTCGTTGGATAAACTAATTAACTTCTATAGAAAATAACATAAACTAAACTTCTTTTTCAAGTTACATCTATTTATTATTTTATTAATAAGTATGCGAAAACATCATTAAACAAATTTTAATTTTAATTACATTTGCGTTCATATCAATATAGCATACTTCAAATATTAGAAAAAATAAAAAAGGAGCAAGCCAAATTCCTTTGTATTCATTTTACTATTACAACAAATTTTACTTATTTTTTTTTTTTTTTGTAAATTACGGATAAAAAAGAATTTTTGTAAATTAAGATATATAAGTTGATTTTAATAAATAAAATCAATTCATTTTGTCTTTAATTTTGCTCTAAAAGAAAAAGTTTATCTAAATACAACATTAATTTAAATTATTAGAATTAATAAACACTTATAATTAATTAATTGAGTGAATAGAAGCAGAATGTACTTTTAAATATATACCATGTAGATGACTGGCCAAGCTGCCATTTTCAGCGAAGTCATAAACCAAGAACTTATCTTCTTTTCTGTAGTAGAATGCGGCAAGAGGGAGAAGATTAGGGTGTGTTAAACTTCCAAGCCTTTGTATGTGCTCACCGAACTCCAGTCTCCCAACATTTTTCATGTGCCTAAACCTCTTCACAACCACTGTTGGTCCACTCAAAATGATAGCCTTGTAAGTGGATCCGAAACTGCCACTACCTAGAACCACTGCTGAGGATCTAAGCAGCTCTTGCAAATCAAATCCTCCTCTGTCTTCCCTAACAAAGTTCAATTCGCCATCTTCACCCTTGAAATCACCTGTCAGATCAACGGAATGTGACTCCTTCAAGCCTGCACTTTTCCGGGAATTTGTCTGCTTGGCTAATATTCCGGGTTGAAAGCTTTTTCTCCTGTGGGTATGAGTAAATAGCAGTACAACTATTGAAGCAAAAGCAACCACTGCCACCACTATAATGACACTTATAAGGATTCTGTGTTTCTTTCCCTTTCTTTGAGCTGAAGCAGGGTTGGGATCAACCGATCTAGATTCGTTGCCACCAATCTGATTGCAGGAACTTAAAGGTTTTCCACATAGGCCTTCGTTGCCTGTGTTGCACATAAACATGTAATGTGAACGCATATGTAAGATAACATCCAACAATAAGAAGAAAGATAAGTAGTCTCTCATATTCAGGATAAGTATACTCACTCTCTCATATAACTTTGTTGGAGATGGCTAAATTATAATGAGGCGGAAAACCTCACCTTCACAAGTTGGTATAAAATTCACTTAAATACTATCGAAATCATTAAATTTTATTTCAACATTCATCTATGTATTATAATTTAATCATATAACCTAAATTTGGTATGACTAACTTTAAGTCTATAAAGCCTCATTTGTCGTTGTGTACATTAATCTGGGGACTGATGCTTTGACACTACATTACATTAAGTAAAATACCATTATTTGACACTAAAATAAATTATTATTTTATATAATATTTTATTAAACAATGCAAGTGATGAATAGGAGTGTCACAGTATAATTTTCCTGTTAATCACGTGAAGGATTCTCAAATGCAAAGCAGAAGGCTTCCGTCAACAGTCCGCTGTGATGTGAATTTAAATCACATAAATTTCCATAAGCATCATTCTATGCCACCTTTTATTTAGAAAATAATTGAAACTTTAATTGTTTTTTCTAAGTGTCGATCATCAAATGGGAATATTTGGGTGGGATGATACGTCGATGAGTGACAAACAATACAAAATCTTATAAAGAACAGAATTTTTCACAAATTTATGAATAAAGATATACTAACAATTAGAATATAAATATATAAATTCTTGTTTTCATTTGATGCAACTATGTATTAATTTCACGTCTACCAACTGTAATGGGCCTTGCAACAATCGTAATTTTAGACAAAAAGGTTTGTACACGGTTCTCGACACCAGACTGGATTAAATTGGTGTCATCGCGGTAAAACTATAAAAAGCCAGTTTCAAAAGAGAAATAAATGATAATTTTAACTTCTTTTTACTATAATAGTAATAATACACTGAAATGTTAGTTATTATTTTTATTATACATATAAACTTGTTATTATTAATAAATATTCCTGTACATTGTTGAAATTTAAACATGATACAAATATTATCAATTTGTGTATGTCGACAAATATTATACAAATATTAAATGTTAAGAACTTATAAATTTATGGTTTCTTTTAGATTTTAATATTATAACATTATGATATTATATATTTTTAATGTTGTTAATTATTAAAATAATGTTATTGATATCAGTCAGACATAACAAGGGCATCGACTGGTCTAATGACTGATCCAACTTTAAAAATATTGGAGTTAGAATTATAAGTTTAGCTTGAATATAGCTTAGTTGGTTGAGTTGGATGATTGAACTATTATTAATATCCTGAAATGTGTTTAATTGATATGAATAATAAAAGAGAAATTTGCGGTCACAATTTAGAGCAATGATCTTCTATTTATAAATAAACCTATAGAAATATTACATGATCCTGGACCACGAAAAATGGTAAAAGAACATAAATGAGAGTCACTAAATAACAATAAGATTTGTAGTTCAAAGTACTGAGATTATTTAGCATTTAAACTTTGTATGACTGCGATTTCAGCTGTTTTCAGTTGTTTGCAACAATAGTTGTTACCAATATTTGAGAATCTAAATTGTCTATGATTGCGACTTCAGTTGCAATCTCAAGATATTTAGGTAGTTGCAAACCTACGGCTCCAAGAATTTTTAGGTGTTTGTCATCATAATTTTGACCACATTTATTATTCCACAATATTAAAAGACAGAACTAAACTGCATATGTAATTTAAAATTGGTTAATAATGCCAGGGTTTCCAAATTACTAAAGAATTTATCTATGAATATATGCAGCAAGTGTGCCACGAATCAAATTAAACGGTCTTAGTTTCGCTAACGAGTGAGATTGAAATACGATATCAGTAGACATGGATTTTCAAAACAAATAAAATAAATTAATACGAACTGAAAACTCTGCGTGTTGGTGAAAGGACTGAAATACTTGTAATTTACCTGCAAATGAACTTGGATACTTGTTGCTTAAGCTTTCTGGTATTGGACCCTCTAATTGGTTATAAGACAAATTAAACACTCTGAAATCCTGCTGTTGAAATTCTGGTATGTTTCCTCCAAAACCATTCCCGCGTAAGTCCAAATCCAAGAGTCTTGGCAAGTTAGCAAGTGACTTTGGAATGCGACCAGTGAATTCATTTTCTGCCAAGAATACCCTTTTCAGTTTTCTCATGCCCTCAAAAGCATCATCCGGAATCCCACCAGAAAACTTGTTATTGGACAGAAACAGTGCCCTTAACCTCACAAGTGTTTTGAACTCAGGCATTGGACCCTCAAATGTATTGTTAATGACACTAAAGCTTACCAAAGTTGGCAATTCAAATAAGGTTTCTAGATCAATCATTCCACCCAGTCCCATATGCTCCAGTCTCAAGCCATAAAATGTTTGGTTTGCGCGGCATAACAAGCCAGTCCAGCTACATAAACTAGACTCGTTCCCCCAGTTGGTTAAAGCTTTGCCATTTGACAAGGAACCTTTGAACCTCATCAAAATTTGAGCATTTGTTTCTCCCAACGATGGCTCAAAACAAATTGCCAACAGAAAGAGCATAACAAGGCAATCATATGGTTTTTTATGAGCCATAATTAGTTGATCAAATCAAACAAGATCAAAAGAGGGTTATTGGTTGAACAGAAAGGAAATAGAGGGAGCAAGACAAATAACGATAGAACTACTCGAATTTGAGAGAAGTGCGCATATTAAGATTCAATGTCTAAGGGGTGGCATTGACAAAGTCCTACATGAAAAGAATAATAATTAGGCCGGCCATGTACGAGTAATGAATTGGATTTGGACCTCGTTTTCGATGGTTCTTTTGTTTAATAGCATATTCGTGGGGTTAGTTGAAAGCTGTTTTTCCTTGTTACTGAGGAACAAGGTGTCGTATACTGCATTGGATTTACTTAATTCGTAACATTTTTTTATAACTTGTTTTTGTCTTGTGTGTGGTTTGTTATACGCTGATGTTACGTTGGTCGTAGTTACTATGTGCCATGTGTTTTCTGTTTTGGATCATGTATGCACATAGATTGATAAGAACGAAGAACTTTAAAAATTAGGGATGGGAAAAAAATCCAAATTTTTAAATTTAATCTATAATTATTATAACATTCTTTTTTTATCATAAAATTAAATCTTTCTAAACTTTGAATCTGCTTATTTCTTTATTTTAATTGTTAATAATTGATTAATTGAATATGAAAATAGAAAGTTACACTAATTCATCTTATTTTGCTTAAAATGTAAAAAAAAAAACGTTTAATTTAGAAAAAATGGATTGAGGTTTATGATGGATAGATGAGAAGTTGATGCGACAAAGCCACATCCAACAGTGTTATTGGAGTTGAGTCAAGAATAAGTTGAACCTTAGGCTCTTATAGGGAGAGCTGAGCTCGGTGTCATTGAAGTTGGGTCGGACGTGTTATGAGTTTCCTATTTAATAAGTACTTGTGTTAGGTTTAAACACAGATAGTAAACCCTAAATATGAGTTTGCAAAATAGTTTTCACATTCCTTTTTCCAACACTGCTCACCGAGTAAACCCTAAATATTTTTGTATAGTCAACTATGAACTTCAACTAGTTGCTATTGCTTCTAGATTTTCTTGCAGTTTAGCTTGCATGCAGTACTGTTAGGATTAATAGGCTTCACTTTTGACATTGAATTGTATGTATACATTATTTTCATATGTAGCTGAAAGAAGCAGAGTGAAGGTTGTCACGCGTGAGTGTGTCGAATTGGAATTTTAGAAGACCTTGAAAGTGCGTTTCAAAATACGATTTGGGCAAGGGAGAAGAACGAAAGGGAAATGGTTCCGTTTCTGTTGGGGAAGAATGAATAAACGAAAGAATGAAAGACATAAACAAAGATGGTAAATAAATTAATATTTAATCAATAATTAATTATTGTTGTTGAGATAGGTTGTTACAGAATTTAAGAAATTGATGGTTAAGGGAAAGGAATTTAGCAAACATTGAATTGACTGAAATTCTATATTAAATCTATATTCCCTTGTCAAATATTCCCATTCTGTACTCATTATGATCAATTCTTAATGAAATTTTGTATCTTATTTGATATGTAGTGCTATTTAGAACTATCTATCTGCTTCGAAGCCCCTGTTTATTGCCAATTATTTGCTTTGGAAGTAGCTGTTTATTGGCAATAAGTTATTAATTTGTTTTATTTGATAGGAATTGGAAAAAAAGTTCTGGGAAGCGAACCTCAATCCTTTGTGTGAGGAATGTAGTTGTCGAGTATTTTTGAGTATTTGAGTTCAGCTACTAGTGTGGTACTTGCTGTTTTATGTCAAAGTAATTATAGGTTCCTGAGAAATATGATAGCATATTTAGCCTTAGTTAAAAATAGACTACACTGGTGATATGTTTTCTTGCCAATGTTTATGAAGATTTGACCAATGTGGAGGCCTTATTTTCATAATACCAAACGTCTTATCTTTGAGTTAGTAATTATAGAGATAAAAGAACTCTTGAAGCCAGAGATGGGCTCCATAGGTTACTGGATGAAGTCAGTTTGCTTACTTCATCATTTATCTGCAATCTGATATTTTCCCATGAGGATGCATGGTAAATGCAATATCATCCTTCTTCTGAGTAGTCCAAATTTCAAACATGCATGATTAGCTTTTCGACTTAAAATGAAATAATGGCATTGCAATCATCTTGATATGCATATTCATTGTAGCATTGCATTTAGTGATGTTACATTAATGTTAAACAACTGATAGAATGAGTTTACGTTCATTCTGGCAGGCTCAGCATGATCTTAAACAGTACTTAATCCCTATACATTGTTCATTTAAGCCATGGGCCAGAACCCACCAAAAGCATACGAAAATTATCTTAATTCAAAATTGAGTTCAATAAGCCAATCTCAATATAGGTCCAAAAGAGAGTCTGACTTCTAAGATTTACATTCTTCTTTACAAGTTGTTGAGGACAACGTGGCATGAACTTCTAGGTTATTCATTCGGTTCTTTCCGGAGCCCATGTTTTAATGGATTATTTAAACAATAATCCTTTACATGATCTTCTTTTTCCTTCACTGCGGCAGCATATATCCACAATGCTGGTAGATTTTGTGCAGCCTCTGGATGATGTTGTGTCGTGTAAAACAAGTTGTAGATTCAGCAGCATTATTAAAACTAGTTGCACATTTCCTGCTTAATTCATAGATATTGGCATTAGTTGATATAATATTTATAGCTATATTTGTATTTATCAAGCCTGCTTCCGATTTGATTTAGCAATCTGCTAAGATGACGCCGCTTGTGTCTATTTTTCCACGTATAAAATCCCATGCATTGTTTCAGAATCTTAAATTTATTATTTAAAAAATTTGGCCTTCATTTAAGATGTTCTGAATATTGTTCAGGGTTGCTGCTTCACAAAAAAAAAATGAGTTGCAGCATAATGTCCCACCATTATAGTCTTCACACATCCCTTTGTTATTATGTTATGCTTATTTCATGGTATTTAATATTTATCATAACTATTTTTGATAGGTTAGTAGCATTATATTTGTAGACTTGCCGATTTTCACTGGATTCACTTATTAACACTTTTCTTGCATTCTTCAAGCATGCTTATTCCACTAGTATCAATGTTTGCAACAGGTGCCAATAAAAATCACAATGCAAGTTAGATTACTAATCTTGTTAATCACATTCTCAATTTTACTTCATTTCTTTAATCAATAACTCACCAGTCATATTCATTATAACATACTGTAAACTGGTTTTGCCCTGAAGCTTTTATGCTATCTTCCTCTTCATCTATCCACCTTGTGATCCTAAGAATAAAATTTTGGTGAATTTATAGTTTCATCGAAGGAAGTATTTTATGCATTCAAATAGGAACAGAATCACTAGTGGCTTACCTTTCACTTAAATAGCTTGCATTGGCAAAGTAAATGGGAGCATCAATTTCTAGAATTAGAATTCCAGGAACATGATTTGCATTTGGATATTTTTCCACATTTCTGTATACTGCAGAATTTGGAATGTTGCCTAAGAGAAAAGTTCTTGGCCTTGCAATAAATAGAAGTACTCGAAGTAGAGATACAGCAACCTGAATATTCACAGAAAACACATTAACTTCCTTGGCCCTTATTTCATAACTCAGTAATGGTTAAGAAAAACCTTCTTAAGCATTTATAAGAAAAGAAAAAAATAAATTAAATAATAAAGAAGATAAATTTAACAAATTTCATGTTAGGAGTTAGATGATACATACTGCTATGACTAGGCCAATTTCAACACTGCCAAAGACTACACCAACATACACTACAGGATTTATTATTTTAGTAACATTTTTATACTTGCATTTATTTAAAATGTTACAATATATCATATTATTATCTTTTAGTAACATTTTTATACTTACATTCATAAAAATGTAACAATATATCAAATTATTCTCTTTAGTAACATTTTTATACTTACATTTATTAAATGTTACAGTATATAAAATAATTTTATTACCATATATTAAATTATTATCTAATTATCTTTAGTAACATTTTTATACTTATATTTACTAAACGTTACAATATATCATTTTAATTATCATAGTAACGTTTTTTATACAGAGATCTATAATTTCAAATTTAATTTTGTACAACATTAGAATCAACAGCCACTGAAATGCACGTCTTCCGTCGTTCTCTCCTCCTCAGCTTGGCTTCAGATTTCTGGTTCTCCTCTCCTCCTCAGCTTTCCTTCTGATTTCTTCTTGTTCACACATTCTCATCTTCACAGCTCCCAGATCAAGAATACTCTCAATCCTCACGGTCTCGTTTTCACTATCACCTTCAAGGTCTCAGTTTTCACTCTCAGTCTCACTCTCACTCAACAAACAGAGGTAGATGTTTTTCCTCATTTTTTGTGTATGCTTTATGTTTCATGATTGCAATTGATATTATTATTGACGACGATTATCATAGACTTGAATCATATACCTCAATTTCTTCTTAGTTAGGGTTTTGTAGCTCTGTTTCTTGCAAATTTGGTAGGAGCTGATCAAATTGTTTATTAGGTAGATTTTGTTTTTGCTCTGATTTAATTAGGGTTTCATTTTCATTTTAGCCTAGATTTTGTATGGTTTTTTATTTGTGTATTTTTCATTTTCGTTTTCATAATCAGTCACACTCTTAATCTCATTTTTACTCTTTTGCAACCTATTCTCATTTTTTTCTTGTTTTCCACTGAATTTATTTCCAAATGGTTAATTAGGTTTATTCTCATTCATTTTAAAATAGGGCTCATTTTGGTAGGAGGGGAAATGATTTAGTTGTAATGTAGTGGAGTGGTGCTTCTTTCCACTTTTGATGAATTTGGTGAATCGTTGTATGTTCCATAATTGGTGTTGTATATATCTGCAACAAGCTTTGGTTGGCGAGGCTTCAGGTGAAGAGCAACTTTTTTCTTCTGAAAATATCTCGATGAGGGATAGCATTGGCTGTGAGCTCAATACCTATCTTGAAAAGATTAAGGTTTGTAGTTTCCTGTTTTAAGTGTTAGTCGTTGTCCTTTCTTAGACTCTTTCTTGAACCAGGCTTTTTATACTTTCTATTTAGTTCATTAATTTTACTATTGATGACATTAGTGTAGTTTGATGCTACGGATTGTTTACAAATAAGTGTTTTATGTAGGTGTTTTCGTCTTTTCTCTTAATAACTGATTTTGAATTCTATTTTCTTGTTGTGTCATGGTGATTTGATCTAATATGACTGATTTATATTTTAAGTGATTTACCTGATCATTTATTTTATTGCGATGCCTAGACTTTTATAAATTTATTTAATAAATTATGTCACCAATAGCATTTGGATGTTTCATTCTGCTCTCTTTGCCGAATCTCTCTTTCTATTACGCCAAATCTAGTGTACCCATAGGAAGTAATAATGTTTATTTTGGGGATGGAAAGGAACATTGCAGACAAGGTTGCAACTGTGGGGTATTATGCGGTTGTTCCTGATTTTTTCTTTGGTGATCACTGAAAGTATGTTGTCTAGTCTTTGCTTTTCCCATAATTCTATTTGATTGATTATGGGAATAGAATGTTTGATATTTTTTGTTGTAGGAGTTCCAGCACATGGGATGGAAAAATCAACGATTTTCTTTAGGCATTATGCAGTGTAATAACTTAAGTGTGGTAGCTGTCAATTTCGTAAGTTTCTGGTAGTTGTCATGTTTGGAGTAAGAGTACACTGTAGTGTGGATTTTATATTAATTGATTTGGGAAAATTCATTTGGTGATTGTTTGTGCTGCTGTTAGGTGGTTATATCATTTCCATCTATATCATATATGACAATTGAAGGGTCTTAGTTTTTTTTTTTTTTTTTTTTTAGAAAAAGATTGGTGGAAATAAAAAAAAAAAACAAAAGCATAATTTTTGGTTAGTTTAAAATTTTTTGAAAACTAATTCAATTTACACAACTAAAAAAAAA
>Ga0099824_1007759_pt1 | contig 14046 bp, 10 predicted proteins | sample SiratrowhiteBW_FD_76837 | JGI IMG/M metagenome (GOLD analysis project Ga0099824, IMG submission 76837) | Root nodule microbial communities of legume samples collected from California, USA - Siratro white BW | ecosystem: Host-associated > Plants > Roots > Nodule | place: USA: California...
AGGTTTGACCTTGCTCCTACGTATTTCCATCGAGGATGAAAAATTAGGGTTACGTAGTTCTTTGTAGAAAATTGTTTGAGATGTTGATATTTTTAAATTTTTGGAAATTTTTGATGTTTTTTTTATTTATCTGAAATTTGATATTTTTGAAATTTTATGGCTCATTAATTTCGGAAGTCTCGGATTAGATGTTGTCTGACGCGTACGGTCACTTGAACGTTTGCACGAGACAAAGTAATTTTGGAATTAAACACCGTATGATACGAGCGATCAATTGGATGTTTAACCAAAATAATTATTTATTCTATTTTTGAATTTTTAAATTTTAGAAATCGAACGATAATTTCAATTTAAATACCGCGTGACGCATGTGGTCATTTGATATTTAATTGAATTATGTATTTGTGGGAAAAAAACAAAAAAAACAAAAAGATCTATGTAAAAACTTAATATTCAAAAAAAGTAAAAGAGATAAGTGACAAATTATTTCTAACTTAAGATTGAATAAATAAAATAATTTTATACCAATTTTAAAGTTGTGGATTCATGCTAAAAACAAAAATAAGGAGACCAAAATTCAATCCAACTTCACTGCATTTCCCACTAGTTAGATGCCAAACAAAAAATTGTACCATGTACACTCAAGGCCAAAGAAAGAATTAAATAAACAACTAAAGAAAGGGAAAAAAAAATGACGTCACCTATGGAAGATGGGCAATTTTAATTGCTGCCACGTTGCTATATTATTCACTATCTCTCATGATAAATGCCAAATTCAAATAGATTAATAATCTAACACGCAAAACGAGGGCATTATTCATTCATGCTTTAATTCCACCAAATCATAGGTTAGGTTCAATTTTGTCTCATGCCATTCATATATTTTATTATTTAGGGTTAAAGGAATGAAGAATAGAGTGGTGGCGCCGCATGCTCCTCTAATACTTTATTATCTTTATTCACTAACTTTATTCACCTATCATGAGGGAGCAAGACGCTGTGAACGACGGGGAGGAAATATTGACTCGGTGGTGATGTCGTGGTGAGGTGGAAATGGAGGGAGGAGAAAGGTAGGTTGGGTGGCGTGCACGGCGGCGAGGTTGGTGTGCGGCGAGGCATGGTGGCACAGTAGTGGTGCACGGGATCTTGGTGGCTGTGTGGCGGGGCTTGGTGTTTCAGGGATGGTTCACGGTTTTGGTGTTCTTACGGGTGAGGGGAAGCGAGTATTGGGTGGTGGTTTTAAGGGAGGAGCTACAACATGATTCTGGCAGCGGCGAGGAGAGAGCTGATTGGGGTTTTCTTTTTTACAAATTTTTGGCTTTCTTTGGAGGCATGGCAATGGGGTAGGGTGGCTAGGACGTGCTGTTTTGGCAAGATATTTGGCGGAGCTTAGGAGTGGCTTGGCTTGCATTTTGGGGGTGGCTCGTCGGCGGGATATGGCGGTGACAACAAAGATGAAGATGGAGGTGCTAGGTGGCTTTGGTGGTTTGGAGTTACGGTTTGGAGGCAACTTGGGCGCTATTGTGATGAATACTGAGGTTTTTTTTTTTGGATTTAGAGGAGGAGGAGGAAGAGACATTGACTGTTTTATGGGGGTTACAGGACTGTGAATGCATGATGTATGTTTAACAATAACAAAACAAATGAAAAGGACTACAAAAGAAAGACAAACAGAAACAAAAAACGGGTAAGGAAATGAACCTTCTCCTTTTGATTTGCTTTATAAATAGCCTCCCTCTGTTTCTTTCTCCAACTGCATCTCTTGACCGGTGAGAATTGTTTTGTTGTTTCTTTTGAATTGAAAGAAAGAAAATGGTTTGCTTCTTACAAATAGGAACCGAATCAAAAGCAATTCTTGGTAGGCTTTTTTAAATTCGGGAACCCCTCCTCCTCTCTCTCCTTGTGGTCGAGACCCCTCGCTTGCCTATATGAATCCTCAGCCAGAGAAAGACAAAAGAGTCTGCAGAGTTGACTTAGTCTTATATTGGGACACAACAAATTTTACTAAGAACAAGTGATGTTTGGCAACAGCAGAAAGCTGGGCAGGAGGAATTTAGTTAAAAAGGGGCAATTTTGGTTGTAGATGGAAGCAGTAGTGATAACATTACATGGAAGCATTGTGGAGGAGAGAAGCAGGCATAAGCACTGAACATAATTTGGACTTTTTCTAAAAAATATCATGGTACAACCTGTAGAGAAAAAGTCCACTGATTCCAGGCAAAAGAAGCCCCTCCGAATTCAAAATTTTTCCTTTTTATTATATAATATTTAATTTTTAGAAAAGAAAATGTAAAATAAAATTGCATATGAAAATAATTTTTTTTTGTTTTTTGATTGATTTTGATAAAGAAGGTAAAATATAAGAATGAGACAAAATCAAACCTACAAAATGAAGATTATATTATTTTTTTTCTTTTATTATTTTTACTTTTCTTAAAATGAGAAAGAGATAAAAATTAAACCATATTTTTATTCAATAACGAAAATAAAAGAAAAACAAAATAAATATTTTTTTGAAAATGAAAGAAAATAAGAACAAAACCTAGAATTTTAACTAAAGAGATTTTTATTATTATTAATATTTTGAAAAATTATTAAGTAAATCCGGACAAAATTAGGTGTTGATAGACACCGATCTTATCAAAGAACTGAAAAGGGGTGTACCACCCCAGCATGCCGACCAAAGCAAGTACTGCCGATACCATCGTTGTCACGACCACACAACCGGGGAATGCGCGACCCTGAGAGATAAAATTGAAGAGTTAATCCAAGTAGGATAGCTGCAGAGGTATGTCGCAAGAGGACGAGACGGCGTGAAGAGTGCAGCCCAATGGGAAGGAGTCCCCGACAGAGGGACAAGAGTCCCAGGTGCCGCAATCGGGGTCACGATGGGGACGGCGGATAAAAATAATTTATTTTTATTTTCAAAACAGAAATTCACCACTATAGTTTATATGAAAAATTATGGAAAAATCGGAAAAGGATAAGACAAGTTTGTGAAAACCGAATTTTGGATCTGGGAGTCGGTTACGTGTGGGGAAAGTATTAGCACCCCCACAATGCCCGTCTTAAGACGTTACCTTTAATTAAATAAATAAAATAAGTTTAACTTTCAAAATATTTATTTTCCCAAAAAATGAGACAAAAATAAAGATAAAAACAAAAAAATATTTTTTTTTTATTTTTGGAAGGGGCCTGACAAGGTTTGACCTTTCTCCTACGTATCTCTATCAGGAATGGAGAATCAGGGTTACGTAGTTCTATGGATAAGATTGTTTGTCGGGTTGATATTTTATTTGTGACATTTTTGTAATTAATTTTTTTTATATTTGATATTAAAATGATTTATTTTCAAAGTTTCATATTAAATATCGTGTGACTCGTGTGACCATTTGATATTTAAGAAACATTTAGAATAATAATATTAAATATTGTATGACGTGTATGGCCATTTGATATCTAAAATTATTGAAAAATATAATATTCCAAAATTTTATTTCTAAAGTTTATATTAAATATCGTATGACGCATGCGGCCATTTGATATTTAAAAACTTTAGAATAATAATATTAAATATCATATGACGCGGTGGCCATTTGATATTTAACATTATTAGAAAATATAATATCCCAAAATTTTATTTCCAAAGTTTTATATTAAATGTCGTATAACGCGTGCGGCCATTTGATATCTAACATTATTAGCAAATATAATATTCCAAAAATTTATTTACAAAGTTTTAGTATCCTAATTTAATTTTTATTAAAATAATAAAAAAATAATAATTATAACACAATAAAATAAAAAATAAAACATGCAAGATATAAGCTTAAAATATGGAGGTACACAAATAAAAAAGGTTGTAGTTTCGGACTAGCCCCAAAGGCCTATAATAATTTTATTATTATTTTTTTAGGTTGGTGGTGCAATGATAATGTGGGGGGTATGAATAGCTTTTATTATTAGTTTTTAGGTTGGTGGTGCCATGGTAATGTGGGGGTGCGAATAGGAAGGCCCCAACTCCACAATCCTAGGCCATCATCACCTCAACCCTAAGCCACCACTACCTTACTCCAAACCCATGTTAGGTCTAGCAACCCAAAGCGGCAGCGGCGACGGCGAAGGAGGAGCGGCGGCGACAGGCGGTGGGGAGCAGTGCAGCGGCGGTGGGGAGCGGTGCAACAACGGCGGCGATAGCGCGGGAAGAACGACGAGTGACGACGGAGGTTGTTTTGGGACTATTTTGGAGTGGTTTTGGGAGCACAAACTACATGGACAAAATATAGAGAAGAATGTATGGAAGATAAAAGATGATGAATTTTCTTATTATTTAAGAAATAAAAGTTTTTTATAGAAAAAAAATAAAATGCCATAAAGAGCAAAAGGAACCCCTTTTTTATTTTTTATCTTTATATGAAAATGAAATGATGAAGAAATAAAAAAACATCACAGGAAGATAAGAACACAGGATTTACAAATTTCAAACTTCAAGATCTATATAAAAATCTAAACCTTACAAATCATACCTGTGAGTGTTCTTCAAAAATGATAGTCTCCTTTCCAAAAGTTCCTTCCTTCGCAGTTTTAAAGTGAGTGTGGATAGTAAGATAAGAGAATCAATCTTCTCTTCTTCTCTACTTTTCTCTATCTTTTTTCCTCTTTTTCTTCGTATCTCTCAAAGTAATCAGTAGTTCTTTTTTAACGTAAGAACAGTTACCACTTAAGTGAATTCTCTTTTTTTATTATTTTATTTATTTTTATTCTGAAAGTAGTTCAGAGTAGTTTTGAAAGAATGACTTTCTTTTTTTCTTTTTTTTGTATTATTAAAGATGAAGTATAGATGAATGTGAGATGAAACAGTTTGAGAACGGTCATATTTTATTTTTTATATTTTTTGTTATTGTGAAATGAAAACATGGGTGGTTCAGAGCAGTTTTAAGATTGATTGATTCTCCCTTTTTTATTGTTGTTATCTTTAATTTTTTTTGTGAGAAGTTAAGATTGAGTGGGAAGTTATTGAGAGTTGAAAAAAAAATTAATTTGTATTTTTTCTAATTCTTTTATTTTTTTTTTAATTTTTCTTTTTTAAGGAGAGAGATATTTTGGAATATCTTCATTATCTATTATTTCACTCATCTTTATCTTTTGATCAATCTTGAACAATTTTGAACAGTCTTGAACATAGCATAGGTTAAAAACCAAATCATCATTTTTTTATACTTTTTTTTAATTATTTATTTAATCGGACGAAATAGGGTGTTGACAGTTGTCCCTTTTTACTTAAGTTTTACTGGATAATATGAAAATTCGAAGAAATTTCATATTTCAAAGTAAAGATTAAGTAAAGATAGAGACACAAATTTCGTTCGGGTATCTGCAAAAATTAAAAGAAGACTGAGATTTGTTGGTAGTGAGGTCGGACCTTGGACTGAGCCAAAAGGGTCACGTACCATTACGATTGAAACAAAAAAAGTGAGGTTGGACCTTGGACTGAGCCGAGAGGGTCACGCACCATCACGTGGTGAAAAGAAATGTGAAACCACAACCTTGACCTTGTAGGGATGAGAGGGCTATGAATCTATACTGGAGATGCAACTTTAAGTCCTTTCTCCAAATACCAAGAAGTAAAATTGTTGAAAAATAAAGTGCAGAGATTCAACTTTGAGTTCTTTCTCACGCAAGAGCTGAAAAGTAAAGTGTGGATATGACTTTAAGTCTTCTCGCACACGAATAGAAAAGTAAAGTGTGGATACGACATTGAGTCCTTTCGCACACGAACAGAAAAGTAAGGTGTGGAGATACGACTTTGAGACCTTTCTCCAACACGAGATGAAAAGTAAAGTGTGGATACGACTTTGAATCCTTTGGCACACAACATAAAAGTAAGGAATGGCCAAGACCTTGCTTCTGCAGGGGATCAAGCGCAAAAAAAAAAAAACAAATGTGACCTTGCTTCTGCAGGGATCAAAATACCAAAGAATACTTGTGACTTTGCTTCTATAGGGAGTCGAAAAGTAAATTATCTGGAGATACGACTTTGAGACCTTTCTCCAAATAGAGATATGACTTTGAGTCCTGTCTCTATGAAATAGCTTTGAGTCATCAGTTGTTATATGAAGATTCAACTTTGAGTTCTTTCTTTACTAGAGATTCGACTTTGAGTCCTTTCTCCAAATATAAGGTTGACCTTGAATCACCTTTCAACAGTAAAGATACAACTTTGAATTCTTTCTCTAACTGCAACGACATTTAGTCAATTATTTTTTTTGTGAAGATATGACATTGAGTCTTTTCTTCACTCGAGATACAACTTTGAGTTCTTTCTCCAATAGGGATTCATTGAGTCCTTTCCCTAAGAAAATTTGAATCATTCTTCTTCAATAAAGGTCGACTTTGATTCTTCTATTTTCTATCTTTCAACATGGAGCCAAACTTTGAGTCGCTCATCCAAAAGGTCAATTTTGATTTGTCTATTTGCTCGAAAGATATGTATGTATGAATGCATGAAAACTTTGAGTTTCTAATTGTTTGAATGTTGCATGTGTATGTTTGAATGCATGAAATTTTGATTTGATTTTTTTTAATATGCATGTTTGAATGTGTGAAATTTTGAGAATGCATTTATGGATGCATGAACATCTAGAAAAATGAACATATGAAAATGCCTTTTGAGAATGTATTTTTTTCCTTCTCTTTCTCTTTTTTCTCTCTTTTTTTTTTTGCTATAAATCAAATGTTTTTTTTTAGCAATCATTGAATTCATTGAATTTGAAAATATTTTCTTTTTGATTTGATTTCGATTTTTTCCTTTTAAAAAAAAGCTTGACACTTGAGACCAGAATGTCATTGACTCAACATTTGTCACACTTTGTTGCGTATGTACTTAAATTGGTGGATGAACAAAAATATGGGAGAAAAGACTTTTGATAAACTGAAGAGAGTCTAAATGACATTATCTCTGACTGAAAATGACAGTGCCCCCAATCTTGATATATAGAGATTGAATTCAAATAGATAAAGGGTGCAACTTTGAAATTTCTCACAAAATCTTTTGAGAATATGGTATAGACATGATGAACGTACCACCGAAGTTGCCCCAGTTTTGAAAAAAATGGGAAATTAAGGTTCAAAGGGTTGTCTAATTTTGCTGGGTTAGATGAACAAAAATTGATTTGGTGAAAAACTGGGATAACACAACTTATATGGAGAAAGTTGTAGCTAAAAACAAACATATGCAAATTTGACCAAATATGGATTGTACCAATTTTTTCGAAATATGGGTGAAAAATTAAACTGGATAATGGTTCGGTCTTGAATGTAGAAAAAAATATGAAATACACAAATGAGGAAGGATTGCCCTAATGTTAGTGTTTCTCTGACACTATTTTGCTCTTATTCAATTGGCAGATTTTTATCATCCTTTATAACAAAGACATTATGATTTTTTTCTTTTTTTTTTCATATTGGCAGTCACATTCCTCTGTTGTAGGGTTATTCATTGTGAAAATCATTGCAATCATTCTTCAATCAATATGGACTTTGCGTGGCTTGTAACGTGGTCAGGGGTTAAAAAGGGTTTAAAGAAAAGGGTATAAAGGCTTAAAAACTGTTTATGGGTTTTTATTCTTTTCAAAACAAAGACCATCAACCTAATGTTACATAAAATAGTTCAGGTTTTTGCTGAGATCATTTTCTTATTTTGTTTCTCTTTTCTCTTTTTTTTTCATTTCTTCTTCACGTTAACATCCTTTGTTTGTGAATCGTCACTCTTTTAAATTGATGACACGCTTTTTCCTTTTAAATTTCTTCTCTTTTTCTTTAAAACTTTTGATGCACTCTTTACTTAATAGATCTCCTCTCCTGAAGCTTTTGACATATATCCTGAACTAAATTTCAACATGCTAATGATCCTTGTTTAGGGTATTCTTGAAAGGTTTTTTCTTTTTCTTTTTATTTTTCTAGCTCAAAGAGGGTACAATGAAATTTTTTATTGATATTTCGGGAGGAAGAAACATGACCATATATCATTTCGAGTCCTGATTGTTTGATTTTCAAAGATATTAACTCTTGCAACATATTTCAACGACTTCCAACATGTGTCATTTTTTTCTCTTTTTTTTTCATCCTATTTTTTTGCTTAAATTGCCCTTTGGAGGTTTTCAATCTATCGAACTTTTATTCCTTTTTATTCGAATGTCTGTAGAGAAAGGAACTTGAAATTAAGATTAACCATGTACAAAATCCAACTAATTGCCCCTATATGATGTTTACTCTAAGTTTTAATGGGTGACACCACATATTACTGAGACAAATCCTTTCTCTTTGGGGCTGAATGAAGGAAGGCTTAAAGAGGTTTTTAAGACATACGCATGCAAATATTTTACATATGAAAAAATCAATTTAATTCCTCCTTTTATGTCAAGCTTTAAGATTGTGCCAAAACTTTTTCATTGGGAAGACAAGGGTGCACAAGATTGATAATTTCATCTCCATGCTCCTGCTTGATTGTCTCCACTTGATCAACATTGGCGCTAGTCAAAGCATTTGCATGACCTGTCGAGGGATTCTTTTCCACACTCGCCTTCTGCTCTTGAAAAGTAAGCCACCCCGAGTCGAGCAAAGATTGCACTTTATATTTGAGTGCTTAACAATTTTCAGTTGAATGGCCAACCTCTCCACCATGATATTCACACTTTGTATTGACGTTATAATATCTGGAATATGGTGGTTGTATAGTCCTTGCTGGACATATGGCCACTAGCGCATTTTTTAGTAGATCAGGTAATAGCTCTGTGTAAGTCATTGGGATAGGAGTAAACTTCACAACCTTCTCTCTTGAATTACTCCTCTGACCACAACCTTGACTCTGTGTTTGATTAAAACTCTGACCTTCAATATTAGGCTAAAATGCATTATTAGGTGTAAATAGAGGTTTGTATGTAGTTGGTGGCCTAGGAACATTTTGAGGATAATTTGGCACAACATTTGCAACATAAACAAATGAACGTATGTAGTTGGGCCGATATTGACGCTGATATCCTCCCCAATAAGGCATGGCAGAAGCTATTTGAACCTCTCCTTCTTTCTTCTAGTTATTATTATTATTGAACCCGAGTTTCTTAACATTTGTAGCCATGGACGGGCTTTGTGCTATTTTTCCATTTTTCAATCCATGTTCAATCCTTTCTCCAATAGTGACAATATTGGAGAAGTTGGAGGAAACGCTTCCAAGCACATGTTCATAGAAAGGGGTTTGTAATGTTTCTATGAACATGGTGGTTATCTCCTTCTCGTGTAATGGAGGTTCTACTTGAGCTGCTAACTCTCTCCATCTCTGCGCATATTCTTTGAAAGTTTCTGCACTTTTCTTTGTCATATTTTGTAATTACATTCTGTTTGGAGCCATGTCCATATTGTATTTGTACTACTTTAGAAAAGCGTCAACAAGATCCTTCCAGGAGTGGATGCGAGCTGGCTCTAAATGCATATACCAGTTTAAAGCATTTTCAATTAAAATTTCTTGAAAGAAATGGATCAACAACTTTTCATCATGAGATTGTGCAGCCATTTTCCTACAATACATGGTTAAATGGCCTTTAGGACATGTAGCCCCCTTATATTTCTCAAACTCCGACACTTTTAATTTTGGAGGAATCACAACATCAGGCACCAAACATAGTCCTGCAGCGTCTCCAAACTCATAACTACCGCCACCTTCAATCATTCTGAGCCTCTCTTCTAAGACCTCCAGCTTGGTCTTACTTCGTCAGCATTAACCAATACATTTTGAATATCTTCAGGAATATCGACCTTTGTCGAAGATGGTTCACCAGTAAGAACTTGTAAGACTTGTGGCTGGGTAGTAGAAGGATATTTGCTAATTACTACATTTTCACCATGATCAACAGGTGGTACTTGAGTGAATTCAGGTTGACCTTTAGCACTAGCAGCATTAACAACTTGTGGTATAGTTTCTTGCTCCACACCTTTCTCATATGATGGTTCATAGTTCAGAGGCAAGCCGTACAGAGGAAACTCTTGATTTGTTCAATTTCCTTGATTAAGATCTCGGGTCTGTGGTGTCCCTTGTTGAAAAATAGGAGGATGTGAAGACTGAGCTTCTTCATTCCTGATAGTAGCTTCATGTTTGCTATTCAGGATTGTTAAAGCTTCCAGAATCTGACTCATCTGATCCTTAAGATCTTTGATATCACTTTTCATGGCTTTTATTGCTTCTTGTGTTTGATCCCAGTCTTCCATATTCTTTCAATTGGCGCGAGTCCTATATGGATGTCGTGGAAATTTTGTTGTTATTGCGTTTCTGTTGGATTTTATTTTAATGAATTAACTAAATGACAATGCAAAAAATGAAAATAAATTATATGAAAATGAATGCATGTTGATATGTGTAACAAATGTTTAGATATATGTTACAAGTCTAAATGCAGAATGCATGACAAAATGTACAACATACGTTAAGTCTGAATGCTTAATGCATGTCTAAGATGGATGGTGCAATGTATGTCTAGATAATGAATGTATATCTGGATATTATATGAATATCTAAATACCTAATGTATGATTGTTTGTACAATGCATGTATGTGAGTTGTGTATGATACACTATGGCATGATAATTATATGTTACCATGAATGCATGAATAAAGATAAAAGGTGAATATATGTTTATATGTACAATGCTTGATTACATGATATGCAAGATGACTTAAAATAAATGAAAAACCATGCAAATGCTTGTACCTGAAGAGGTACTTAATTCATGATATATGTATGCAAATATGCTACATTAATTATTATATATAAAAATAATGGTGAGGAGAATAGGAACTTGAAAGTCTCCCTCAGTGCCCTACAAGAAAATTCGACATTATAACACCTAGGGATTTCTAAGATCTTGAAATGCATCCTCACAAAGGTGGGTTCCCTAATTTCTAAAGGTATAAAGGTCACCAGAGCTATGGCTCACTCCATCGCATACCCATAACAGTTGGTAAACAACTTTTATGAACATACAAATGAAGCAAACAGACTCTAGCTGCAGTTCTCGCAAAAGCCAGAAAAGGAAGTACATCCTTGTGACATTGCTATACAACCCCTTCTACTTCTAAGCTTTCTCAGACTCGGGTATAGGGTCGCACTCATGATATGCAAAAGTAAATATGTGTGTGAAGGGAGAATAGCACACCCAACCCCTACCTGCAAAATAGCCAGAAAAGTTCCCAAGCAGATATAGCATGTCCTCTACCCTAGGGTAATATATTCCAGTAATGATAAGAACAAACATATATACAGAAAAAAGGAAACATATATACAAAAGAAAGGGAAAATAAACATTCAGAAAACCACTATCATTTGAACTCATTCAATTAAAACTAGCCTGACTCTCAGAAAGTCCCCAATGGAGTCGCCATCTGTCACAACCAGGGTCACGACGGGGACGGCGGATAAAAATAATTTTTTTTAATTTTCAAAATAGAGGAGTCGCTACCATAGTTTATATGGAAAACTATGGAAGAACCGAAAAAGGATAAGGTAAGTCTGTGAAAACCGAATTTTGGGTCCGGGAGTCGGTTACGTGTGGGGAAGGTATTAGCATCCCCAACAACGCTCGTCCTAAGACAGTACCTTTAATTAAATAAATAAAATGAGTGTCATTTTCAAAATGTGTATTTTCCCAAAAAATGAGACAAAAATAAAGATAAAAACAAACAAAAATATTATTTTTTATTTTTGGAAGGGGCCCGACAATGTTTGACCTTGCTCCTACATATCTCCATCAGGAATGGAGAATCAGGGTTACGTAGTTCTTTGGATAAGATTGTTTGTCGGATTGATATTTTATTTGTGATATTTTTGTAATTAATTTTTTTATATTTGATATTAAAATGATTTATTTTCAAAGTTTCATATTAAATATCGCGTGACGCGTGTGTCCATTTGATATTTAAGAAACATTTGGAATAATAATATTAAATATCGTATGACGCGTATGACCATTTGATATCTAATATTACTAAAAAATATAATATTTCAAAATTTTATTTCTAAAGTTTATATTAAATATCGTATGACACATGCAACCATTTGATATTTAAAAACTTTAGAATAATAATATTAAATATCGTATGATGCGTGTGGCCATTTGATATTTAACATCATTAGAAAATATATATCCCAAAATTTTATTTCCAAAGTTTTATATTAAATATCGTGTGACGCGTGCGGTCATTTGACATTTAAGAAACATTTGAAATAATAATATTAAATATCATATGACGCGTGTGGCCATTTGATATTTAACATTATTAGAAAATATAATATCCCAAAATTTAATTTCCAAAGTTTTATATTAAATATCGTGTGACGCGAGCGGCCATTTAATATTTAAAAAACCTTAGAATGATAATATCGTATGACGCGTGCGGCCATTTGATATCTAACATTATTAACAAATATAATATTCCAAAAATTTATTTACAAAGTTTTAGTATCCCAATGTAATTTTTATTAAAATAATAAGAAAAATAATAATTATAACACAATAAAATAAAAAATAAAATAAAACATGCAAGATATAAGCTTAAAATATGAAGGTACAGAAATAAAAAAGGTTGTAGTTTCAGGCTAGCCCCAAAGGCCCAGAATCATTTTATTATTATTTTTTTAGGTTGGTGGTGCAATGGTAATGTGGGGGGTACGAATAGTTTTTATTATTTTTTTTAGGTTGCTGGTGCAATGGTAATGTGGGGGTGCGAATAGGAAGGCCCCAACTCCGCAATCGTAGGCCATTATCACCTCAACCCTAAGCCACCACCACCTTACTCCAAACCCATGATAGGTCTACCAACCCAAAGCGACAGTGGCAACGGCGGGCGATGCGGCGGTTGCGGCGGGCGGTGCAGTTGCGGCGACGCGGGAAGAATGGAAGGTGACGGCGGAGGTTGTTTCGGGGCTGTTTTGGAGTGGTTTTGGGAGCACAAAATACATGGACAAAACACGTAGAAGAATGTATGGAAGATGGAAGATGATGAATTTTTTTATTATTTAAGAAATAAGAATTCAAAAAAAAAAATGCCACAAAGAGCAAAAGGAACCCCCTTTTGTTATCTTTACATGAAAATGAAATGATGAAGAAATAAAAAAACATCACAGAAAGATAAGAACAAAGGATTTACAAATTTCAAATTTCAAGATCCATATGAAAATCTAAACCTTACAAATCATCCGTGAGTGTTTTTAAAAAATGACAGTCTCCTTTCCAAAAGTTCCTTGCTTCTCAGTTTTAAACTGAGTGTGGATAGTAAGAGATAAGAATCAATCTCTCTTCTTCTCTACTTTTCTCTCTCTTTTTTCCTCTTTTTCTTCATATCTCTCAAAGTGATCAGTAGCTCTTTTTTAGTGTAAGAACAGTTACCACTTAAGTGAATAATCTTTTTTTTTATTATTTTATTTATTTTTATTCTGAAAGTAGTTCAGAGCAGTTTCGAAAGATTGACTCCTTCTTTTTTTCTTTTTTTTTTTGTTTTATTAAAGATGAAGTATAGATGAACGTGAGATGAAACAGTTTGAGAACGGTCATATTTTTGTTAACACCAAGGCTAAAGCATGTGATTTGATGAAGTCAATATTGTGAGCACCAAGGCTTAGCATGTGAAGCTGATGAAGACTGGCTCATGAAGAATCTGTTGGAACCAACCTGGACCAGAATTGTTCAAGTGAAGACTTTGTGCCAACATGAAGATAGTTGGGTGATTAGGTCTTGGTCCTTAGATGGGTTTGTGTGTTGGTGATTGGCTTAGTCCTTAATCACTAGTGGCAAAATTCATCACTTCTGAGGTGCTAAAAAGATTCACAAATATTTTTATTAAAACTATTTTTAATAAAATAATCCAAAATTTTTTTTCTGGAAAAAGGTTTTTCAATCGATTGAATTTCTAAAACAATCGATTGAATGTGACAGTTATTTCTGTTACAACTGAAATACAGTTATTGTTGTTACAACTGAAACCTTTGACTGGGTCAAACT
>Ga0099824_1007761_pt1 | contig 14043 bp, 9 predicted proteins | sample SiratrowhiteBW_FD_76837 | JGI IMG/M metagenome (GOLD analysis project Ga0099824, IMG submission 76837) | Root nodule microbial communities of legume samples collected from California, USA - Siratro white BW | ecosystem: Host-associated > Plants > Roots > Nodule | place: USA: California...
ATATAATTTATATATATATATATATATATATATATATATATATATATATATATATATATATATATATATATATATATATATATATAAAACTTCAAATCATATTATCACAGCTTTTAATTAATTGTTAGCATTAAACTTTTTATATCGAGAGTGCTTAAAAATTAAAATAGAAAATGTTAATAGCCACATATTTTTTTTCCATAGGCATGTATGACAGTTGGCTCAAGAACACCCAAAAGCGTGGACTTTAATTTAAGATGATATACACTAACTTCCAATTCTCTGCAAATTTCAGCATTTTCCACAAAAAGTGTATTAAATAGCAATACGATGAAGATGCCCTAAATGTGAGGCATTGGGAATGGAAACAATAATTATACTGCTTTGGTTTGGTTTTATTCTTCAGTTTTGAGAGGAAATAATAAATTATTTTATTATTTTTTATACTAAAACTTTCGCCTTTTACATAATGTGTGAAAGAACCATTGATGTCTAAACAACGACGAATCGAATATGTTTATAGTTGAAAAATAAAGATAAAATAAAAATAACTTTAAAAAGTTAAGATTTATCCTTTTTTTATTTTCTCTTAAATAAACTGTTTTATTTTCTTCATTTTAATTCCTTTGTCCAAAAATTCTTGATTCGTTTTTAAAACTGCCTTAAAATTTTTATCTCCTGTTTAAAGTTCTGATGTTAAAAACTTAGAACTTATTGTGGGAAAATATAGAAAAATAAACTTTAGACAAATTTAAATATAAATGTTGACCAAAAGAGTATAATTATGATTCAGGAATAATTTATCCAACGTGTAGGATGTAATTTAAAAGAAATAAAAGAAAATTTGAATATCTGTGGTGACAGGGTAGTGCAAAGTGTTAACCCTTTTATCGACACGTGACTTTAAGATTAAGAACTGTTCACGGGTAGACTCTCTTTCTTCTCTGCCAACCGCACTGAAAGAAGAACAACACTTTGGTGGTCAGAATATGGAGAACGCAGATCCTTATAGACATTTTCTCAAAGATGTTAAGCGAATCATCGTCAAGGTTCTTCTTTTCTCTCCAAAAACTATATTATCCTTTTGTTGTTTCATCTGTGTGTTGTGTAACAAATGGTTTGTTCTGAGTGCATTGCTTGGACCGTAGGATTATGCAAATGGCTAAGGTTGTTTTGTGTGGTTTTGAAGGTTGGGACTGCTGTGGTTACTCGTCAAGATGGAAGGTTGGCGGTTGGAAAATTAGGGGCACTCTGTGAGCAGGTTGCTTTGTATATATATGTTTTGTGTTAAGTTTTTTGATTGTTCGAGGAATAAAGATTGGATTTTGAGTTTGGCATGTTTGACCCTTTTTCAAAATACTTGGCAGATTAAGGAGTTGAACTCTCTTGGTTATGAGATTATTTTGGTGTCATCAGGTGCTGTTGGCCTCGGTCGCCAAAGGCTTAGATACAGAAAATTAATTAACAGCAGGTAATAAAGTTTTAACACCTTTGTTCTGTTTATGTGCTCTCAGAGGGTGCACATGTATGGTGTATCCTTGAAAGTTGGTTGAAATTGTAATTTAGTTTGGTCTTTCATGGGATACATTTTACAGCTTTGCTGACCTTCAGAAGCCGCAAGTTGAACTTGATGGCAAGGCTTGTGCTGCTGTTGGACAGAACAGCCTTATGGCTCTCTATGATGCTTTGTTTAGTCAGGTAATTGTTGTTAATCAATGCTCACGACTGCATAATCATAGTTTGTGTTAGGCTTAAAGTCCGGCTTTTAAGGTGGTATCAAAGTCATCTCAGAACCTATCATGGCAAAGTTAGGTCTATTGGACTATCCGTCGAGTCATCTATAAATATATAGTCTCGTGCACGAGTTGAGTAGTTTCGGCATGGGATGTGTTAGACATCTACATCGATTAAAGATAAGGTCTTCCACTAATATATAATATATAAGTGGATGCAAATCTCACATTTCAAACTAGTTTTATAAGGTTTGAAGTTTACTTCTTCAGATTATGTCTGCTTTCATTCCAAATGGGCTATCTAGATCTTTTGTTTTGTTTATCCTGGATGACATATCATATTCCAATCTTACCTTCTTTTAGGATAACTGACACTGATATTGGTTCGTAAAATCCTTTCTCTTCCTGTCGTGCAGCTAGATGTGACATCTGCTCAGCTTCTTGTGACAGACAATGATTTTCGAGACAAAGATTTCAGAAAGCAACTCAGCGAAACTGTGAAATCACTGTTAGGATTAAAAGTTATTCCCATATTCAACGAGAATGATGCAGTTAGTACTAGGAAAGCTCCATATGAGGTTTGTTATTCTACTTGTCTGATTTGTTATCACAGCTGAACTTAATCTTGGAGCTGATTGTTCAAGCAATGTAGCTTTATGAAAAAATGGTGTCATAATTGTTTTATTTGTTGATGATATGATAAATGGTTATGCTATCTTGAAGTAGAGTTGGGAATTATATTTGTTTTCTTCAGATGAATTTTCTGAACTTTATCTGTTAAACTTAAATATTGAGTCTTTATATGATGTTTTCACTGATCTCTGCATGCTAAGTAAATTTTAGTTTAGTAATTTGTCTATCAGCCAACTCAACGTATTTTAGAAAAATTGCATGCTTGTTTAACATTGAATATGATCCTTCTCTTTCTGTGAGGTATTCCCAGCATTTGTTGAAATTCTTCTCTTCTTTATATTATGCAAAGAGTGTTTCAATGTTTGATTTTTTTCCAAAAATGGTCAGGTAAGAGAATAAACTAGATAATACTTGAAGTGTTACCAAATCATTTTTGTGCAGGATTCTTCTGGCATATTTTGGGATAATGACAGTTTATCAGCGTTATTGGCACTGGAATTAAAAGCTGATCTTCTTATTTTGTTGAGTGACGTAGAGGGTCTTTATAGTGGCCCTCCAAGTGACCCACGTTCAAAGCTTATTCATACATACATTAAAGAAAAACATCAAAATGAAATTACTTTTGGAGACAAATCTAGAGTGGGAAGAGGTGGTATGACTGCCAAAGTAAAGGCTTCTATTCATGCAGCTGAAGCTGGCATTCCTGTTATCATTACCAGGTGCTCTATTATACATGCTAAACTTGCTTTTGCATTTTTAATAGCAATTCTAATTACTGCATATTTGTATCTCCTCTTTAGATTTTATTTAAAGCTTTTTTCAGTGTCTCCATTTTCAATTAGAAGCTTTTTATTTAGACATTACATGTGACATCTCTAATTAAGTTTTCACTAAACCGCAAGCAATTTGAGAAATGGAAATACAAACACTCTTACTGATTTAATTTCTTATACAGATTACCTGTTTGTTTGTTCTCTCTGCCTTTTTTTTTTGTATGTGGATGACTATTTTGTTGAGCACATGTTTAGTCAGTAAATCTATGGAATGACATGGAAGATCACTAAATTTTTGTTTCAACCTTTTCAATTTTTGATCTATTAAACAGAAAATATAATTGCAAGAACACTATGAAATCCATTATGTATGCTACCTACTCTGTCTTATTCCAAAAGCAGGGACTTTTTCTTGTTTCTGCTACATTCACGTCTCTTTTCAGTGGTTGTGCAGCAGAAAATATCCTTAAAGTTCTCCAAGGACAACGTATTGGAACCCTCTTCCATAAAGATGCCCATAAATGGGCCCCAGTAAAAGAGGTTAATGCTAGAGAGATGGCAGTTGCAGCTAGGGACTGTTCCAGAAGGCTTCAGGTTTCTTTTATACCTAATCACTTACCAGATTGTGGATACTAAGCTGTCAATATATACCGTTCATAATTTAGCATTCTGATCTGCATATCTTACATTGCAGGCCATGTCTTCAGAAGAGAGGAAACAAATTTTACTAAAAATAGCTGATGCTTTGGAAGCACATGAAGAAGAGATCAGGATTGAAAATGAAGCTGATGTTGCCGCGGCACAAGAAGAAGGATGTGAAAAATCCTTGGTGGCTAGGCTTGTTTTAAAGAAGGAGAAGGCAAGGCGGTTAACCTAAAGTTGAAATTGTTTAAATTTTAACAGACTATAAAATTTGTGATGATAAATGACTATCACTGACAGCTTGCAAGCCTTGCAAACAACATTCGAATTATTGCAAACATGGAAGATCCAATTGGTCGAGTGCTAAAACGAACTGAGGTAACAAAAAGTTTGTTATTGCTAAGTTATTGTATTTATTACAGATTCTAGTTTTACATTATGCTAAGTTATTATGGATCATGGTAGTTTTAAATTGTGCAAAGTTATTGTATTTATTACAGATTCTAGTTTTACATTATTCCAGTAGATAATATTGAAAGGTTTATGTTATACAAATTTGTTTAAGATAACTGTCTGAACTCCTTTGTGTAGGTGTAAGTAATATCTGCTTATACGGTTTAAAAGTTTTTCATGCGCACTTGATTGTTAATGATAGTTACTGATCTATAATATTTCTGATGGCTATTCTTTTTTATCTAGCTCGCAGAAGGGCTGATTTTGGAGAAAACATCATCTCCTTTAGGTGTTCTTTTAATTGTTTTTGAGTCTCGCCCTGATGCACTAGTGCAGGTAAACCAGCATTTTCAATTTTCTTTTTCACCTTCTGTTGATACCTGGCCAATATTGTTGTCGATTTCTAAAGTTTATGCTTCCTTGCCTTTATTTACATTCCTTTCTCAATTTGCTGTCTATAGATGACATTCTTGGACCGCTTATATTACCTACTAAGCTGTGATCAGACCTTTAAAATAATATGAATTTTTCTTTTCGTAACACATGAATGGATGAAACTTCTTTTAGATTAAAAAATGTCTAAATTGCAGTTCAGGAAACAAAATGCCTAGTTTGGCTACCTTTTGATTTTATGTTGTTTATCTGCATTCTAAGCCAGTAGCTTCGTGTAATCTTGACAGATAGCTTCTTTGGCAATCCGAAGTGGGAATGGGCTTCTCTTGAAAGGAGGCAAGGAGGCTAAGAGATCAAATGCAATTTTGCACAAAGTTCAGTTTCAAAATAAATGATAATTTGTGAACCATTTTCTTTTAGTCATATATTTGATTTTTTCAGTCTCATTAATAAATATTTTCTATGTAATTTTTCATTGCTGGAACTTCAGGTCATTACTGAAGCCTTACCAGATTCTGTCGGTGCAAAACTTATTGGACTTGTGACATCAAGAGCAGAAATTCCTGAGTTACTTAAGGTAAAAACAAAGTAGACATTAATTTCTGATTTATAAACTTGCTCACTTTGATCGTTGGTTCCTTAAACAAAAGCTAGAGTCAGCATTCTGCTTTTCTTTCAGTTGGATGATGTAATTGATCTGGTGATTCCAAGAGGCAGCAACAAACTTGTCTCTCAGATCAAGAGTTCGACTAAAATTCCTGTTCTGGGTCATGCTGGTAAGACCCTTCTGCTCAATATGCAAGCAAAGTGCTTGATATACTATGGTAAATCCTTTTGTCAAATGAATTTACTGTAATAATGCCACATTATTGCCAAACAGATGGAATTTGTCATGTCTATGTTGATAAATCTGCTGATTTGGAGATGGCAAAGAAGATTGTACTGGATGCAAAAATAGATTATCCAGCAGGTTGCAATGCCATGGTAAATTTTATTATTCTATGTACACGATGAATGCTTAACCTTTGTTTTTGCCAGTTATTTTTTCTTACTTTTCAAATTTCAACTTTTAGGAAACACTTCTTGTTCACAAGGACTTAGAAGAGAAAGGTTGGCTCAATAATATTACTGTTGACCTACGGACAGAAGGTATGGCTTCTGGCTAACATTTCTATTAGACTGGTGAATATCTGACTATGACGTCTCTTCCAAAATTGAAGAATAGTTTCTTGAAGTTAAATGGACTGTTAAGAGTAGCTTGTAAGGTTTCTGGAATACTAAAATGTTTTAAAATTTATGTAGGTGTTACATTGTTCGGAGGACCGAAGGCAAGTCCCTTGTTAAATATTCCAATGGCTCGTTCGTTACATCTCGAGTACAATTCGTTGACATGCACAATTGAAGTTGTGGATGATGTTTATGCAGCTATTGATCATATAAATCTTTATGGAAGGCACGGTTCTCTTTATTTGTAGATAATGTGCTGGAAGCATATTTCCCTTTCATCCATCTCCCTCTGCCTCATTTCACATTAGATCTATAATAGTTCTATGGACTAGGATTGAAATTTGTCACATTTCTCTTTCGTTGCAGTGCACATACTGATTCCATTGTTGCAGAAGATCATGAAGTAGCTGATGTATTTCTACGCCAAGTTGACAGGCAATTTTTGAAATATAATGTCTTTTTATGTTACTAATCGCATCTTCTACATTACAGCATTTCATTGTTTTGTAATTTAATTGCCTTTTATGACTAAGTTATACATTAATAAACACATAAATCCATGTTCTTGTAAGCAATCAACCTCTTGAGCCTTCAGCATATTTACAATGGCAGTTATGTAAATAATGTTTGCTATATTGGCAGTGCTGCTGTTTTTCACAATGCTAGTACGAGATTCTGTGATGGTGCACGATTTGGTCTAGGGGCAGAGGTATGTTATTCTAAACATTCTCTTAAAAATCAATCTCTAATGCTAAGGTTGTTGATTTAGTTCCTAACTCTCATGTCATGGACTTTTTATAGGTGGGAATAAGTACAAGCAGGATTCATGCTCGGGGTCCGGTAGGAGTTGATGGATTGTTAACAACCAGATGGTATGATCTTGATGGTCATTTACTCATTATAATTGAAACAATACAAACCTTTTAGTGTATAACTAGCCATTTTATTCAGTTGACATGCTCAATTTGAACAATACAAGGTAGAAAAGCTTTATGTGAATAGATTAAGATTTGCCACATACAAATAACTAACATACCAATAGGCTTATAAGGATAGTAACTGATACTACAACCATTCATTTGCTTATTTGCAGGATTCTCAAAGGAAGTGGACAGATAGTGGATGCGGACAAAGCAATTAGCTACACCCACAAAGACCTTGCTATTTGATTCTTGATTTTTACTAGTAAAAATTCGTTGTGCTTTATTTTCTCTAGTTTGTACAATTCAATAGAGGGGAGAGATGTTTACTCTATCTGCTGCTGATTTTTCTGTTCATGATGTTGTACAAGGGAGCTGCTTTTCCCCAACGTTAGGAAATTGATGGTCTTTGTTTAGGATTTCTTTCAACTGATATCAGTTGTTACAGTTGTGAAAATAATGAAGAAAAACTTCATCTTTGGCTCCAAAAAAGTGGGAAAATGCTATTTTCTGGTTCAAAGGGGAATGGAGATTTTTGGAGTGAAAAGAGAGGGCAGAGAAAATAATATCATCCCAATATTGATAAGGGCAAAAGTTGGAGGAGAGATATTTTATCCTTTTATTTTTCCTTCTTTTGAACTTTTGAATTAAAAAAGAATTTCTTTGAAGTAAAATTTCTTCTCTCCGTTCCATTTATCTAATTGAACAATATCTTAGTCAATGGCTTGCATTGGCAGGCGTTGTTATGAAGTTGTATATTACAATTTTCTAATGTGATTATTTTGTAAAAAATGTAGAAGCTTTATGATATACCACATGACTGATATTAAAGTGGAATCTTTTGTCAAAAAGAAGTAAAAACCTCTAAAAGAATATAGTTTATAAAGACACTCCCTAACTCAAACTAAGCTCTTTTCGATATTGAGAATTTCTATTAAGTAGATTAAAATCAAGCATTTTCCTGAGTTAGGTTTTTATTCTCCTCTTGTTAGTTCCATACGAGAATAACAATGCAACCAATTTGGTCTTTATTCGAGTAAACGAGTGATGCAAATAATGTCACTTTTCAAGATCCACTTAAAACCATTAATGCGCATAATCATTTTATAATATTTAAAAGGTGAATTGTCATACCTCTTAATTATAATTATTCAAAAATCAATAATATTAATGTTTTGGCTAAGTAAGGCTGCTGTAATATTACAATTCAATTAAGAGTACAGAGAAATGCAAAAGATGTGAGATTGTTTTGGCTAAGTATAGCTGCTGTAATATTTCTTGCAGTAAATGTTCAAAACGATCTTCTGAAGAATTTCTGCAAAGAAAATCTATGAATATCCTTTACCTGATTAAGACCAGGAAGCTTGAATATTTTAATACGAAAAGAAAGAGAAAAACACGCGTAGCTTAGCTCAACCAATATCTTCTATAAGGAGTTATGATTACATGAGAAGGACTGAATCCTCGGATCCTCGTTTCCCAATTTTGAGGACATTTGCAAATCTAAGCCAGCTTTATACAAACAGATTTTATGTTGCGTGATCTCTATACGGATATTTAGGCTTTTGGTAATTATCAGAAATAAAGTGAAAGTTGAAGTTTTGAGAAATAAAAAATTAATTAAAAATATATACGGAAAACAAAAGCTTCAAACAGGATTTTTTCGCTAAATTGGTGAGATTTGCGAAGAAAGTAAGTTTTACATTATATTTTACATAATTAATTTAATAATTTATTAAAATATATATTTATATTATAATAAAATAAATGTAATTAATGATTAATAATAATAATTAAAACAATAATATTAATATTAATAAAAAATATTAATTAAAATTATAATGATATTGAAAATAAATTTATAAAATAAAAATAATAATATTATTATTATTAATTTAATTTTTATTTTTAAATAATTAATAATCTTATAATTTTATCAAGAAAAATAATAATAATTTATTAATCAGAAATAAAAAATTAATTATTTCTAATTTTAAATTAAAATTTCATCTATTAAAAAATTATTTTATCAATTACATATATCATATCATTAACAAATTTTTATAAACTTTCCATTCAAATCTTTTCATTTTTCTTTTAATTTAAACAACTAATTTTTTACACATTTTCATTTCAGATCTCCTCTAATCCACTCCTTCCTATCCACTCTCTCATCCAAACATACCCTTACTTCGTTGTTGTACCAAAAAAAGACTTCTTCACAAACACACATATGAGAGAATTAAAAAATTAATTAAAACTTTTACATAAATTAAAATAAATTTATATGTACCATATATTTTTAATAGAAATTCTTTTGTGTAACTTCTTTATAAACATGTGTAAACTCATGAAAGACTTTTTTTTATCAGCACATAAAAGACATTTTTTTATAAGTGAAGAACTAAGTATTTATCTAAATTTTTCCTAAACTTCACTTTCATCAAACTCCGTCTCTGTTTGCGATTAAATGATGCCAAGGTTCAGTTGAAAGACTGCATCAAAATCTTTCTAAGTCAATGTGCTTTCCTTTTCGGTCTATTTTTCTGCATCACACACGAGTTGCTTCTGAACATCATCACGCTTCCTTTTCGCTACCTGGAAAGCTGCTACCTTTTGTCTTTTACCTAAGGCTTAGTTATTTTCTAGAGAACTTTTGCCGACACTTCCGGTTAAGAGCAAAACATGAATTCCTTCCATTATCCATTGCGGATAGGGATTTTGATAAGTAATCTATATTTTTGTGTTCATATGCATGGTTTATTTGTCCTAACTAATTAAAAGTTTATTTTTTAATTTATATTTAAGCTCAATATATTTTAATTAAAGATGGTAGAAGTGGCCTAAGTCTAAATATGCATATTTTAGGGTCACATTTCATAATCGTATACAAAATTGAGGGATGTCTATCTCCTTGAACAGGTTGTTCGTTTAGGAAACATGGCTACTAGGCATATTGTCGCCAAATACCCTTCTTGATGCTAATTTTGACCTATTTTAGGTTTTCAGTGCTGTACAATATATACTATTTTAGGTAAAGCTTCAAAAGAAACTTTAGCATGTGACTTTTTACTTTCACCTGCGACATAGGTAGCAGTGATGTTGATGTTATTGATCCGCGTTGGAAAGAGTATCGATTGTCATTGATCCACTTGGGAAATGTATCTTGTGATTCTGAGCCAGGTTTGTTACATTCTTGTCATTAATAGGTGCTGTGCTGGCCCCTTATTATGACCAACTCTAACTTTTAACCTTTAACAGAAGCAGCACAAAGTTTTATGGTCTGTCTTTATCCCACCCAGAATACAAAGCAGCTCAGAACACACCATAAGCAGAAATAAACACACACACATATACATATATACATATATATATATATACATATATATACATATATATATATATATATATATATGTAATGCACGGAGGTGGCTGCCCGTAATATGCAAATGTTCTTTCCATTTCATGACATAGGTCCAACTTTATCTCAAATAATTAAAAAGAAATCCTGGAAAAAAAGGATAAAAAAGTAACACTTTAGATTACAGAATCCAGGAACAGTTGACCAACTTTATACCCTTTACAAAGACACAACTTTCAACATTGTAAATTATGGCATCACTCATTCTAAACGAAACTGACTTGTACAATATGTAGCAAAGAGAAAAATGGATTGGGATGCGGATAAAGAAAAACAAATCAAACGAATAAAAACACATTTCAGAAATAAGAACTTAAAACTTCCTAATCGCATGCTATTCATTTAAGACAGCAACCTCACATGACTATCTCTGGCTTCAGAATGTTTGACTTGATCTCCTTGTGGGGTAAAACTACACCACCATTGCTGTAAACTTCATCACAAACATGGACATCTTCTCCAAGGATAGTCATATTCTCCACACGGGCCCATTGCCCTACGGTCGAATGCCATCCAATGATACTGCTGGATATGCAAGAGTGCTTTTTAATCCGAACTCCTCGCATAACTGTGCAGCGTGAAAGCCTGACACCTGACTCAACGACACAGCCAGGACCGATTGCAACATCAGGTCCAATGAGACATCCCTCACCAATCTTGGCAGTTTCGTGCACAATGACATTTCCCACAATGTGTGGACCACTGGCCAGTTTAGAAGGAGATTTTTTCCTCAATGAGTCCAGGTAAAGTGTCAGGCCAGAAATATAGTCCCTTGGTTGTCCGATGTCCATCCAAAATCCTGGCAGGACCATTGCATATAGCTTTTTCGCTGCTGCAATATTTGGAAACACCTCTTTCTCGATAGAAGTGGGTCTCAGTTCAATTCGATCCAAAACTGAGGGGTTCAATAGGTAGATTCCAGCATTGATTTTGTTACCAACAAACAACTTTGGTTTCTCTACAAATTTCTCAACCCATCCAGTACTCTCGTCCATTACAACCACACCATATTTTGACGGCTCATCAACCTAAAAATAAGATATTGAAAGCTCAAATATGTATCATATATATACATACATACATATATATATATATATATATATATATATATATATATATAACCTGCACTGTATCCATCCATCCATCCATACATACATATATATATATATATATATATATATATAAATTGTCTCAACTTAGTTACCTTTGTCACCATTATCGAAGCCTCCCCTCCATGGGCTTTGTGGAATGCAATCATTTCTTTAAGTGGATACTCACTGATGACATCACTGTTGAGAACAAAAAATGGCTCTCCAGAGTCATCTACCAGCTTATCCCTCGCAAGAGCCAAGGGGCCTGCAGTACCCAGTGGTTCAGTTTCTTGAGAACAAGTGATTTTGATGCCAAGTTTTGCCTCAAATTCCTTCAAGAAATTCAACATAACCTGCAAGAGGAAGTTTTTGCAATGTCAACTAAAGCTTTATTTACATTAACCTCATTAAGAAAAAAGCGTAGTGTGGTGAGGAGATATGAAATCCTTACCTCTGGCTGGTAATTGATAGCTAGTACCACTTCATCGACTCCAATGGCCTTGAGAGCCTCTATCTGCAAAACAAGTATAGTTAAAAGATAAATTAGTAGGGTGGTATACTAAGAGTATTAAGAGAAATATACAAAAAGGATACACACATACAAGTATGCACCAGTGCATACAAAGACAGATATAAGATGGTAAGAAGACCAAACACAAGGAGAAAAGGCAATAAATATTAACGAAATTCAATATACCTACTCAAGCAAGAAGGCAAGAACAATTTTGATTATTGAGTAAAGGTGGAAGAAGATACAATCAACAAATAGTGTAAACAGCCACACTAACTACCAAAAAACAGATTATTGATGTGGGGAACAGCTACTGAGAGCAATCAAAACTTTTAAAATTTAGAGTCTATATACGTTGACACAGTAAAATTGATAAATAAAAAATCAATTATCTTTTCTATTTTTTATACCAAGATTCTGATTTGAATGTCAAACAGAGGTGTTTTTCTCTTATCATAAGTGTCATAAAACTAAAAAAAAAAAGACATAGTTTGACATAATTCAGCTAGATTCATGGTGATTTGTTGGATAAAATAATATGGTATGAACAATTCATCAATGTAAGAGTCAATAGATCAAAGGACAAAGCCTATCCCTAATTTATTCATGAAGGGTACGTACTTGACTTCAAGAAAAAAGACTTCAAAATGCTTTACCTGATGCAGAATCATGGGCTTGTTGGCAAAATCAACAAGAGGCTTGGGAACACTGAGTGTCAATGGCCTCAACCTTGTTCCAAACCCTCCAACCAAAATCAGTGCCTTCATTGTGATGTTATGCCCTTTTTTTTTCCAGTAAATTATAAATTTAGAAGCAGATCAAAAGCGAATAACAGAGAACACAGACCCAGATGGGAAAAACAATTTTCACTCTGCTCTATTATAAATATGCACGCCAGGAAGGTAGTTGCATAGAACTCTTTACGGATGCTTGTAAAAATTAAACAGCTGGCAAAGAATTTGCACCTGATGTGACAAGTAATCAAAGGAGCGTGAGACGAATGCAGCTAAAGATGGTAACTGGAATGACAAAAAAAAGAAAAAAAACAGTTTGTCAAAAAAAGCTTAACAATGGTACTGGCTTTTAATGAGAAGGACAAAAAACGGTTTAATCTAGCACAAGGGTTATCTATAAACTGTGCTATCTATAAGAATTGAAGCACACGGTAAACATTTGCAATTTGCTGATAATTTCAGGATGAGACTGTTTTCCTTATTTCAAATTAAGAAGATTTCCAGCATAACTATCAATGATAAAAAGATCTCCACATAAGAATCCCTAAATGTAAAGTGCATTGCATTAATTCGACACGAGTGAAACAAATATGCCATAGAAGCTAGCTTTTACAAATAAACATGCACAATATGGATCTTCTAGATCTATTGAACCCAAGCCTAATGAGACTAGCCCGATTTAGCATAGCATATAAGAAAGAACCCTATACAATTTACTCCTATGTCATGCAAGGAATAAGAAATTTCAGTAGTATTATATTTTTAATATTTTTCATACCATACTTCACAAAAGCATAAATTGAAGCAAAGCAGGAAAGGCACAATGAAAAGAGAGTTCAAATTACCGAATACTTAACACCAGCACCAGATCTGATACGTACACAATTGTTTTCATCAATTTTAACACAAGCCGAGACTAAAGCACAATGCAATTACACAAACACCGCGTGATGAAACAACAAAACAGAGTAAACACGAATTCGAAAAAGGAACCATCAATTCGGAATCAGAACAAACGCAAATTACATTGCCAGATAAAACATTCACCTCAATTCATGCAGAAAGCGGAAAGTGATAAATATATAAATAAAATAAAATAAAAAAACGAAAGACAAAGAGAACAGAATTGACCTGAGGGGAAACTGAGATCCGTCTGCGGGCGAATCAGAAACCCCCAAACTCGAACGAGTCAACCCGGCGAGTCAGAGTGGGTCTCGAATAAAAACCCAAAGGTTCAGTACGTGAGCTGTTACGATGGCGTTGGTCACCGCTCGTCATCGTCCTTGTTTATATACGCGCCAACCTTACGTTGCTATAACCACGCACGCTTTTTTTGTTTCTTTTCTCATTATTATAATTAATTAATCAATAATTAACTGGACTTCCTTTTCGGTTTCTCAAGGAACCTTAGGCCTTGTTTGGTAAAAGCGTCGGTGGCTACGGCTTTCGCGGTTTCCTCATATTTCATTTGCTTCCTTTTAACTCTTTTTTTTTTCTCTGTCTCTATTCACA
>Ga0099824_1007764_pt1 | contig 14031 bp, 9 predicted proteins | sample SiratrowhiteBW_FD_76837 | JGI IMG/M metagenome (GOLD analysis project Ga0099824, IMG submission 76837) | Root nodule microbial communities of legume samples collected from California, USA - Siratro white BW | ecosystem: Host-associated > Plants > Roots > Nodule | place: USA: California...
ATTCTTAATTCATATATTTTTATTTTGTTGATAGTATTTTTAATTTAAATTTTTTTTACATTTAATTTATTAGAATTAATAAAATTTTTTATTATTTTTTGCACCTATAAATTTAAAAAAAAAAAAAAACACACGCGCGCGCAAATATATATATATATATATATATATATATATATATATATATATATATATATTATAAATATTAGATGTTACAACCAAAAATTGAAACTATTAATTTGTTTCCACAAAATTTGGTAGATTAGTGTGAAATATTTTTTCAAATTCCTTCAAAATATAAAGCAATCATTTTAAAGTAAATTAATAAAGTTTATTTTAAAGGTTTAGACGTGTATCTAGAGTTATGGTATTGATATCGTTTGAGGAGCGAGAATGGCCATAAATACATAAAATCATTAACTTATATCAATTTAATATATAAATATAATATAATATAATTCGGCCTTACGACTACTCCGTACCATTTGGCTCTTGATAAGATGGCTATTGCATGTTCTTAAATTCTTAGAATTCTCTATTTTGTCCTTTTTGATCGACTCAATGCATAAAAAATGTCAATAAAATATGAAATTCCAGCTAACTCTTGAGATCAGATCCCATAATATTTTATAGAGCACAAACTTCTATTATTATATATTATATTATTATATTATTGTTATATATAATAATATTTAGAATTAATCATAATCATATTTGTTAATATAATAATTATTACACTTTTAATCTTTAAAAGACATGTTTTCTTACATTAGAGGAATAAAATCCGATGCATACAAAGTTACTATTGCTTTCAAAACTATCCATGAAGAAACAAACAAACTTCTTCTGCCTACAGGTTGAAAAAAATGCAACAATAATATTTTGTATTTAATCAATATGAAAGAATATTCTTATATTATATATACTTTTATCAACTATAACTTCATTCTTATTATCAAATAACCGTAGCTTTCTCGAAAAGTCAGCCATAAGAATTAAAAAAACACTATTAATGATTAAAACATTTATAAACTGAAAAATCACGAGAAAACTTTTCTTAATAAGAAGTGGGACCCAAAAATATATTGTATTTTTTTTAATGAACTCGGTTAAGAAAAATATACGTTTAAAGTGAAATTGTTATATCCCCCAAGACTGTTATGTTTACTATTTTTTTCATATTTCGTATTTTCCTTAAAATTGTTAAGTTTCGTACTTGTATTTTCTCACAAGATGCTACATTTTAGAAAGCAACAAAGTTTATAATAATATGAATTGATAGGTTTTTTTCTTAAAGTTTTAGTCTTCTTTTTATGTAATTTGTATGGGTGATAATGAAGTAACTAACTTTGTGTAGGAAGAAAATAAAAAATGTAGGAGGGATCAAAGTTGTAAAAATTACCACAATTAGAAAAAATAATGAGTATTTAATTTAAATTGGAAATTTATAGATAAGAATCAGAAGTTCTCACTAAAAAAAAATATTCAAATTTCAAAATAACCAATTATGAGTAGAAGAGTCTAAACAAACTTCTATATTAGAAATCTTGTACTTATGAATACAATCACTACTAATACTTGTTAAACAAGTCTCTTAAAAACTAATATCTAGAAAGTCTCTAATTATAAAAATTATAAAAAGAACAAATAAAAAACTCAACAAAAGGCCAGTACAAAAAGTAAAAAATAAAAAACAAATATAATACCCAATTAAAGGTCCAAAACTAAAACTTAGAAAAAAATGTTATCCTAGCTTCAAGCTTTCTTGGTGATAATTTATTTACGTCTTATTTATGATATCATCATGTGGGTCCTTTTGTCTGTATGTGAAATTTAATATGAATAAATTAATCTATATTAATTTAGGTATGTAGTTTAGTTTTTAAATCAAACTTTTTGAGAAAACAAATTAAGCCTTTTTCAATTGTAGATAATTTTTAGATTCTTTCATGGAGGAAGTCAAAGATAGAGGTAAGAGGAGTTGATAAATTGATATTATTTTAGTTGATCCGGGATTTTAATGTAATGTGATGTTGGATATTGAATTAAGAGGAATGTTTTATTATTAGTTGAGACAATATAAATTTAATTAAGTATTGAATAGTCATTTTAAGTAAGATTAATATTTAACTGAATTCAACATTTTGATTGATTGTATTTTATGGTGATGAGAATGTTAGAATATATACTTTAGTTAAAATAGATTTGAGATTGATTAACTTTAATATAAGATTGTATGTTGGAGTGCATATTGTATTTTTGTTAATGGAATGTTGTATTTATTGAAATTTTTGTTAAATGTAATTAGAGTTTGAAGTGATATATGTTTGAGACAGAAATAAATTATTGACGTTTTTTATAATTTATTTTTTCTAAAATAATGAGAAATTCTTGTTCAAGCAAAAATGCAATAGAGATATATACATCTTTCTCAATGAAGCTTTCTCGTCTAAGTAACAATTTTCGTTTAAGCAACAACATTTTTTTTTTTAAAGTTGCTAACTTTATCACCTTAAATAAAGAGTGACTAATTATGATTTGATCATACATTAATGAATGTAAAATTTTAGTATATATAAAAATAATGTAATTTAGGTTTTCTAAGACATTTTGTCCCCTTCCAAATTATTGGCTTTTCTGTTTTAATCATTTCATTATTTATTTATTTAATAAGTTGTATTTATGATAATAGTGTTTAATATAAAATGAATTATTAATAAATACTTTAAAAATAATTTAGTTTTATTATCATTATTTACTATTGGGGAGAAACAATGATTTTTAATAGTCTCAATTTTAATTTTAAGCAATGATGTTTTAAAAGATTTAAATGTATTCATTAGCTCTGGAATTCTAATTTTTTTTACAATAAAAACATCATATACACAAACTTAATAAGGTTTTCAAACCTTTCTATCCAAAAGATTTTTCCCTCATAAATAATAAAATATGAAAAGTAAAAGGTAAAATAATTCACATATATCGCTTCTTAAGTAAAATTCATTGAGATTTTAAAATAGGATTTTTTTAAATAAAATATTCTTAAGCACTAAAATGATATTTATGAATTTATATTAATAAAAACCATAAAAAAACCTTTAAATAATTGTTAAAAACTAAAATAAATAAATAATTTCCTTCTTATATCAAATATATATATATATATAATAAAAAATTTAGAATAAAAATAAAGGAAGTTTAAGCCATGAGTTAAATGCATGTAGTACCATCATATAAGTGTTTATATATGATGTAGTACATAGATTGGATAATGCCAAAAGAGTACATAGATTAGATTCTCATCTTATTTATTAGAACAATTTCATGCAGAGAAAACCTTTAAAATAAATGTTATATTTTGAAAATGGTATTAAAAAAAGATCAGACATGAAACCAAATCTTTTTAACTTAAATTTCCAAGAAAAAAAAAATTCTACCAAATACCAATAAGCTTATAACACATTGCATCTGAATTAGCCTGCAAAAACCAAAAGTTAATAGGTAAAACTCATATCTCACAGTCTTTTATTATTATTATTATCTTTTAATTTACTCATCCTTTGGGAACCAAGGAATCGATGCTCTCTTTCTTTTCCCATCTTTTTGCTCTTTTTCCTTTCTTAAAGAGAAGCAATAGGATACTTTTGGGGAAGGTTGGTTGAAAGATATTATTGTTTTGAGTGCATTTAGTCAACTTTAAAAGCAAAAATATTCTACTAAAATTGTTTTTAATGCTGGGTTTTTATTTTCATGTTTATCCTTATTTTGTTCTAGATAACTAATAATAATCATTATTTTGGATTGTTTATTAGATTATTAAATAATATTATTTAATATGTCATAGTAATTAGTTAATAGCACATAAAAAACTATTATTATTTTTGTTAAATGATCTATTATTCATTAAACTATTGAAATGTTACTATTTGAATGATACGAGTATTTTAAAAAGTAGTTTTAAAATAAGAATTAATTTAAAGTTTAATTTTATAGATAAATAAGATAACATCTGATTTAACGTTACAATGTAAAAAAGAATCAATTGGACCATATCATATATATGAATTAACAAGTTGTTATGATTGTGCTATAGTGTGAAAGAACTGATTGGACCATATCATATAGATTACTAAGTTCATATGGATTGATAGGTTTATATAAGTATGTCACAGTATGAAAAAGAACCAATTGGACCATATCACATGGATTAACCCTGTCACATGAGTGTGATATGATAATGTAATGTATGAGATGAATTATGAAAGTCTGATATGTTGTAGATTGACTAGGATAAAAATTTATTTTATGATTATATATTTTTAAAACTCTCTAGCTTACCATTTTTATGTGCGATTACGACGATCGTGTATTACACGTGAATAGAGGATTTGAATCAGGTGGTGTGACTCCTTAGTAAACTGATGGAGAAGTTTTATTTTATTTTATTTTGTGATTGTATGTTTCAGAAGATATGGATAGAAGACTTTTAGAAGAAAACTAATATCAATTATAATATTTTGTCTTTATGATAATCAAATTGTTATCAATTTTGTTATTTTGTCTTTATGATATTCAACTCTTTACTTTTGTTTTCAATAAAAAATAGAGAATATCTTCATTATCATATCTTTTATTCATTTTTATTCATCTCTTCATTTTATAATATGATAATTATTTCATAATATGGTATTAGAATACTGATTTCAGAACTCTGATTACTACATTTACTCATGATTGAAATTGTTGATCTCTCATGAGACCTTTGTCATCCTTGAATATGATTTGTTCTCTCGGCATAGAACAAGAGAGACATATATTTAGTGATTAGTCTAAGGCAATGACTGATACTAGTAGAAGAAGTTATGAAAGACGATGTATTTCCAAAATCCGCAATCATTGTGGAAAGACATGACATATGATTAATACATGCTATATAAAGCATGGTTTTCCACCTCAATTCAGGTTTAAAAATCAGAAAGCAGATTGTAATAATAATCAGCATAATCATGGAGGTTCAAAGTCAGAAGTACATTCTCAACAAATTGGTTTTACTCCTGAGAAATATCAAACATTGTTAACCCTTCTACAACAGTCTAAATCCACGTAATGCTTCTAATAAAATCTTTGTTATTCTTTCCAACATGACAATACACATTGGTAACAAATTTCTTTCGTCTTTTAGTTCTTGATTCTCGATAGTGGTGCTATTGACCATATCTGTTCATCCTTGACTCATTTCACTTCATATCATCAAATTAATCCTATCAGTGTCAAATTATCAAATGGAAATAAAGTCATTGCCAATTATCCTGGACATGTTTTTCTCAATAAAAATTATGTCATAGATAATGTTTTATATATTCTTAATTTCAATTTTAATCTTCTTTCAATAGCAAAATTAATTGATAATTTATTGTGTGTGATTACATTTGACTCTAATGGTTGTCACATTCAAGACAATAACTCTTTGAAAATGATTGGTTCAACTAAGATGCAAGATAGACTTTATATAATTAGGGTTCCTTCTTATCAAAAACTTCAAATAAAACCTATCAAATCTTCACATATCACCAATACTATCAATTTTACTATTAGTGATCTTGAAATCTTTTGACATTTTTGGTTAGGGCATGCTTCAAACAAGTCCATCGATTTTTTTAAAAAAATAAATTTCCTTTTTGTTAAATATAACAAATATTTTTATTTGTGATGTTTGTTATTTTGCATAGCAAAAAAGACTTTCCTTTGCTCTTAATGCATCTAAATCTAAAAAATGTTTTGATTTGCTCCATGTTGATATGTGGCGACCATACTCAATATCGTCAATTCATGGTCATAAATATTTTTTGACTATAGTTGATGATTATTCAAGGTACACATGAGTTTTTCCTTTGAAATAAAAATCTTAAGTTGTTAAGACTTTGGAAATTTTTATTGTTTTTATTCAAACACAATTTGAGACCGTAATAAAAGTAATAAGAAGTGATAATGAGACTGAATTTTTTATGACTAATTTTTTTTTTATCAAAAAGGAATAATACATCAAACTTCATGTGCTAATACTCCACAACAAAATATTATAGCTGAAAGGAAACATGGTCATTTACTAAATATAGTAAGAGTTCTCATGATACAATCTCATGTACCCAAAAATATATACATGTTGCACATATTATAAACATGCTTCCCACATATGTGTTAAATGATTTTTCTCATATAAACCTATTAGACACACTACTAAGGAACGTCTACTCCTTCAATACACCATAAAAAATTACAACAACACATACATACATACACCATCAAAAACACAACAATGCATACATACATAAACACATTAGACACTCAAATTCAAAGGGAAAGATAACTAGTACATAAAAGGACCCAGAAAAAAAATGGATAACTGAATATAGGATAACCGTAATAAATTAATACAAAATATTCATTAATGTTATCTATCACTAATATTTATTAGAAAATTTGACTAGTATTTTTATGAAATATCTCCTTATAAACAATCACTTTTATCCATAATAATCAAACTCCAAATTTTACTTAAAATTTTAAATAAATAATATTATAACTATATAGAATTTACGAAAAAAGTGATTTGCTCACTTTTATAACATTAATGATATTTGGCACTTAAAAAATTTCTTCCACGGAATATAATTTAATAAGTATTTGGATTTATAAAACACTTGTTTATTATTAATTTATTCGGGTTGATTTGGAAGATTTTACATCAAAGGTTACCTATAAACAAAGATATTCAAATTATAGGTCATTCTTTGTGTTCTATGTGCTCTTTGTGTCGGAAACAGGAAAAATCTATTTTTCATCTTTTCTTTGATTGCCTATCACCTCACTGATTTGGAATTATACCAAACAAATTTTTTTTGAGTTCTCTCCTCTTTCTATTAATGATATCATTGATTTCTTAATACTTGCAGGGAGTCCCTTAGTTAATCTTGTTAGGCTCGCAACTATTACTTACTCTATTTAGATGATATGAAGGTTTCAAGAAAATATTTCTACCTACTTGGCTATCCAAACTGTTAAAAGTTTCATCAGAATGACAAGTAATTATTCCAGGAAACACATGCGCAATGACATTATTGACTTATCTTGTTTGATGTTTTTTGATATCACCACGCGTTTCCGGAAAGAGACTTCTCCTATTCAGATTATTTGAGAATTTCCTCATGTCAATTAGATAAAGGTCAACACTGATGGTGTTGCTAGAAGGTGTCCGGGTTTTTTACATGTGCAGGTATTTTTCGTGGTAGCAGGGGTGAATATATAGGTAGTTTTCTCCTCTTTCCTTGGGGTACAAAAGTCTTTATATGTCGAGGTTGTGGGAGCCATTTTGGCTATTAAGCTTGCTTGGAACAAAGACTTCAGATTTATTTGGCTTGAGTGTGACTCTTTCTTACTTTGTCAAGCATTTAGTTCGTTTAATCTCATTCCTTGGTCTTTAAGAGGAGATGGAGAAAGTCTATAAAGATATATAAAAAAATTGAATTCAAAGTTTCTCATATTTTCCATGAAGGAAACCATTGTGCTAACAAGCTGGCTTCGCTAGGTCTCGAGAATAAGTTAGATTTTAAATGGTATGATGTCTTACCTATTATTATTAAATTAGACTTTTTTGTTAATAGGTATCAACTCTACCTGTTTCATTTTGTTTAGCTTGGTTGGAAAATGTTTGTCATCTTTTCTTGTCGTAGGTTTAGCCTAGTCCTCCCATGATTTTGTATTTTTTTTAATTATATATTTTATGTTATGACATATGATTGTTGATCTTTGAAGTGTTAGTCTAGCTGAGATGCCAAAGTTTATAGTGATATCTAACATGAATTTTATAAAAGAAAAACCATGAATGTGCTTTTGAATTGATTCAAAAGGTTTTTCTTTTCACTTCATTTCTTTAAAATTTTTGACTACCCCATTCATTTTATTTTGAAAAATCTTTTTGAAATGTATTATATTTTAGAAAAACCATTACAAAATGAATGAGGTGTGGTCATTAAAGTATTTGAGGAGAAATAGAGCCAACCGAACTCTTTATATTGTAGTCTCGCAATTATTTCTGTTTGCATTCCTATAGTTTCCAAGCGCATCATGGTTAAAAAATCAAACTGCTTCCTTGTTGTCGCCACCTCACCCTTATCTATGTGTATCATGAATAGATTTAAAAATAGAAGTGTTTCGTATAATGTAAAAAACACTTATAAATTATACAATTTGAAAATTATTTTTTTAAAAAGTTTTTGAAAAATGACTTCTGTACTGTAAAATTTGAAAGGCTCTACAATTACCCAATCTAAAAGCTTTTTTTAATGAAGAAAATGAATTTTAAATTGTATAATCTCAAAACTTTTTTCATATAAGAAATAATTTTTGATTTTTTCGGATTATACAGTTCAAAAGTTAAAAAATTTTAAATTACACAATTTAGAAGTTATTTTTTAATTTTAGATTATAATTCTTTCGTACAAAGAATGACTTATAAATTGTATAGTTTAGAAATATTTTTTCAGGATAAAGTGAAAAGTTTTATATTTATGGGGTGGTGAAGGAAATTGTGAGAGTGAAAAAAAAAAAAAATACCCTATATCAGTTTTAGAGCCCAACAAATGTAACGGCCCAAAAGACTAAGAACGAAATACTTGTAAGGCAGAAACAAAGTCCCCGGGAAACGACGTCGTTTAGCAATCAGCATATGAACTAAACCCTTGAAATTAAACTTTAAAACCCTTTAGCAATTTTCCATTTTCAAGTCTACGAAGTCTGAATCAATGGCTTCTTCTATCATTCGAACGCTTCAAAGAGTTTGCCCATGGAAACGGAACCCGAGAGCGTTAACCGAACTCGCCGGCCCCGAGCGTTTCGGAGCCAGAACCTACGGCGCAGAGCCAGAACCACTGACCAAATCGCCCTTCGATTCCAACATCATTCGAATACTCCGAAACGAAATTGACTACCAACAAGAATACGCGCCGCCACACCAGGTTAACAGCATTTCGAAATAACCGTAAGCTAATTTTGTTCCATTCTATCCGTTTAAGGAATCCATGTTTTCGTTAGAATTAATGTTTTTAACTTTTGTAATGTCGGCAGCCTGAGACTAAAGTCAATTCGTTTACGGTTGAAGAGAGACGTGGCGAGCAAGTGGTTACGCTTAAAGGGAAGTTTGGGGAACGTGAGGATCTTAGAATTGAAGCTACGATGTTTGATGGGTGTGAACATGTTCCGGCGTTTGGGGATGATAGTTCTGGAGTGAATGTGCGTCTTCACCTTAGTTTAATTGTGGATATATCGAAGGGGGAAGGTGAGGAGGAGTTAGAATTCGTGTGCTCCGCGTGGCCTGAGCGTTTGATTGTAGAAAAAGTTTTCATGTTACGGCGCGGTCGAATGGCGGCTAAGCCTTACATTGGACCTGATTTCAGGTTTGGAAAATGGCATTTACCTTTTTGATTTTGTTCATTGGTTGAATGGTATTAAATTGCGGTCAAGGGTTCAGTTTCGTTGTGATCAGTGATATTGTAGGAAGTTGCAGCCGTACTTGGTTGATGCGGCTGCGATGACTCCAATAACTGTGGTGTTGCAGCTGGCATTGGGGTTGCTGACTGTCTTTTGAAACCTTGGTGTTTACAGTTACATGGTCCTAAATTGTCTGTCCTGATTATGATTTTGTTGCCATCTTTTGAAAATTGTGGAGGCAGCAATTGGGGCTGCAATATAGTTGCTAATGTTATATAAGTGTTACTCTAAGTCTTGGATTGAGTAGATCTTGGATTGAGTAGAAATGAGAGTTAGACAATATATAAAAAAAAAAAAACCTATAAATCCAATATCTTAAGATTTTGTGTTCAAGGTGATATTATTTCTTTATATGGGTCAGACTCTTCTCTCATTCTTCTTTGATTTTCTGGTGTTTTCTTTTTGATTTTCCCAGCAGCTAAGACCACAAAAGCCTCGAAATTGTGGCTGTGGGCACTTTCTTAAATCCTTAGTTGGTGATGCCAGTTTGAATTGATGAGGGAAAATTTTGAGTGAAAGAGCTAGCTGTTTTGAAGTTGTTTGGTAACTTAAAGTTGGTCTGCTAGTGTTTCTTATGTTTTTTGTTCTTTTGTTTCAGGAAACTGAGTGCTAAGGTTCGGGAGAAGTTTTACGAGTACTTGGATGAAAGGGGAGTGAATAATGAGCTTGCGGTTTTCTTGCATGAATATATGATGAACAAGGATAGAATTGAGCTTCTGCGGTGGATGGATAGTCTCAAGTCTTTTGTGGAAAGATAGATAGGTAAGATTGACAATTTGCAACTAGGAATTGTTGTGAACATAAAGTTCTGACATTGGCATTTGATATCAATTTATTTATTTGATTCAAATGCATTAAGAATGTTTCACATTAGGGGGCAAGGGTAGGAAATAATGGAGGCTCTGTTTCCTTTTGTGGTTATATGATGAATGAATGATGACCAAAGAAAGATAGAGTTGAACTTCAAGGGTGGATGGATTGTTTCAAGTCTTTTGAAAAGTAGATTTGCAAATCTTGGGAACTAAAAGTTTATGTAACACTTCCTAGTCTTGATACTCTAGGAATTAATTTCTATAAAATTTTGTTTGATTGGTAGTGTTTGCATCATTTTCCTTATTTTCTAAACTCATGCAAGAGAACATAAGCAATATTGGCAAGCAATATGACTCTTATATGTGCATTGTGATTTTTTATACATTTTTTTGGAGATTTTATAGGAAGAAATTTAGAAAATTATCAGAAAATTTAGTGACAACAGATGAAATCGTTAAATTGTATTTTAGGATGGGTAGTGGTTGTACCAATGATGCTAAATACACTGTAAATTGATGTCACAAATATAGAGTTTTCATATGATTTTATGAATAAGATAGATCTAAGCTTAATGTTTCCTATCCTCATAAGAGTTAACCAAGTTGTTTTGTCTATTTGTATTGCCCTTGCATTTATGTTCGGAATTCATAATGTGTTTTGCATTTTTATTGTGCTTTATTTGATGATAGCCAGATGAATTGACAATGTCTTACACATTTAAGGATTAAATTGGTCATTAATCCATTTATTGTTGCATTCAGCAGTAGTTTGTATATATTGCAACCAATATGGCAAAAAACGTGTATGATGAAAATGCTCCAAAATAAATACAATAAAGCATCTTTCATACAAAGCACACTGTAAATTTTTCACACTCTAAGGTAGATAATCTTGATAGAATATCTTGGGTTATGCTTTCGTGAGAGTTCATCATATAAAGCACATCTCATCGTTTAAGTGAGTGTGAGATGTGATGTCCTTCTTTAGTGGATAAGGAAAAAATAATGAAATTAATAAATTCTCCTTTATTTTAGGCTCAGTCATTAAATTAGCATCGTTGACTATAAAAGCCAATTTCTAAGTTAGTTTTATATATCTTTTGTAGAAAACCAAAACATGGAATTTAGAGAGAGAGACCTGACTTTATTTAACCAAAACTCTCTTGATTTTTCTCTCAGAAGATTTACTCTCTCACACAATTGAGGTTCTCTCTCAAATACAAAGATATATAAAAACAACATATTAGAAAAAACAGGCTTTCTTTTTTTTTTTAGCGGAAGAAGTTAATTAAATAAGTGGGCCTAAAATAAAAGGAGAATATTTTTTCCTTTACAGTATGGTTCCTTGAAACTCTCCCATCAGGATGTGCTCATCCAGAGCAGTAAAACCTAAAGAATCAATTTGTGAAGATGAAGACAATGAAGTTGACGAACCTTACCTGGTTACCAGATGCATAAAGAGGTTGAAAAGAGAAAAGGAAAAGCAACCGGAAATGCATTCCAGATAACACATTCAAGACAGTACTTCCGAAAGAAAGCTTAAAAATAGTCTTTAGAAGTGCTTTAGAAAGCATTATGCATTGGAAGCACTATCCTTAATTTCTTTTCTTTTCTTTCTACCAAACACAGCTGGATGGGTGTTTGATTAGGCAAATGAGTTTGAAGCACATTGGTGAGAGAAGACAGCAAATACATTTCACAATGTGTGAAATTGATTCGATTAGCCATTGTTTTAGCGTTTATTTTCTGGGAATCTTGTTATCTGTGTTGTACCCGCCTTACGGTTTTGTGCGATCAGAACATGAACACTGAACTTCCGAATTGTATTATAAGTAAAAACCAAAATGTGTTACATAAGGAAAAGACCTCATGGAAGGTGAAGAAGTGACTTGATTTGGCTGTGTTTACTGTAACAGTGAAACTAACAATGTGTTTGTTTTCGACGAGGGAAGGTTGAGAAGCGAAGAAAAGCGATTGAATTAAGAAAAACAAGATAAGCAGTTGCGAAAAAAAAAAAAAAAAAGTTTATTTCAAACTTTATTCGCTGATGGGCGAAGAAAAGTTTAAACATATCATATAATAAATTAATTTAATAGATTATAATTAAATAAAATATAAAAACATTTATTTTTTTATTTTGAAATAATAATTAATTTAAAAATATACACAATAATTAAATTTATAATAAATAATATTAAAGTAATTAATAAAGTAAAATAAATTTAATATTTTTAAATATGTTTTATGTTAAATAAATAAATAAATAGATTCAATAAAATTATAAAATACCAATAATAAAAAAATAAGATAATTATAAAAATAAACTATTAATAATATTAATATTAAAAATTAAAAATAATAATAAAATCATAAATAATAATTATAATAATAAAAATATAAAATAATAATAATAATAAAAGTAATAATAATAATAATAATTTAATTTTAACTTTAATTTTATTTTTTAAATTATACTTAATTTTATTTTATCTATTAAAAAATTATTTTATCAATTATATCCATAACATCCTTTACAAACTTTTCTAAACTTTCTTTCCATTTTTCATAATATTTTCTTTAATCTAAACATAAATACTTTTTACACATTTTTTTCTTAAATTTACTATTTTTCACTCTATCAAATCTATGGTCACATCCAAACACATTGTAAAACTTTACATGGCCCTCTACAGTTGTAAATGAGACAATAGTTTCAATGTTGAAAAAGAAAAAGATTTTAGTCTTAATTAGTTTTTTTATTATGCTCTTTGTAAAACTTAGTTATTTTTTTTTTCTTTTTTCTGAAATTGAAAATTACTATTCTTTTTTTATTTTTATTAAGCGTAGTGGTGTGTGAGGACCTTTCAATTTTTTTTTACATATATATATAAATAAAAGTATGCTTTTAAAATGTTAATATATTTTATATATCTGACATTCTTAAAATTTTGTACTCATAAAAATGTGATAACATCCACAAAATATTTCCTAAAGATCCTCTGTTATATGTTATTTATTCAGTGTTCAATGTAAAGTTAAATGATGTCTTAAATGGTATTCTTTAGCGTATGTGATATAATTTTAATATATTATTTAAGATTTTAAAATAGATGCTATTAGTCTATTTTAAAGTAAATGTCATAAAAAAATAGTGATTTTAAATTTCAGAAGGATAAAGATTAAAAAATTAATTTTACGGTGATTAAATTTAAACTTTACTTATTTTACAAAGACTACAAGCAGTGATTTTAAATTTTAGAAGAATAAAAAAATAATTTTTTATAGGAATCAAAGTTGAAATTCATGTATTTGGCAGAACACATATTTATTGAAATTTAATTTTGCATCAGTTAGTTTCAATCTTTAGCACATCAAAATGATTATATGCGGATTCAATATTGAAGTAATTATGAACAAGAAATTATAACTAAATGCCCACTTCCAAATAATCGTAGCCTCTTTATCTAAAGCACTAGTAATCTGAAATATTTTCCAAGCTTTCAAGAAAATGCCTTCTAATCCATGATGAAAAAAGGAGGTGAAATGTACGAAGACACCCTTACAATTACAAGTGAATTGCAAGAACACATCTCAAGTGAAGCAAAAAAAAAAAAAAAAAAAAAAAAAAAAAAAAAAAAAAAAAAAAAATAAAAAAAAAAATAATAATAAAATAAAA
>Ga0099824_1007765_pt1 | contig 14030 bp, 6 predicted proteins | sample SiratrowhiteBW_FD_76837 | JGI IMG/M metagenome (GOLD analysis project Ga0099824, IMG submission 76837) | Root nodule microbial communities of legume samples collected from California, USA - Siratro white BW | ecosystem: Host-associated > Plants > Roots > Nodule | place: USA: California...
AAAATAAAATGAATTCAAAATTAAAAAAAAATGAAAGTGGTATGTACAATTTTTTTTTTATTTTAAAGAAAGTCACATGTATAGATAAAAATTTCAGATTTTACTAATTGTTATCTAAAAAAAAAAAAAAAATATAAAAAAAAAAATTAAATTTTAACAAAAAAAAAATAAAAAAAAAAAAAAAAGCTACAATATTAAAAGAAAGTTAAATTACATTGTAAATGCAAATCTAACTTACCGAGATATATTTAAATTGTCAAAAATGAAAGATGTTCACATTTTTAATTTTTTTTCTGAACTTAGGCATGAATGCAAGTTATTTGGTTAAAACTCAACAACATTGTTCAATAATTAGAGTCAAACATACTTATGATTATCTTACCATTAGTCCTTATAGTAAAAATTACGTGCAACTATTTTTCTTTGAAAAACTGTATGACTCCACTTTATCTTAGTTTATGAATAAGACTTCAGTACAAAAGTTACCAAAAACCATTCCGATACATAAATTTTTTATAAAAAAACGGATATGAGAAGAATTTTTCCATAAATCATTCCAGAATAGAAAAGAAATTCAATAAATTATAATTAACATACACATAAATTAAAAATAAATTATTTAAGAGAACTTCTATGTATTGATTTTATATATAAACTAATTTGAATTTAGAGAAACTAATTTCATGCAAACATATATTTTATTCTTTTTATTTTTATCAATGTTTTGGGAGAATTCCAGACAATTCCTCAATTTTTGTTCTAAAATATTGATTTTATTCTTAAATTATTAATAAATAATTGTTTATATATATTTCATGTTTTTTTTAACACCAAGAGAGAAATCCATTAACAATCTTTTTAGAGTTTATAGTACAAGATCCAATATCATTTCCAATTTATAATCTTAACCTATGGAATTGATGGGTTTTTTTCTTATATATATTATTAAATATGAATTCCTAACTCTATACTTAAAATTTCCCATAAGAAGTTATATACAATGAATTCATCTAACTGCTAAAATATTGCAAGTATCTCAAACCTGTCAATTTTTCACATTGAACTTGAAGACCTATTTTCTAAGGAAGTAGATAAGGCTAAAGTAAGTCAAAAGAACTTGCCTAGTCGAAAAGGGAAAACAGTCAGAAGGTCCAAATTAAAATGGTCAAATAACAAAATATTGCATTCTTACAAGGTTTAGTGAGTCAGCTAGGTAAGCATTTTAGGTATAAATTACAATTTCTTTTCCAGTTAGTGTTGTGTTGCTCATTGAATTAGAATGCAGCACTCAGACTTAAGTATTTTGTATCAGATATTTTTCAGTGACACCAAGCAAAATTATTCGATGGTTTTTCTTTTTTTCTGCCAACTTGTTAGGAGTTTAATCAGTTTGTTGGTCAACTTTTTACCAAGTACATGATATAGTTAAATAGGCTTGTGTCCACACAAAGTTCAGATTTTAAGTTTTAGTTTCTACAATTTATTTGTTTTCATCTTTCGTTTCTTTTTAGTTTGGGGACAGGTTATAAATATGGCCAAAAGGGCAACAAATTTAACCCCTAAAAGAGTAATTATGGACAACAAAAAATGAACTAGAAAAACAATTAACAACTTTTTTAATAGGAATCAAATTTTGAATTCTACCACAGCTAAATACTTATTAAACGATGTAACTGTTATTGGATTTTGTTCTTTTGTCAACAATTCACATGAGCTCTTTTTCCCACAGAGAAAACGAACACCATGTTATTTCAAATACATTCTTTATTCGCAGTTAAAATCTAATACGAATTACTGAAAAAAAATGAGTTTTATTCTTTTTTAAATAAACTACATTCATACATTTACTAATAGATCTAGTATAGATAGAATTTCAATTGAATTGTGCTTCAGGGCCCATTTAGCTTTATTTGTGTTTTCTAGACATCTATAATTTGAGTGATTCTTCCTGCACCTCCATGGTGACTTCCTGCACCTCCATAATTTTAACATATTCTCATTTTAGCTTTGAAAAAAAGACAAAAATAACCTTCCTTCATGATAACTGTCATTCATTTTTTTTCACTTTGCGGGTTGCACAAACCGCAATACAATTAAAAACTAAATACATTGCAGATTGTACAATCCGCAATTATATTTTCTGCACCTTTTACATTGCGGGTTGTACAACCCGCAATATAAAACTTTTTTTAAATACATTGCGGGTTGTACAAACCGCAATACAAAATTTTTTTAAATACATTGCGGGTTGATGTATTTAAAAAGCAATTTGTGTTGCAAATTGACAAACTTGCAGATGTGGTGTAATGGTGGTTATCATGCTAGTTTTATACTTAAAGGTCTCTACTTCAATCCTAGGCAATAACATAAGTTTATTATTTTTTTAACAAGATATAATTAGAAAAATATTACAAAAATTTAGTGGCCAAACAAGCACTACCCAGAATTGAACTCGGAACCTTTAGGTGTAAAAATAATGTGATAATTACCACTACACCATAGCAACAGGTTGTATAAACTACAACAGAAATTGGTTTTAAATACATTGCGTGTTGTACAACCCACAATATAATTTTTTTTCAAAAAAGTTTTGTATTGCGGGTTGTACAACCCGCATTGTATTTAAAAACAATTTTGTATTGCGGGTTGTACAACCCGCAATGTATTTAAAAAAAGTTTTATATTGCGGGTTGTACAACCCGCAATGTGAAAGGTGCAGAACATGAAATTGCGGGTTGTACAATCCGCAATGTATTTATTTTTTAATTGTATTGTGGTTTGTGTAACCCGCATAGTGAAAAAAAAAATCTCAGTTACCTATGTTATTTTTATCTTTTTTCAAGGTTAAAATGAGAATATGTTAAAATTATGGAGGTGCAGGAAGTCAATATAGAGGTGTAGAAAGAATCACTCCTACAATTTAATGTCAGAATTTGGACTTTTACTTCTACACCCAATAGGGCCTTTCATAAAATAATAAGGCAATCGTTTTCTATAATCCCATATTTGCTTCCTACACCCTGTTATGATACATTGTTAATAAAAATAAAAGGGGTTAGGTATGTTGGAAAATATTTTTCGGATGAGATTGGATGATGGAGTATGTGAAATATTTTATGGAAAACGTGTTTTGAAAAAGACATTCTCTGTAAGAGACTTCTTTTTTTATAAAAAACGTTTTTTGTAAACCCTTGTCTTTACACCTCCTTTTCTATAAAACTTTTTTTATAATACAAAAATCTTTTACAAAAAATGTTTTTCGTAAGACATTTCACACCCCACATAACTCATTCCGAAATTCGTTTTCCATAACCTATTTTCAAGATAATACTTCAACAATCTTATATCCACTCTACACCCCCTAAGTAATGCAAAAATATAAGCCACTTACCTTTTACTCACGATAGCATTGTTGGAAAAGCTTTTTTTACAGCACCCACCACCATAATCACCGAAACATGTCCTCATCACTTAGCAGCACCCACCACCATGATAACCGAAAAATGTCCACACCACTTAGCAACACCTACTATATCATTCTCTTTTTTAATATTTTGGCAAGGGCATTTCTGGCATTATGATATTTTGGTGGAGTGCACAAAGCAATTGCCAACTAATAAAGGGAAGATTTCGTTTTTTTTCACCCCATAATTTCTTTATGCTTATGAAAATCCTTACTTTGCCCTTCAAATTTATAAAAAAATGACTTCCACGTTATAAAATACCGCAACTACAACCATTTTTCATGAAAAAGCTTCCGAATTATATAATTTATAAATATTTTTTATACAAAAAAATTTAAAATTGTACAATTTAAAAGTTATCCTTTCATAAAGAAAATTTTCAACTTATATAATAAAAAAATATTTTAGATTATACAATTATAAATACTTTCTTTCTTAAAAATAGAACATATAAACAAAAGATAACGATAATAAATAAATAACAATATAAGAAAGCGATGGCAAGAAATGACAACAACAATATGAATAATTTTATCTTTTAACCACCTAATCAGCTGAGAATTATATAGATGGAGAAAAATTATCTAAAACATTTATAGATAAAAAATATTGGAGATTTGATTAAAAAAAAACAAACTTTATATTGATTCATAAATGAATAACTAGTATTAATATTCACATATGTGAAATGTCAATTCAAAAATATTATTTTGGATTTGAGAATCTAGACTAATACAATAAAGATATTTTTCTTAAACGGTTTTAATTACGTGGGTGCAGGGAATATTTTCCTAAAATTTGCTGGACCATGTAATTGAAGGCCCATCTATTACTATTAAAAGCTAAAAGGATTAGTAGATATTGAAAATGACTATTAGAATCTTTTCTATTTATCATGTTTAAAAGGTGTTATGCAGGACACAGTTTAGTTAGACTCATGCATATTTTATTTATATATTGTTTAAAAAATTATATTTATGTTTTTTTTTTCAAAAGAACTAAAACATATAGAATTTTTTTAATAAAAAAGTCGATAAAGTACTCAAATTGGTATTTTTGTTTTAAGAAAATCATTTTAGGATGGGTTGGGATATTCAAAGTGGAGAAAAGTTGAATTTGAAAATAAGTTCTATACAAGTCATGAAAAAAAAAAAATACTCCCTACTAATTTAGTGAAAACCTTATCTTTTTCAAGTTTTATTTTATAAAATTATGTTAGTTATTTTTATAGCTTTTTATGCTGAACTCGTGCTTTCAAGGAAGATAACTAAAAAAAAATAACTAATATAAACACATCTTAAGATAAATTTCTATTAAAAAGCAAAGTTTTACCCATTTTTTAATACGACATCAAAAATTTATTTAAACACATCTTCTCTATCCAAAAAGTGTTTTATTCAACAACAAAAAAACTGCAGTGAATACACTTTTCCAAAAAATGCAGTAGCATAAAAAAAAATTTATTTTTTCTGTATTATCTGTATAACAAATTTCATCCACATTTAAATAAAAAATAGTTAAAGTTGCCACATTAATATAGTGTAAAAATTGATTGCTTATAGTTATTGTAAATATTTTCTGAAAGAAAAAAAAAAATAGACTTTTCTCCTACCCAGCATTCCTGGAAAGTAAGGAAAAAAAGAGAGAAAGCTAAGGAAAATTACGCGTTCTTCTTCTATTCGCAAACACTGATTTTCCCTTCAATTTCTTTCTGCTGTTATTATTGTTATTTTTGATTTGCAGTGATTAAATCAAGCGGTTATCGGATTAAGAATTTTCATTATTACTGTTGAGACTTTCCCTTCATCTTGGATCAAAGAGCACTGTTCCCAGTTTTCTCCATTTCTAGGGCAACTTTTTCAGCTAAAACCCTTTCTTCCAACTGAAGCCAGCTTCCGTTGCAAATTGAACGCGTTTTGCGTGCTGCGATCGTAGTTGTGATGGAAACTAGGGCATGAATTGGCCGAGCAGAAGAAAATACGGTAAACAATGTTCTTCAGCGGTGATCCTTCTACGCGGAAGCGTGTCGATTTGGGAGGTCGCAGCTCAAAGGAAAGGGACCGGAAGAACCTTCTAGAACAGACGCGAGTTGAAAGGAACCGGCGCTTGTGGTTGCGCCAGCAGAACTCTGCTGTACTCAAAATTCAGGTTTAAGTGCATTTGGTTGATTTTAGCTTTTAGTCTTGCAATTTGGTTGCATATCATTGTTTCTATACTCAGTTGTCGAGTCTGGCTCCTAAATTCTTCTCAATGTAATGCTTGATGGCAGTGACGTAGCTTGATTGAAAATTTTTGGTAGCAAAAAGCTTGAAATAAAATTTTGGAGAGCCAAAATATAACTGAATGCGTGTGTGTATATATTTCCTACAAAAGTTATGGAGAAAAGTTTGGGGAGCCAATGCTTGATGGTGTGAACTTCTTGTTGTGTTTAGCTAGCTCCTGCAATTTAGATCGCTTTTGCCAAGTATTGCTCTGCTGTTTCAAATTTCATCATGTTGGATGAGTTTAGCAATAAAATTGTGTTAATATACTGAAGTTTTGCGGCAATACTAAATGACTCCTTTTATTAGAATGAATATGATACAAGAAGTGATGATGGGTATTCTGTCTCAGTGTTTAGGTATGCAAGCTTGTCATAGTACTTCGGTATTAATGAAGCACATAAATAAGGATTCAAGCTTCTTTCGGTGGTGTTAGCTATCATATTCATAGATGACCTAATTATTGTTATTGTTTTTCTCGATAAAAAAGAATATTGTCAAGGAGAAAGAAGAGAGTACATCTGAGGGAGGGCTGGAAATCCTCTTCAAAAGGAAAACAAAAAGTAAAGGGAAAACTAAAATTGAATATGACATCAATGAAACTCTGGAATCTCTTTTCAAAGATATACATTCCCTTAAAGAAAAATCCATAAGCACGATCCTGTCCCATAATAGATGCAAGGACAAAAAAATACAGCCTTGAATCTCTGGGTACTCATTTCCAACCTGTTAGTTGTTACATGCAAAGAACTGCAAAAACAACTTACAGCTATAAAATCATTGTTTTCTTATTCTTGCCAAAACCTTTAAAAATGTTTTATAAGAAATTGCACCAAGTTTTGGTTCTCCAAAAACCCAAAACAAAATTGTTCACTGTCCCATGAGGCTATGGCAAGTTAGCTTCCTAACATTGGAGAAATAAATGGACAATTTTTTTTTGAACTAGACCTCTACATGAGGCAATCATTAGGAGAAAGAGCATTTTATTACTAATTTGTAACAGCTTATTCCTTTTATTTTACTTTGTTGTAAAAATGAACGACTTGGCCTTACAATGTGTTTCAGGCTTGCAAAATGTGTTTGAATCTCTAAATTCAGGAGATTGAGTCAGAAATAGAGAAAAAAAGGATTTAAATACATCAGAGGAATCCAAGTTCCAATTTAACTATTTGACTTGCGATAGAGATATATACAATTAACTGAAAGAACAAAGGACATTACTTCTCTAGTTTATCTGTCACTCAAGCTTTTGGGGAAGAGAAAGTTCCAAGAAAATTCAGGACACCAAATTCGATAAAAAACAATTTTATGGGGAAATTATGTACAAAATTCGAGTTCCGGAGGAGAGGAGAAATATCTTAAAAAATTTTCCAATATCCTGATTCCCATCACTTCCTGCTATTTCACTTTGCCTCAGCACCATCAAGACTTTATGATGAATTATTTGATGTTGTTTCATGGGTACAATGTAATAAGCTGTATAAAACTGACTGAATCCATTAATGATATATTGTTTGCTCAAGATTTCAATTACAAGGTTTTGATTCCAGTAATTTAATAACTCAATACTTTCAATTCGTGCACATCTGTCATGAAATTTTGGTATTATTATTTTTGTTGATTTATGCCGGGCATCACGGTAGTATATTCATTGCTACATGAAAAGTGAAAACAAGATTGCATTATTGCATGTTGTGTAGTTCCTGAAGTTTGGCTGCCTGTTTGTAGTTTGATGTGTTGTGTGTACTGTGGTAATTGAATACAATGTGTCCCTTTGCGGGAGTCAAAATATTTCATGTGTCATGCAAATTTTTGACTGATTCTAGCTACAGAAATGCTTCAGAGGAAGAAGAGCTGTCAAAACTGAACAATCTAAGTTGCGAGAGCAGTTCTATGAAGCCTATGGGAAGTATTGCCAGAATGTGGACAGGTGAAATTTTTTTATAATCACAAATTACATCCGTTGAATACTGTTCATTCCCTTTATTATAAGCTTCTGTAGTAATTAATAATGCAGCTTAGTTTGGTACAATCTTACTTGTAAATTGCACCATTACTAAATGAATGCCATCTTCTGTGCATTCAGGAATTCTTTTGGTCCGGATTCTGATTTCCTCTGCCAGTTCCTCTATTTCTTTAAGGCAGAGAATATTGATGATTTTTTAGTTCTTGTGCAAATATGCCGGTTGCTTTGGTGGTTTGTTCAGGATAATGGTAATTCGAAATCAGCCTTCCATTTCTCATGGGCAGGATTTTACAGTTTTTTTTGTATTGGAAAAAATTTTGATCTCTTTATGACCACGTCATTTGACAAAAGTTGTATTTGAGTTTATAGATTTCTTTGTATGATCTCATAAAGACATAGGTATTGAAGTGTTTGACAAAACCATGCTAGTATTGTTAGGTCTGGTTCTTGCTAGAAGAAAAGCAATTTGAAATATTGTAGATTCTTGTATTCCTTCCAGTCTTTTTCCCTTAAGTGTTTGCCACTAAACTTAGAGCTAAAATATTCGCAACAGGGGACGTTGTGAAACTTTTTGCGGGTGTGGATTACTCTTCCAGCTGTGCTTTGGTGAACTACCGAGTGAAGCGATTTGTGCAGGCTTGTATTCGTGCTTTGCATCAGAATAGGTTGGTTTTCATGCCATAATTTGATCCAATTTCTGAGCTTTGGGCTTTTTAAAATTATCCAACCTGTATTTTTCCATTATCTTTCATGTTGGACCATAAAATTGATATCTTTTTACGATATTGTTTTTGCTGATGAGGTTTTCTCCTGTTCGTGTTACATTGGTTCTGATGGTATTTTGTTTGTGTACTTTTTGTATTGCTAAAGCACATGGCAACGTGCCATGAACCTAAATTCATTCATATTATGTAATAATTTTGCTCTATTGTGGTTGGTGTGGTTTGTGACTATAAGCACTAACAACAGATTTATTAGTATTAACAACAAAATCGGTTTTATCTCTTAATTACTGTTTGGCTACTTTGTGCTTATTTTCACATTATTTTGTAGCAAATATAATAGATGCTCGTCAAAACATACTCATTTCTAACTTGTCATGAACCGACTCTCCCAAAAGCTTAGACTATTAGGTGCGGGCACGGGAATGATCTATAGTTCTTATCTAGCACTACTCATCACATAAGATCTCTTTACACTTGAATTATGGACAATGCATTGGTCCCCATCTACCTTGTGTTGAAATTCAACTGTATCAGCAGAATAGTGGTGGCAAGGATCGAATTATAAGCCACTTGGTTTTAGATGTTCTGATGTTATGTTGTGAGCCAGCTGTTAAAACTTACAAGACATTAAATAAAAGGTCATAAATGGTTTATATTGCGTTTCTTTCTCTAATAATTGCAAATTCTCAAAATATGTTGGGATCTGCTGTTGATTTATGGGGGAACTTTAGACTTAATGGACCTGCCAAAGAGTATAGTATCTAAAGATTAGGTCATTGGTAAGAAAAAGAAAACTGAGAAAGTGAACTCAAAAAACACAAGCTAAAGAACCCAAAATGCAATTGGTCATATTTGGGCGTTAGTTTTTCTATCACGGAGGAGCTCTTGTGAGTTAGTTTTTCTATCACTCAGTTTATTTAGACACGAAAATTCCAAGAAATACAAGGACCTTAAATGGAATAAATTATTTTCATTTTTACCAAAAGCCTTACAATTCAAATTCAGAGCTTTTTTCCTGTCACAGTTCTAATTCTTTTACCCAACAATATCTAACTTTTGTTTTTCTGGTGCCATTCTCTTGCCCTAACATGTTTCATTTCTTATCTTATTTCAGTTATTTACGATTTTAATTAAAATTTGTAATTCAAACATGCATGAATCCTGATGAATAATTATGGGAGGTGTAATTTGTTTAATGATTGTTCTATATTAGAAATCGGCATGCTTAAGTCAACCCAAGGCTAGCCTAAAGGAGGAGTATTGGGCAAGACGGAGTGTTTAGGTATATTACTAGCCAATGTGAGTAGGGATGGCAACAGTGTGGGTTTGATTATACCTGTCTACCCATCTCCGTCTCTGAATTAAAAATTCATACCCATTGCTGTCCCTATCACTGTCTAGAATGAAATTTGTGTTCCATCCAGTCCCCGTTGAGTAGCATGTATACTCATATCCGCTCCCGTATGGTCCCAAATATTGATTAAATAACTGTTTTACAAAAAATAAAGATCTTTATAAGTAAGGATTCAATGTCAAAAAGACACATTTTCTTTTCTTTAATGTCAAATATCAAGGAAGACAAGAGTAAACAGTTACACAATTGAAATTCCATGACAAGTACAACATCTTTTATTTTTGCAAATAAGGATTACCATCGAGTAAACTTGGTTGAATCGAACGAGTCGAATCATTGAGAAAGAGAACAAAAAATTGTGTAGCTAAAGAAAAGTTTTTCAAATAAAACCAAACTAAGAATCAAAGAGAAAAAAGAAGATAATTCTTTTACGTTGTCTAATAAACAAAGGGTTTACGCTATTGAATACTCAAAATTGGGAGTTAGACTCTCACATGATAAAAAATAAACAAAAAATAAAATATTAAAAAAGAGTAGAAATGATCAAATGTGTGTCCTAATAAACAATTTAATTCGATGAGATTGAGATTTAGGATTCTTGAAATGCAGTACATCGTTTGAATGAAACCACACATAAGAAAAAAATGTGAAATTGAGGTTGTGAAGATAGAGAAAGTACCTTGAGAATCTGAATAAACCTGGTGGATATCAAATGAGTCAAATAGTTGAGAGAGAGAATGAAAAATTATGTGGCAAAGAATGGTTTTTCAAATGAAATAAAACCAAAGACCAAATAGAACAATGAAAATAAGCTTTTTAGGTTAACTAAGAAACTAAAGATGTTTGAGTAATTTAAAACTAGGAGTAAGATATGTATATATCCATCCATGTCCCTAATTAAAAAAATTAGGTATTATCCATACTCATACTTATGTCCAGTCAATGCTGATATTCTCTATTCTCCATCAAATTCAGAATAGATTCGGGCAATAGTTGCAGGTGCGGGTTTATTTGCCATCCCTAATTGTGAGACATTTTAATTTAACATTCTCCTCTCTCTCAAGGCTGAATAGTTGGATCATGAGGTTAGAATTGAACATTTGCTAGTGGCTGAACTCAACATTAGGCTTGATAGACCTGCCAACGTGGGACTATTTGTCTGTATTAATGAAAAATAAAAATCATAAAAGATGTCATATATTATGGTTGCTAGAGAAACTGTGCCTCATCCCTCCTGTGCATATATGTTGGCCATCGGATGCTATGCAAGTATTTCAAAAGTTAACATAAAAGTTGTAATCTTCATGGACTGTTTCCTGCCTTTGGTCTTTGTCTTGCTGTACCGTTTATTTTTAATAACTGAAAAAGGTCCTTGTATTTTTTGCTACTTTGTATTTTTGCGTTTCTTTGCTACCTTGCTTATTTAATCTTTATGTCGACAGAAATCAGCTAAAAGGTCAGCTTTTGTTGACTCCTGAGGAATTGAATGTATCAGCTGTTCCTTTATTGGAGGTTTTAGTATTGTTAATTGATTCCAAATTGCCATGGAGCTGTAAGATACTACAATATCTCTTTCAAAACAATGCACTTGGCCTACTCAGAGAGATCATTCTTACAGCAAAGGTAATGTTTTTCAGAATCAAGTTAATCTAAATATGCAGCAAAGATGTCGATATTTCTTATTCCTTTATTTCTATTGTGTTTTTTGTAGTATTCTAAATATCTACACTTGAAATATCCAATTGATTAAATAGTTTATGTTACCCTTAACCAATTTCCCTCTTCCCCTAATTGATTAAATATCCAATGCCATATAAAATATGTTATACTTTCTAGTTTTGTTATTTCAGATCACGTATTATATCATTCACCAGACAAATAGTTAAACTTCACAGTGATTCCTTGTAGGATAATGCAGAAAATTATTTTTCCATTGGCAAGGGTTCATCACTGGAGCATGTGCTTATGGCTGTAGTACGTCACGTTGGTCAGAAGCCATGTATCTGTTCACATATTAATCCAATATATAGTTTTGCAACTCAGATCATCACAATTCCTTTTTTGTGGCATCTTTTCCCTAATTTACAACAGGTACGTTTTCCATTTATTCTATTTGATGGGGCGCCTGTCCTTTGTAATACGTGGAAGCTTAAGGAATGTATTAGTCATCAAGGACGTCTATCCTTTTCATAAATGTTAAAGGAAAATTATTCCAGCATTCCAGATTTTATATATGTAAATTTTGGCAAGTCTTCTAAAATGTTTGAATTGGTACACAGATTTTTGCGGCAGAGGACCTGAGCCAATTTTACATTCATCAAATGGCGAAGTATGGACAAAATCTGATCAATTTGCTACCTAAGGATATATCAAATGAATTTCCTAGCTATGCATGCATGCTTGGAAATGTATTAGAAACTGCTGGAATTGCTTTGTCTCATCCTCTCTGTTCATTTGATATGGTAAGGAGCTTATTCACTGTAGTGCATTTAGTACAAGAGCTAATCAAGGTCTAATTGCATAGTTAGTGTGTACTATATGTTAACTGTAATCATAATTTAATAACTAAAGTTGACTGATATTCTAACTGGTACCAAGTATGCTAATGCACTTCTGATGAATTTAGGGTTATGGGCTAACACTTTCATCTCTAGAGCATTTTAGATAAAATGTTTTTTTTTTTTTAGTTTTTACTTTGAAAGTGAATCTTTTTCTTGCAGGTATGGCCATTTAAATTATTCGATGATGTCATGCAGTTGAATTTGAAACTTCTGCTTAATAACTTAACTCAGTTTTGAAGTTGACCAATGTTTGATCCCTTTCAGGCTATAGACCTTGCTGCTGTCACCACACTTTTGCTGGAGGCACTCCCATCTGTGAAAACTTTCAATGGTAGAGAAAGTATGCTTTCCTATTGTATGATCTATTGCTTAGTTGAAGATTTTACTTCTTTATTAAATAATACCATCATTTTTTTTTTTTGATAAAATAATATACTATTAAAACGAATAACAGGGAAATACTCCTTATAATGAATTTGCAATCCTCCCTTGTCAAGTTAGCTTTTAGGGGATAGGTTCAATCTGTTCAAAATTCTAACAAGTTCTACTAGAGTGGCAATATTAGGTTCTACGAGCACTGAAGATGATATGACTGGAGATGAATTCATGGAAATAGCTTTAGATAGGAAATTGGAGCAGCAAATTAATAATGCCATAAATCCTCGCTTCCTTCTACAACTGGTATGCCTTCTTGCAAATGACACGTGTATCTAGGATCTCTTTTGATTAGAAATTTCATTGACATTTATTTTGAAATTTAATCTAGATTTTTACTTTTTGACATGTGCAGACAAACATACTATTTAAAGAGATTTCATCTGTCAATGATTCAGATTATGGACCCAAAGATGGAGAAGTTACTGCTGTTGATGCGGTTTGTGGGTTTTTGCATGTTACCTTCAGCAAGATGCCACTTGAACGGATTATGACTGTGCTTGCTTACAGAACTGAACTTGTTGTTACGCTTTGGAATTTTATGAAGAAGTGTCATGAGAACCAAAAATGGTCATCACACCACTCAAATGATGCACCTGGCTGGCTGTTACCTCTGGCTGTATTCTGTCCTGTCTACAAGTAAAACTTTTTGTGCCATTACCTTAATAAATGCTTGTTGCTATACATGAAAATTTGCCCTCTACTCACCATGAGTTTTTTCTGTAATTTTTTTATTTTGAATATTTTTAGATGTAACAGGTTTAGCCCATACAATTTGTATTTTTCTTATCTATAAATACATAGCCCTATGTGCTTAATATACACAAGGGGATTAATCCTATACCCTTTTTTTACTTTATTTTCACATAGTATCTAGAGTTAGGGTAAAATCCTTGCTTTCCTGGTGAACCCTTTTTCTCCGCCACACCACCGCCGTTGTTTGTTTTGGCCACACATCCGTTTAGATAATCTTGGCCAGGCGACCACCAAGCCACAAAAATAGCGGTGAACAGAGCTCCAAAGCATCCTGCCAAGCCTCATCACTACCACCACTTTCCGCCACGTGTGGCTGCACGTCTGACCTTGTTTCCGACGGCGATAACCAATGTTAGGAACGTCTTTTGTTCTCATTCTGGATCTACCCCTATCAACCTAATCGGAGTTCATTTGATTTTTAGGGTTTCTCTCTCCTGTTCATCTATGGCCTCTTTTGCTGCGACGGCGATCACCAATGTTAGGAACGTCTTTTGTTCTCATTCTGGAT